>JAABUL010003050.1_pt1 | contig 25884 bp, 14 predicted proteins | sample 5559151 | NCBI WGS metagenome assembly JAABUL01 (sample SAMN10711876, study PRJNA513368) | rock metagenome | isolation source: Antarctica rocks | place: Antarctica: Victoria Land, Pudding Butte sud | reverse complement strand
GTGGGCGACAATTAGGTGGGCGACAATCGGGTGGGCGCTCTGTCGCCCACCTAATTGTCGCCCACTAAGCCGTCGCCCACCCAAATTTATCGCTCGCCCACCCAAATTGTCAAGCGGTCGCCCACTAAACTGTCGCCCACCAAATTATAAGTTGTCGCCCACCAAGCCGTTGCCCACCAAACCGTCGCCCACCAAGCAGTCACCCACCCAAACTATCCTAAGTTGTCGCCCACCAAGTTGTCGGTCGCCCACCCAATTGTCGCCCACCTGATTGTCGCTTACCAAATTATCGCCTACCAAACTGTCGCCCACGAAACTGTCGCCCACGTAATTGTCGCTCACCTAAACTATCGCCCACCAAGCCGTCGCCCACCAAGTCGCCCACCAAATGATGTCGCCTACCTAATTGTCGCCCACCAAAGCAATCGCCCACCCAATTTGTCGCCCACCAAATTATCGCCTACCAAGCCGCTGCCCACTAAGCCGTCGCCCACCATATTTGTCGCCCACCCAAAGCCGTCGCCCACACAAGTTATCGCCCATCAAACTGTCGCCCACCAAGCCGCCGCCCACCAAGCCGTCGCCCACCAAATGATGTCGCCCACCTAATTGTCGCCCACCAAGTCGCCCACCCAAATACGTCGCCCGCCAAATCAGCAAGTAAGTCGCCCACCAAGTATCAACAGCAAAAGAGCACTTAGTTCTATATTCCACATCATCGTCTACACTATCGGACATTGAAGCTCAGAGCAGAGCAAGCACATACGGTAAGATGCTGCCTTGACGACCACGACATTATCCTTATGCTCTACCTAGCCAGGTGATTACTATATTGGAATGATCGAAACTAATCTACGTGGATAGCATACCATGGAATAGCGTGACGTGGCAGGTGTACAAAGTCTCCAAGAGGGCCATTTAGCGAGAGGTTCACATGTATCAGAACTCAAAGCTAACAGAACGCAGAAGGCCTGTTGTTCGTCAATTGCGGTGAAAGCCCAACACGACTCTAAGCGCAGTTTTTAACTCTTCCACAATTTTCAAGACAAGTCCAAGGCTAACCCCCAAGTCTATATAGTAACCTCAATTTAATACCAAGTCGCGTGTTGAATCCAATGCTGTTAACAACGATGTTTGCTGGAGATAATGTTCAGCCTCCAGTGTACTATATCTTTTATCGCCATCGCAAATCCCTTCTAGTCATCCTCCAAAACGTGTGACCAGAATGGGATTACTGGCGAGGACTAGGGTTTCCGGCTCCGATCGAAGACCGTCTTGAACTCCTCCGCATTCAATGGCCCATTCATAACTGTTGAACCTTGGCCACTTGCGCCGTTCCCTCCGAAGAAGTCACGTCTTTTGCCTTGGTTTTCGAAATTACCTGTTCGGTTGATTACACTGCCAGAATCTCGCGCGCTGTTCTGAAGGAAAGTATTTCCAACAGTTGAAGGGTGGCTGGATTCGATTGATACTTTTGCGTTCTGAGGTGAGGTCGAATCTGGGGAAGTCATCTTTAGGGTAACATGTTCTTCAAGTCTGAGGGTCCCATTTCCTTCATAAAGAACTTGTCTTGGCTCGGGTTTTGCCGGTCTCCCTGACTGAAGCCCAGAGTCCTCTAAAGACAGATTAGCGCTTGTTTGGGGTGAACATAGTGTAAAGGATCTTCAACGAACCTGGTCCCCGCTGCTTGTTAGCGCTCATATCGTCTTTGGATGCCATCAGGTTAGAATCTATCCTCTCTTTTATCTCATGCAAAACAATGCCGTAAGAGCTTGTGAGGCAAAGTAATAAATTGCTTTTATCCCTCTCTAGAGAAGCAAGGCCTCTGAGTATTTGCCCTTCTGCTTTGTGCACAAACAGTGCCGTCCAAATTCTTCTAAACGACTTCCGCGGGAGATTCACCGTATAGCGTCTTAGAACTTGCCCTAGAGTCTTCGATTGTCTTAAGAGGACTTCCAGATGATCTCGAACGAGGCTTGTCTGAAGTAAGGGAGTTTGGCGAATAGTTTTCACGGTTGAGATTAGTGCCTCAAGGTGCTCTCGATGCTGCTCAAATTGACAAGACGTTCCCGTTACAAAATCAAAGACACTCCGAATATAGTCAATGATTTCAGCAGTGTATTTAATGATCTGGGACGCGCTAGCAACAACACCAATAACTTCGAAACCAGACATCCTTAAAAGACAGAAGGATGGGACCCTCTCTACATCAAGGTATGAAAACGCCCCGCCATCGACCACAATTGATGCCTAAACTTAAAACTAGCAGTCAGCCTTGTTCTCTCCTGTGTGGCAGCGTTCTTGCGTTCTCGGCCCTCAGCCTGCTTTAATCCGTGGTGCAGGTCGCATACCCTGAGGCCCAGCGTCAGCCAATTAAAAAAGTCCTTACCCCTCCATCCTGCACATCAGCCCCGATAGGTGGGTAGGAAGCGGCGAGGAACGTAGAAATTCGGGCGTCGAACGGTCTGTTGATACATTGTTCCCGCAGCATATGTGGAAAGCGATTGGAGGGAGCGTACATTGCTTCGAGGTATCCTCGACAGAGCCACAGGAGACAGCCACCACGATTGAAGAATTTTTCAGAAGCTAAGCAAGCTGACGAGAGCTAGAATCTTAAGAATGTCGAATTCCCTGGGTTGGTAGCCAATTCCGATCTTACTATTTGCCTGGTTCTCGCACACTCCTGCCTTCCTCCTCCCCAAGTACCAAAGCTCAGCCTTTCCAAATTTTGATTAGACTCTCATTCTCGGCCCTAAGCTGACCCCGTCTCCCACCAAAGGCCTGATCATTCAACCCATCTCAGAGCTTTCAAATCATTATTCAATCGCAGTGCAACATCGAGATAAGACGCCACTATGGCTTCCTATAATTCTAATAGCGCGACTGAAAATGGCTTTGTCCATAACGGGCCAGAAGACAATCGGGCGACGGGAGGTATGGTCAACAACAACGGCAGTACAACCTGGTGGACATCCTTTTCTCCTAGGGCCCGCAAAATCCTGGTCGGAGTGATCGTGCTCGTGGTTGTTATAGTGGTAGTAGTCCCAACAGTTACTGTCACCCAGACTTCAGCACGGAATCGAGCAACTCAAGCAAATTCATGGAGGCGTCGGTGAATGCTCTCAGTGGTTAGTGAATGCTGTCAGTGATTAGTGGATGCTCTCAGTGGTTAGTGAATGCTCTTAAACACATCCGAAATACCCTTTATCTAAGAGCGACGCTAATAGACGGTATCTGCTATAGAGATCCGAAAACTCAAAGCATTTCAACCCCAAAAGGCTTTCTCTAGTCGAATTTACTATTCTCTGGGGTTTTCTTATGGGCAGTCGAACTACCCAATTTGCACGTTTTCCCAGTTATACACATACTATAACGAAGGATTTCACCAGGACGATTGGAAGATGAGAGGCCAATTAGACGTTCCTGATGATAAACGCAATCTCAAAGCACCGAACCCACGTAGGCAACTTTCCGTCCCACGGTGTACCGATACGATTCAATCGACAGTATCTCCCACTCAAGAGACTATTCCTGCGAGATCCTCATGCTTTCCATCCTTTGGGCCAAAGAATTGGAAGGAAGATTAGACCAGCATAGAGATGTTGAAGTAGTGAACGATATGATGGGATATGAAGCTTAGAATCTGAACAGACTTTAATTGAACTTGGTGTATCAGACATACAAGAAGATAGAACAGACTCCCTTGATGGCTCTCTTAGTGCTCCCTTACTGCTTGGTCAGATGTCTCTATTGAACCGTCTCAAAGGCCTGTCGTTGAGGGCCGGGCCTCATGGCTAAACGATGTGGATGCGGTGCTTGATATACGAACAGATTTAGCCAGACCGGCATCATCGAGGAAGATGGAGAGCACTTTACCAGCCCACTTCAACCTATACCGCAAATTCTGACAGGCCATGGCGCCATCGCGGACAATGAAGAAGGGAGCCACCACAGCATAGCCGTCACCTCTCAGAAGTCCCTGCCTGACTTGATAGCGGCCGCATAATCTGAAGAAGAGAAGGATCCATCTGGAGGACTAAGATTCGTGACCAAGTTGCTCTCACGACGACATTACACTGTCTGCTTGGTCTTCACTCACCATGCTCTAATATTTACAAACTTGCGATCACGGAGGGAATGGGGTGATGCTGAAGTAGGCTTTGATGGAAATTGGCCGAAGAAAAGCCAAGCGTGGATTGGCAATATCACCCTTTTTGGAAAACAACACTGCGAATACCGTCACTTAACACCCTTACTATCTGGGAGACAGCTTTGCGGTATTGAATTGGAGGGTCAGAGGCACCACGCGAACTGTACCAACACTTGACACCTTGGCCTTGTAAATTGTTGTTTACTCTCCCTTTCCCCTTTTAGACAGCTTTATCACTTACGTCAGACTCTAGAACCTTGCTTCGAGTTCCAATGGGTACCATTGTTTACATCTTGCTCATCAAAGATTGAACATCATCATCCTCCGCGCGAGTACATCCAAGGGATTATCTGCACCAGATACCAGCGATACCTTTCAAGTAAGTTCTCAGAAACCTATCCTTCTTGACCCAGTAATAGTTCATACCTTCTCTCTATCACCTGCAAGCGTTGTATATCTTGCAACGCCATCTTGTACCTGTATAACTAAGACTAATACCCGGCGTAGACTAGAAGCCTCTTTGACTTGTATCGAGTCATTGGTTCATCCATGATGCCTAACGCATTGTACCTAACATGTCCGCCAATTAAGTCTGGTAAGCCCAAGCTGGGTGAAACAAGGACTCTTCCCAGCGGGAATCTCGAGTATAAGGAAGCCATCAGTGGCGATTGGAGTGGGTGCTAGCCCCATCAACAATTCGATATGAAAGTAACCATACTCATGATCCACAGAGCCTGCCGTCCGTTTGAATGACGTCCGAGGTACACTGATCGCAAATGCCGCGATTCAAGGCGCGTATGGTGAGTCCATTGCTTACTACTTCTTAGTCAGTGATCTAACAAAGCCAGCACACGACCGCGGAGCTGGCAAAGAAACCCATAACGTCACGGCATATCTTCCCGCGGACAGAGACTTTGGTGGCGACTTCGATGATCGTCCACCTGCTCTGAAACAAATCGAGCGTAGAGCAGATCAGCACAAGAAGAAGCCCAAAGGAGTGAAGACACACCTTGGGAGAGTGCTACTCGATCCCTATGGCCACCCGATCCGGAATTTCCCCGAGCTACCGGCGACACTAAGCACAGAGATGAAGGGTTGGGAGGTCGAACATCACCTCCGTAAGGATCTAGCGATCAAGCCATATGATCTCATGGGTGAGTAGTCTGCACCAGAAACCCCGATGGTCCTGCTGATAGATGCTTTCTAGCTCTCTGCATGAGCAATTACACCGATGGCAAGGGGAAAACCCACGAGGGGCCGCGGAGAATTGCCAGCTTGACTGAAAAGGCTACGAAGTTCCGTCGAAAGGCGGGATTGCCAAGTCTGAAGTGAAAACTTGGGAGTGACAACATCACTAATTATATCAAGAGTCTTTTACCCCAGGGAGCTGAAACTTTGGAGGAATTGAAGGGCGATCTTGACCCTGAGGAGGTGAAGGCATCTCGTGCGATGAATGTAGGAAGATATCCTAATCGGCGGCGAAAGGCGAAGAGAGAAAAGGAAGCGAGGGCGAGGGAAGAACAAACAAACCAGATTGACGATCAAGAGGGGCACCAGTCCGCGCAAGTGGAATCATTCTTCGTACCAGCAGTGACGGGTGGTGATTACGCGAACGAAAATCTTAGCTGTCTCTTAGTGGGTAAACAGGTCAACGAACCAAAAAGCTTCAAACGGGGTCGGATTGAGACCTCGCCAGACTCATACCCGGAAGATGGGCCCCGACCATCCAAGATACCAAGGTATGACACAGCCGCGAGTGATCTGGAAGTTGCTCCAACAAGGAGAACTCGAAAGTCGAGGACCACAAACACTGTGTTTAAGCAGCGTCAGCAAGTAGCGAAAGATGTTCTACAATGCCCTATCGGAGTAGATACTCTGCAGCCAGCCTTTCAAGAACATGGAGCCAGCTTGAACCATCCATGCCTGTGGTCTGCCCTCGCACTTGACGTTGACGAAATGCCAACACCAAGGATTGCGGGACATTCCAACGTGATCGAGCCAAAGCCGTCACCTGCTACTCTAGCTTTCGATGGGAAACTTTACCCATCACTAGTCGCCCATGTCAACGCTAATATAAGCAAGCCAAGCCGAGTTGGAGGTTTTGGGCACCTAGAGAACAGCTATTCTCAAACCTATGCGTCATATCCTACTGATCAGTACACGTCTCACTCGAATGTTCCAGCCTATGACATGGCAGTCGCAGAGGCAAGTGAATAGCCTCCGACCTACAATGCCTTTTCTCCAATTCCGAACCTACCAGCAGGCCCATGTGCTTCGCCGAAACATATGTTTCAGATATGAATCCAATTTAAGGTCATCCGTCTCCTGCTAATCACACCAGCGTTTTCTCTCCTATCGCCCGTCTTCAGCCACCAAACGAGCCAGGACAACGACGTCCCTGGCCAACGGGGAATCCATTTCCAGTGGACGACTTCAGACTTCCCAAGCGATATCGGTCATGATCTCCACGACTCTCGTATTGGAAACAACTGAAAAGGCATCTACGTTAGGATGCTGTTGAGCAACAAACGCACTTTACTTAGCACATATGGACGGCTATTGACATGGTATACGGACCAACGGGTCCCTCTTTGTCCGGAGATACGAAATGAGCTCGCTTTCCTCTGAATCTATCATCCCTTCTTCCCCTACAAAATTGCGGATGATATCAGACAACGGCGCATGGTGGTCTTTCCATCTCTTTCCAGCGATCACTACAATCCCGAGCAGCGTGAAACGCGTCAACTTACAACAGTAGTTCCTGTGGACAGCGGTCTTTCTTGCATATACTTTCTTCGAGCTACTCAACAACCAGGTTCATCCGGCTTTCAGAATCGCTCCTGGGGTTCACTGTGACCTACACAGCTTGTCCTGTCGCTCTTGACTGTGATAAAACTTTCTAGAACGAGCGTCGATCCAGTACCAGAGTCATCCATTCAATTCTTACTGATATTGAACCTTTCTAGTAATTGACCTTCGATCTCTTTACATTGGCAGAACTTGACCGCCACAGCTGAGTGACCACTGTATCCGCAGCGCCTCCAGGAAGAACAAGAATGGCAGACCCAAGCGCTGGATCAGACAGGACCCCGAGGAAGACATCCAGTGTATCTCGCTCCAATGTCGGTCGAAGCAATTCCGTAGTGCCAATGTTCCCAAAAACGGCCATAAACATGACTACTGTCAGGCCTTTGAAGCCAGCAACGCGTCTTCAGGTCATCAGGACCCACCTTTAGAGAAATCTGTCGTGTCGAGTACGGTTTCTCTGCCTGCGATAGTCTAACGTGATGGTTCCTGACAGCGACTTGATGGGCGACAGAATTAGGTGGCCGCTTTAGTAGGCCGACTCTGGGGCCGCTTTGGTGGGCCGCTTTGGTGAGCCGCTTTGGTGGTGGCCGACTCTAGTGAGCCGCTTTGGTGGTGGCCGACTCTATGGCCGCTTTGGTGGCCGCTCTGGTGAGCCGCTTTGGTGGCCGCTTTGGTAGGCCGACTTGCTTGGCCGCTTTGGTGGTGGATTAGTAAGCGACCGCTTAGGTGGCCGCTTTGGTGGCCGCTTTGGTGGCCGCTTTGGTAAGCCGCTTTGGTGGCCGACTTGCGTGGCCGCTTTGGGGGCCGCTTTCGTGAGGCCATGTTACTATATAATAGTAGACGTTGAAGACCTCAACCACCTCGTCGATGAAGGTCGGCTTGTGCCATGTGGTCTCACATACCAAGACTTCCAGTCATTGTACCTACTGTTTCTAGCAGCAGCCTCAAACAGCTTTTAGCTTAGCAATGCTTTGGTCCACGCACAGCCCATAGGAGAAGTGACAAAACCACACTCACACGCGTAATGCATTTCGTCCAGCTCTGCCGGGAGGTGCAATGGTCAGGCTGACCCTGTATAGCGGGACTCGAGCGACTGTACGGTCATGATTGTCTCCACCGGGTATGCACTAGTAACACTTCATATACTTGAACGACCATACGATTATGCAAATTCTCTGCGCTTCAATTCTAAGTACGGAAGACACAAGTGCGTCCTACTGCTTATCAGCCGCCTCGCATGAGTCATTGGGCCGCCGTCTTTCAACACTATGGAGCCACTGGATGTCCTGTGTCTGTTCCTTGGGGCTAGCTAACACTGGCTATGCGTTGCTTGCTTTAAATGCTAGACATGCGAGGAAACAACACATGCTTTTGCTCAGGTTTGACACGTTCTAAAGAATGTTCTAGTCGCTATCGTGTGTGTGTCAACACAATTCAACACAGATTGTCCCTTCGACACTCATCCTTATAAATGCTCCAGCATGCCTACTACTATCATGCTCTTCTTTCATACGCGCAAAACAACTTCGCAGAAGACAACAGCATCATTATTGAATTTCAGACAAGTGAGAAATCGCGATGGCTCAACAACAAGTCCACCCCCGAAATCCTCCTCGTGCAAGAATAACAAACATACCCAGAATGCCTGGACACACACGTACGCAGGCTGGCAGGCTTGAGTACGAAGATCCAATGGACATCACTTGGAGTAAACCACTATATCCTGACAAGCCTGATGTTCGTCACTTACATCTCGTAGACCCAGCCGTACGTCTGGAGAGCTTGAGGCCGCGTCTGATCCAAGAAGCTCCTCCTAGCTTGTACAGTGAGTGCGCTCTCGAGCCGGCTGAAGGAGGTGAACTGACCAACACAGCGCATGCGAAAGAGAAAGGACACGACGCTACAGACGTCACGACCTTTCTCGCCAAAGATCAGCCATACGGCTCCGATCGCAAGAATCGGGATCCGCTGCTATTTCAAATCACCAGCACGGATAATCGTGGCCAAAAGCCCACCGGCTATCTGAAAGACGGAGGACTGATCGTTCTGGACGCCTTCAACCACGGCATTCGTGACTTCCCGCTGGTCCTTCCCAAATGCTTGAGCACTAATCTCGGCGGGTATGATATCACGAACTACTTTCGCCAGAATCAGCATATCACACTGTATGATCTCATAGGTACGTGAAAGATTTCCGGACACATACGGTTGGTACTGACTACCACTAACAGCCCGTATGCCGAACGGCTACCACGAGAAGAATGCGCAAGGGCATGTCGTATGGCACGAGGGACCTCCGAGATACGGAACAGTGGGTATGCGTGCTACACGCTTTCGGATGCACGCCGGTCTTCTCTCATGGAAGCTTCGATCGGGAAGTGATGCCAAGAATGCAAAGATCCTCAGCTTGATTCCCGCAGAGTGCAAAGACCCTCTCGTCAACTCTACGGCATCACACCGTGACTTCAACGAAGCGGAGCAGAAGGAAGTGAGGAAGGTCCTGGTGGGCACCGCTCCAAATCGAGGCAGGAATGCCAACAAGAACGACATGAGAGTTGACGAGCAGGAAGACGATGGGTACGGGGAAGATAGTGATGCCACCGTAGACGATGCCGAGGAGGTCGATGAGGACCAATCACCACAAAGTCTCCCAGGGTTGCCTGCCCAAAACGCAGGATCTGCCGGCTCTGAAGACAACGAAGACCATAATCCTCCAACCCGAACAGTCTACAAAGCCAGCTATCCCCCATGGAATTCAGGATACGAAACAAGTGATGAAGAGCAAAGCCCGATCCCAAAGGCCAAACACAAACGCTCAAACGTCACACCTCCCATATCAAACGAAACCTCACACTCCTACCCCTTCTTCAGCCACAAGCCCAGCCGTGCTCATCTACCCGTACGAGGTTCTTTCGCCAATCCAATCCTAGTGAAAGAACAGACCAACACGCGCGATCGAGACGAAGTCCTCAAAAGTTCCAACAGCGCATCCGATTCCGATGAACCCCAAGCGAAACGCCAGCGAGCTGCCAGTCCCATACCCATTGACGATCTCGATGGTCCAACAGAGGTAGCCACCGACGAGACAGAGCAAACAGATTACCGCACCATCTCCCCTCAAACCGAAAAAGACAGACAGGCAATTCAGCAAGCACTAAACCTAACCCGTGAAGACTTCCGCCAAAAGACAAACATGAATGCACCACCACTCCTAGCCATTAAGTTCGGAGATGAGAGCTATCAATCTCAGCGCCTGCGTTTGCAAGATTTGTTTTCGAAGGTATGGGCTGGGACAGGTGCAGTGCCACAGCTTTATTGTCTGCCGGCTTGGTGTGGAGGGTTTAGGGAATGGAGGATTCCGGATGAGGAGGGGATGGTGCTTTATTCTAATGTGTTAGCGTAGAGGTGTGGGTGGTGGTGGGGTTGAGGAGTTGCGTGCTTTAGCTGTTTTTGGGGGTAGCATGCATGCGGATAGATTAGTGGAATTGGTCAAATATTCGACAGGGCTCCTGCTGGCCTGAAGAGACGTGCGTTGAACATCAAAGCCTTTGCTAATACAAGGATTATAGTCAATTTCAATCAACTCACCACAAAGGCATGCGCCAAAGGCTTCTTCCATTCTCTTTGTCGTTCAGGCCTGCTTTGTCGCTATCTCTTGTGCAGCCAAATCTATCCACTTCTTGCTTCGGCGGATGATTCTCGTACGACTTACATCTTTTCCAATACCTTGTAGATAAATCAAACAATATGAGCTATACGCTTAAGCACCGCTGTCTTCACAAACCGCTGTCTGATATGTGGAGAGGGGCTGGTATGTAATCGAAGCTCTACTCCCCGCCGAAGAAGCGGTTAAGCTTTCATTGTCTGGGGTGCCAAAGAGGAATTGGATGGGGTGCCCGATGATATTGGGTTCGGAAGAGAGGAGTTTGTAAGACTTGAGGCGGGAAGCTGAGAAAGCGTGCAGTACGTTGGAACAGGAAAGCTTGAAAGGGTGACGAGAGGAAGAGAAAATCGTAGAGAATGTAAAGAATGACCAGAGAGGACGCTGATGATTTACCAAATCATCGCCTAGAGCCCAGGAGTGGTACCCTTTCCCGTACGCATGACTGGGGCGTCACGGATTTCTGGAGCATGAATCGCATTGAGTTTAACTCGACCGTGCTCACTTCTATGATCAGCAGAGTTTCGGAAAGATATTGAGTAGACGTAGTCTTCATCGATATAAGAGCTCCCTACTTGTTCAAGACAACCGTCTGCGAAGTTTATACCTGGGCTGGGGCATTGACCTACATATAAATAATATGTCTCATAGGTTATTACAGTAAGTCTACCGTGACACCTTGTGTTAGCGTTAAATTGCAAGATATCTCACCAGACAATTTGCTAAGTCTTCCTTGATCTTGGCGCTACTTCCACTGGCTTGGTCTCTGCCCATGTATTTCGCCATAGACTTGCTGGTCTCTACGTCTCTTATGACCTCAATTAGTTTCTGCTTGTTGGATCTTACCTATCTGAGAAAGTCGGCCATAACACCCAGTTATCTTTGTTGATAATGACACAGCTCTTTGTGAAGATCATCACTTTTTTGCAACACCCGTCTGTAATAACACACACTCAACCTCTTGCAAACACGCTCTCTATGGCTTTGTATCTTCGTCACCGTTGTCGGCATTGTCGATCTCAGGATAGCTGACTGATTGATCTCGAGCATCTTCGACTTTGCACGATAATCTAACCTTCGACAGTGTTGACCAGTTTGCTGCACCCTCGATCTTTGTTATCAATAACACTACTACCTTCGTTTACTTTCTACTTCAACGCCATCCTCTGTACATTTTTGGCAACCTCGACTCGCACTCCTCAACTTCTTGTACACCATACTCCCCTGACCTTGACTTGTCTTCAGGAAAAGACGATCTCCATCCATCAATCACCAATCATCAGTTAACCTCACACGCGTTCGAAATGGCAACCGATTCTACTCACGCGAAAAATCCTTCCCTCAACAAAGAGGGCTTGCCTAAGGAGCAAGGAGAGACTCGGAACATCAATGGTCAGCTAGAGTACCTCAATCCTATGACAGACCAATGGGTAGGTATCTACGCGTGCTTAGCTTTAAAGAAGGAATACTAACACCCATGTAGGAGAATGCCGTACGTCTACATGATATCCGCCAACGCGTACTTCAAGGAGATGGACGAACGTACAGTAAGTTCCTATGTTTTTGTGGAGGTCCATACGCTGACATAAACAGACATCGCCAAGAAGCATGGAAACGCGCACGGCAAAGGCCCGCTCAATTACACCTCGTTCCTGGCTCGAGACCAACGATACGGCCCTCTGAGAGCCAATCGTAACCCGATTTTGTTTCAACTGAAGCCTACCGACTCCGACATTGGAGTGGAACCAACAGGATATGTTCGGGACCATGGTGATATCGTCCTAGATGCATTCGACCATGGAATTCGGGACTTTGGGAATGCGATGCCACTGTGCTTATCGACGGAGATCGAAGGTCATGATATCGAGACTTACAAGCGACGCAATATGAGGATTGCGTTATACGACATTATTGCTCGAATGCCCGGCGGCTTCTGGACCGGTAGTCTGGGTCAGACTTGGCGTGATAAGCCCCCACGAGCAGGAAGTGTGAGCATGAGAGCTACGCGGTTCCGTCTTCGCGCCGGATGTCTCACATGGAACGAAAAGGGCGACAGCGATGCTAAGAACGCCGCAATGATGATGCTCATGCTCCCCAATGTTCGCAAATTTTGCGAAACCAACAATTCGACAAACCTGTTTAGAGATCTTTCGAAGCCCGAGCAGACCCGGTGTGAGACTGCGACAGGCAATCGTCCGGGCAAAGCTTCGAAGGCCAATCGAGCTAAGAAGCAAGCGGAGATTCAAGAAGACTCGACAGATCAGGAAGATGATGCTGACATGGGCGAGGGAGAGGTAGAGGAAGACGGATATGGAGACGCTGCTCGACCAACTACTAGGCTTGCTGGTGAGCCTACCTCTCGTAAAGGGTTGAGCCGAAGTCACACAGATGCAAAGAAAGAGACACAACAAGACGATTCAGGATCTGTGTCCAAGCACTTGCAAGCGGTCAAGGGTCGTAAGCGATCCAGGTACGAGACATCATCCTCAGATGAAGATGTCGAAGAGGGACCACGCAAGCTTCGACGCACGAGCCAGTGGCAGGATCTGGAGGAATCCAGTAGCGAGTACGAGCCAGCTTTCATTCACCGGCCAACCATACAACCGACTACAAGGCGAGCACGGACCCACTTCCAATCTTCCCGCGCTGATACTGAAAGCGCATTGGCATTTGGGGAGGCCATTGCAGATTCCCTGAAAGTCCCTCAGTCGACCTCCAACTTCGAAGACACGGATGGATTAGAGTATCTGTATGACACAGGTGTTGATCCACAGCCGTGGAGCTCGGAAGACTTGGCACGAGGTAACACTTTCGATGGGGACGTCGATAAGAAAGGCGTAATACTCAACGTGAGACCAGGAACTCCCCTTCCAAGGCGGCACTCCAAGAGCGACAGCGTCGCTAGTGACCAGCTCGACGATCAAGTGTTGCAATCCAACACAATCTCAGGAGAAGAGAGGCAGAGTGTTGAAGCAGACGAGGCAGTGTATGTGGATGCGGCTCCCAGGAAGATGCCGAAGACAGCTAAGCGGAGTGCTGCTCGAAAGGAGCCCAAGAACACCAGGCTTGCTGACAACATGAGGTCCGCGACTCAATTTAGTTGCTCTCTCGAGGCCGTCGACACCGCCACAGCTGATCGTAGAAAGCTAAAGCAAGCCATACGACGAGACGCTCAGAGGACGACACCATACGCCAATTATGAGCAGCTATCTCTTCCCGGTGCATCGCCTTTTGCAGACGACTCTCAAGCGCCGCCTTTCCTTGGCTTTGGCGGTGATTTACCATATACCAACCTCGCACACATTCTACCACCCGCACCATTCGCCACGTTCTCAAACGCAGCACAGATCACGCAAGGATTCGATCTGAACGACGTAGGATCATACCCAAACTTCCCTCAGCTACCTTTGTCTGCGACACCAGCCAATACATATCCGTTCTCAGATGGCTTGGATCCTCATACGATCACCTTTGCAGCCAATGCTCCTCAGCCTATCGAGCACGGACGGAGTTTTGACTTCATCGAAGCATCTATTCTCGGTGCCGAAAGCATTTCTTCGCCATCCTCGTCCGGCATCTCTAGCGAAGTAGGGTTCGAACCCACCTGCGAAGAGTTCCAGAGCGAAGTCGCCACCGGCATTAAGAGTGGGGATTACCGCTATGTATCTCCCGTGAAACCAGAGGAGATCAAGATAGTCGATCGTGTTTTGGAGCTCTCGCGCGCGGACTACTACCAGAAGACTGGGCACCGCGTCCCAGAAAACGTTGTGAGTGGCTATGGAGGAGAGAATTATGCGTCCCAACAGCGGCGTTTAGACGCACATTTCGAAAACGAGCAGATGGAGGCCGGAAATTACGACGGTGACTCGATATATTGTCTGCCAGAGTGGTTTGGTGGATTCAATGATCTGGCTTGGCGAACTGCCCTAGACGAGGAAGGGATGAGACTCGAGGACGTCACGCAAGACTACGATTTCTGAGGCGATGCTATACAGACCAGCCTCTGCAATCGAAAGTCCAGGTGGATAGATGAATAGATGGTCGTGATGGACGCAATACAAGCAAGAGGGTTTCCAAATAGACGATAGATTCATGTTAGTATGTTTTGGTTCCGCGGCATTGAGTCTCTTTGGAAGTGTGATTAGAGCAAGAGAAGGAGGTGGCTGAGTTTGGGGAAAACAGCAAGAGTTGCCGGTTCATGTATCCAGACGCTTTACTGGCGTTGCACGATCTTCGATAGCCATTTTCAACAATGATAATCATTCTCCAAGAAATTCCGTAGCCCTGGAAAGAGATGTTGAGAGATTGTCAACTGAATTTCACACTCTCAGACCTCCATAGCTCTGTGGAGGCGGCTTGCAAAGAAAACTCTTCCCGCTTATGTCCTCTCTCCACAAACTTCTTTGTGACAACAACACATCTAAAGAACCCAAGTCCAAATGTAAAACAGCGGCCTGCAAGAAAGGGCTTGATCATAGATGACGTTACCACGGAGGGCTCGGTTGCTATGATCCTTCGGGAAGTAAGCTCTGGCTCAACATTCCATGCGTTACAAATGGTGTTTGATGGCATCATGAACGAAGCGGTCCTCCTCGACAATGGTGAAACAAAGTTCAAACAAGAGGTCTCCATGGAGCCATGAAGTACAGTAATCGCTCTCTTGACCGTTCGTGGCAGATGAAAATGATGAATCCGGAGTTCTCCTAGGCTGAAAACTAGGATGGCGAAGCCCATCTAAACGTCAGTTGCCCATTTGTTACACGGACGACATCAATGGATACAGCTGAGATGACTATCCTGAGATCCTATTTACCTTGTACTGACCAAAGGCCTAGGCTGTTTGAGACGCCAATGGTCTACCTCAGGCACCAAGAACGGGGGTGCCTCGATCCATACCTGCGCGGAATGCGCGACGTACTGTCAACGTGAAGGGTCAGGACACCGACTATACAACGCCAGAGTTGCGACATTTCAAGGTATGATACAATGAGTACATGGCTCCCGATCAAGCCTTTTGACAGGTCTGACGCTGGATTGAAAGCCCGGATGCCGTTGTCACATACAATTAGAGGCTTACTTTACGATGAGCTGCCTGACTTTAACACATTGACTCAGCGAGCCGGTTGATCCCGCGCGAGGGCTGGATGTCCGATATGGAGTACGAGAGGTGGATCGAAGAGGAGGGACGATCGGGGTTTGAGCCTGCTGCAGGCGAAACGCAAAGAGCCTGATTTTGAACTCAACGCATTGGTTGGCTTGAGATCTCCACAAAAGCTAGAGGGCGATGAAGTCCAAGGCGGTGATTGGAGGACAGCACCAAAATAGGCGGCACAAACAGGAATGCTTTGGAGAGCAGAACAGAACGAGAGAAACACAGCACTACTGTCGAATCGAGCGGCGTCATCTCGGCGCAGAGAGAAGTCCAAAAATCACGTCGCACGAAAGTGAAGAAATCTGTACCACCAGACATCAATCGCATTAGCTTCACATGTCGACCACGGTCGGCAAAGATGCATGCCAGGATACACTTCCAAAGCCATAGAGCAGAAGAAGAGGTCCAGTCATGATAACTCATCAGACTCAAAGTCTGATTGCGTAGGGGGATATGAGCCGCTCGCAAAGCGTTGGAAGGCCGGTGAAGGCGCTGATTTCATTAACGACCTCGAGAGGGGTGCTGTCCTGGATATCTCATCAGAATCAGAGCCCGAGATTGAAGAGTCTTGTGAGCCGTCTATGAACACTCATGAGGCCGATAAAGGCGCAATCTTCGGAACGAAGGTCACTAAGACGGGTCGGCCTTCCAGCAGGCAGGTTATCACGACCCCTGCGACATATCATAAGTCCGGGAACGACGAGCAGCGGCAACCCTCCCATTCGATCTCGGAGGATCCTCGTATCTTCTCAGCCGACTATCCACGAACTGCTCGACAATGCCGGGCGTCAAAGCATGCTGTTATCCTAAAGACTGCAAGACATAAAGCCAAGGCGCCTCTCGACCCCACTGCAGCTTATGGTATTCTTGCTCAGTACGTCCTTGAGATGATCGACGATACCGAGCCAATGTACGATGCGAAACTCCAGGCCGAAACCCAGGCCGCTCTTGCTCTCCCCAATCCCGATTATCGCTATAAGACACCGCACGGGAGAGTGTCAGATCTTCGGGACAGAGCGAGCATTCGCCGCGCTCTTGAGCTCACTTGCATTGATTTCTGTCAACTGAGAGGCCATCCCGTCCCACAAGACCTCCTGGCTGAATGCCACAATCAGAGCTACATGTCCCAGTATCGACATGTTCAGGCAGAGTTCGATCGAGTGTGGAATGGCGACCAGCCTGTAGAACTGTACTGTTTGCCGGCATGGACAAAGAGTTTTGATAAGTGGAAGGTCCCTGGAGGTTCAAGCAGAGGCGCACAGCTCAAGCATGGAGCGGTGTATCCAGATGGAAAGGTATCATTCTATGGGTTGTTGGATCAAGAAAAGCAAGTGGCGAAGACGAAAAAGCCCTGAGAAGCAATCGAAGGGGGACAATCACAGCCTGGTTTGCAGGACTCTCATTCGCTACCACGGGGTTGGATCAAAGGGCATACTTTTGTTATCTACTGGCATGCTTGAGTTCTTTCGTCAAAACCCCCTTTGTCTAGACCTCTCGGTTCGTGGTCGACATATCAACAGACGTAGCACTGAAGGACAAGACGTATTCATCAAGTCGATCTCATTCTCAATCAGTCTAAGAGAAGATCTCGTCACTCATCTGAAGTTGACGTTCGGACTAGAACACGTGCAGGCCTCCGGCCTTACGGGCTACAGAGACTAGCTCCGGTTATAGTTCGGCTACCCAGGCTTGGCGCCTAGGCACCTGTACATACGGGTCGCAAAAACTAGAAGCCGGTACATTCAAGCCAAGAATTTTGGTGCGACCCGCGTGATAGGGTCTAAACATCAGTCAAATTCGTATTTTTAATTGCGATGCACATTTAAGACTATTAAGGACTCCGCGGCTTATATTATAATAATAATATAAGTTTTAAAGTTCTTAATAATCTTAAATATATATTATAATTAAAAATATATATCTAACTAATATTTAGATTCTATCTAGTTTAAGTCCTAGATTAATACTTATTAATAGAGCGAGGCGCTTTTAAGGTTAATAGTAAAGCTATATCTCTTAGCTTAAGTAGCGCTTAATAATCCCCTGAAAATCCTATAATTACCTTAGTTGTTATAGCTATCAATGATATCGATTATAGGATTATAAAAGCTTACCTTACTATCTAGTAAAGTATATCCTCCTATCTTAATAAGCTAAGTTATATAAGATATAATACTAATAAGGCGTATATAATTCGTAATAATATCCCTGGAAATAGTAAATACTAGCGACCTTACTAATACTTAAATTAAGGTAGTAGGAATTACTACTACTCTTATTCTAGATACTCTAGTAGATATCTTAAATAGACTCCTTCTTATTCTAGCTAGGTCTTCCTTATAATTTATAATTAATTCCTATATCTTACCTAAATCCTTAATATTATACTACTAGTTGTATATTAGACTATATCCCCTCTATCTTACTAGGTATTCTATTATAGAATTATATCCTTATTTAATAATATAGTAGTTTAGGAGCTACTTAACTTTATAGGCTTACTTATTTATAGATATAGTAGGAGGATATTTTATATCTAGTCTTAGGTAATTAAATAGATCCTAGGAAGGTAGTAAGGCTAGTTCTAATTATATAATAATAAAGACGGGGTAAACCCGCTATTTATTAGAGGTTTAAAGTAGGTAGGTTAGGCGCCTACTCTAATCTAGTACTTAGAAAGGACTTATATATTATATTATAAGCTTTTTAATAATTCCTAGTATTACTAGGATTTTATAATCCTTATAAAGGTAGATTAGTACCTAATTATTAACTTTTAGGAATATTAGTTAATATTAATAATTATAATAGAACTTATTAGATATCTAGGTAAAATTAATAGTATCTTTTATAATTAATTATATTATAAAGTAGTTAACTTAAGGTAGATTTTACCTAATTAAGTCTAATAGCTTATTTAGTATAAAACTATAGATAATCTTATTTAATATTATTTATATTTTTAATAAAATCTCTAGCTATATTAATAGCTTATTAAGAGAATATATATAAAATTATAAGATAATCTTAATAATTTAATTTATATATTTACTTATACTATCTATCTAGGGATAATACGCTATAGAATATAAAAGGCTAATATTAAGAACCTTAAAAAGAATAGCTTATAACTCTAATAAGAATTTAGGATTATAATTTATTATAATAACTTTAGGAATACCTTAGTTACTAATATTAAGGTAGTTTAATAGCTATCTTATCTACTTTACTATTAAATATATAAACTTACTTAGTATAAGTATTATATACTTTATAAACTTATAAACTATTAATATTATAGTATCTAATAACTTTACTAATAATAATAAGGTAAGGATAAAGTTAAGAGTTAATATATAAAATAGAATTAATAGTATTAATATTAGTTATAAACTTTTATAAGGCGTATAATAATAAGTCTAGAGGATAAGGTATTTAAGATAATACTAAATATATTCTTATAATTAACGCGTAAGGTTATATATATATTATAAGGTAATAATAATCCTATAAGTCCTTTAAAAACCTAGGTAGCTATTAATATTATATATAAGAGCTAAAATATCTTTAATAAGGTATAATAGGATATAAAGCTATTATATCCTAAATATCCTATTAATATAGAAAATAAGTTTATTAAGAGATATTAAAGAAGGTAGAACTTCCTTACTTATTAGATTTAACTTATAAGTATTATTAACCGGCCTAGGGCGTAGGATAAAATATAGATTAATACTTATAATAGGTAAATATCTCTCCTAAATAAAACTAAGAATTACTACGTCCTTGCCTAAGGTATTATTATTATTAATTTACTTACTTATTTTAATCTAGAAATTTTTACTTTAATACGCTTATAGGACTTTATTATAGAATTTAACCTTTATTTCTATTAAGGCGGCCGTAAATAGTATTTCTTTAAAGAAGTTAGTAGGCCTTAAGTCTAATAATAAGCCTAATAGTATTCCTATATATAAGGTATTAAGCTCTAAATAGTCTAAAGGTAATAAGGCGTTATAATTTAAGCTAGTAAGCTATAATAATATATCTAGAATAATATAATCCTTATTAGGCTTATAATAGATATTAAGGCGGAACTAGCGGAGATATTATAAGGTATAAATAAGGTAAATATTTATATATATAATTAATATTATTAAGACTATTAAATTTTATTTTAATAAGTTTAAAATTACTAAATAATTAATTTATACCTTAATAGGATACTAAGAAGACTCTATTAGATACTAAACCTTCTTTAAAATCTATCTTAAATTAGTAATTTTAAGTTTAATAGGCTAATAATTCTTTTTGATAAATATTAATAATCTAGATAAGAATATAATTAATTCTATATTTATTTAAGCGGGCTATTTACCTTATAAATCTATAATATTAAATCTAAACTCCTTTAAAGTATTTAAAATAATTTATAAAGTCCTACTATCTAAGAAATAAACTAATATTAAAGGGCTTAATAGTACTTCTTAGATAAGTTTAAAAGAAATAGCCTAGGTAGGCTCTAATAGTATTAATAGTAATCTCTTAGAGGTATATACCTTCTTTTAACTACTACTTACTAGGATACCTTATAAAAGCTCTATCTTTAGCTCTTAAAGTAATTCTACTAACTAGGTAAAAAAGTAAATAAATTATTATAAGAATCCTATTAAACTAAGGTAATATTCTAGGTCTCTTAATATAATTAGGTATTAAAGCTAGCTAATTATTATTAACTTATTTATTAAAGAGATTAAGTTAAAAGAATTAATCTTTTATCTTAGGAGGTTAATATTAAGATATCCTAAAAACGCTTTACCTAATAAGATTAAGATATTACATTTAATAAATAGCTAAAATAACTTCTAAAAGTACTTAATATATTTATTAAATAATTTAATACTAGTAATAATATTATTAATATAAGTACTTATATACTTAAGAAGTTAGAGTATTAAATTTATTTACTACTAAATATAAGTTATAAAATTTATATAACTTATAATTAGAACTTTAAAGGTTTCTTAGCTATAATATATTATAATAGTAAGTATATATTAGAAATCTAGATATATATACTATTAATAGAAAAAAGATAAGTATCTAAAATTAGAATATTAGTATATCCTATTAATTTATTAATTATTTTAGATTATAATAGTAGAGTATATATATTAGGTAGGATTAAGTTATTTAATCCTTATATATTAATAATAGCTTTATCCTTAAGATTAATACTAGCTATTTTCTAAATAATAAAAACTAGAAAAGAAAATAGAATTAGGCTCTTAATCTATTTTAATTAACCTTATTAATAGAGTTTATTAAATATCTTATTTATTACCTTATAATCTCTAATATTAAGGGGGTAGACCTTTATCTTTCTTAATATCCTTAACTATTAATTATTTTATAATAGAATTATTATCTACTTATCTTTAAGAACCTTTATAAAACCTTAATCTACTTATAAGCCTAGAAACTTAGTTATTAAATCTACTAAAATATTAATAGTATATATATTATTATAATTTATAACGCTATTAAGTAAATATATCTTAAGGCTAAAAAGATCTAGACTAACTAATAATAATATATTAGGGATATTAAAAGAAGGTGATATTATAAGGCTTTTAAGTAATATTATTATAAACTTAAATTTTATATTAATCTAAAAATAATCCTTATAATTAATTTTAATAATATTACTTAATTTTAGCTTTCTTAGAAGCTAGATAAGTAAATCTAACTTATTATAAATAAGAATACCTATTATTTTATAATTAATAAGGTAGGTAAATAGAGTAAGATTTACTTAAGTAATAAGTTTAAAAATAAAGTTATAATTAATTAGTAATTTAGTAAGCCTAATAATTACTATCTTCTTAAAGTATAATAATATAATTATAATTATCTAAGCGTAGATATTCTACCTTATAAATTATCTACGCTATATTACTAATATAATAGTAGTAGTCTTATAACTATTAATTATTACCTTATAATTAACTATATTTATAATTATAGTTTTAGGATTAATAATATTATTTCTAATAAATATTCTTACCTAGAGATTATTAATAAGATAGATCTTATAATAAATATATACTAGGACCTTCTAATCTACCTTATTCTTTCCTAGGATATATAAAGGTATAATTATATACTTATTAATCTAATATTAAAAGGTACTAACCTTATAAACCTTAAGTAAGATTACTATTTTTAAGATTTTAATATCTAAGATTTTTAGTAAAACCTAGGCTTTATTAGCTAATATTATATTATAACTACTATTAAGGTAGATTATAATATCCTTACTTAATAAATTTAATCTAATATCTATTTAAATATAATTTTAATTATAAAAAGCTATCCTGTTATTAATATCCTTAATAGATATAGTAGATTTAATAATAATAAGAATTAAAAATATTAATTTATTAATATTTATTAGATTTATTAACTTATCTTTATTAGTTATAATAGGTAGTTTATAATTAATATATAAATACTTATCAAGCTTTATCTTTACTAGGAATAGTATATTATAATAAAGGTAGATAGTCTTTATATTAATAAATCTAGTAAATTAGCTATTAATAATACTTAAGTCCTATTACTTAAAATTATAATAGTAGAACTTATTACCTTAATTATCTTAACTATTAAAGTATAATTCTAATTATAATCTACCTTATAATTTTTAGAATAAAAGATTAAGGTATCTTCTTATTACTATTAATTACTATTATTATAAATAGTTTAATTTAAACTATCTTAGTTAATATCCTTAGCCGTAGCCTAATAGGCTATAGCTTATAAGTAGTACCTATTATTTTAGAATTACTAAGGTCTTTAATATCCTTACTAACTACTTCTTAAGCATTAATTTCTATACTAGGGGTAACTTAATATTATTAAACTTAACTTATTTAGTAAGGTATTTTATAGAGGTATACCTCTTATAATAATTTATAAAGGCTATTATAATAAAGGTAAGGCTTAGGTTTACCTTAACTAAAAAGATAGGTTTACTTATTACTATTATATATTTATATAAGTATTTAAAATATATTAATATAAATAATTAAAGAAATTAGGATTTAAATAACTAGAAAATTACTAGTAAGGCTAATAGATTAGATAATTATAAGGTATTTAATTATATCTTAAACCTTATAAGTAAGACTAAGATTAATTATAATTACCTCTATTATTAGGTAATCAAGATTATTAATTTACTAATATACCTAATATACTTAAGGTAATAATATTTTACTAATACTTACTAGTATATAACTACTATTTATACTTATAGTTATCTAGACCTACTAGGAATATATTAATTATAATATTATCTTATAGCTTCTAGATATCTTATCTTAGCTCTATATTAATACTATTATAAATAATATTAAGTTAATTCTTAATAATAGTTATACTTATATCCTTAATAGACTAGAGGATCTTTTAGGTATATTTATAGGGCTCTCTCTAAGATATAATATCCTTTATAAAATAGTATTCTTAAAGAATAAGATTAATTATAATATTAATAAACTCTTTAAACCTTTTTAATAAGGCTCTTTCCTATTTATTAATATTAATATTATTTAAGCTATACCTTATAAGTCTTTTTATCTTATTAGATAACTTAATAGTCTACTATTATAAAGTATTACCTTAGAGGTATATTTAAAGATTTTTATATATTCAGGTACTCTTAGTCCTAATAAAGTCCTTTATATATTAAATAAATAAGTAGATATCTTAAAAATATATATCTTTACTAGTATACTTAGTTCTAGAGCTAATACTAGTTAATTTAAAATTATAAAAGTGATTAAAAACCCCTATTTTATTTAAGTTCTACTAATTACCTCCTTTATTATTATTATTCCTATTAATATTAATAGATCCTAAGGGACTTTAAGGTCCTAGGGGGCTAGTAAGTCTAACTAGTCTAGGTTATAAGTAGAGTAAGCTTTATAGTATAATTTATTAATATTAGGAGAAGCTTATATTTTATTAATTATAACTAGTATCTTTATTTTTTTATTATATTTTAATTTTAAGGCCTAATAGGCTAATTATAAATAGCCTCTTTTATATCTTAGAATTTAGGCCTAATAGGATAATTATAAATTATCTTTTTTATAAAGATTACCCGCGTAGTAGTATTACTATTAGAGGTAGATCTAGAAGCTATTAATTTTAATAAAAGTATATTTATTATTAAGGAAGACCGCGACTAGTTATCTTAAGGAATAAGAGGTTATTATAAAAGTTCCTAGGAAATAAAGATATCTTATCTAAAAAGATAATTTATAGTAAAGATAAAGGATTTATTAATAGCTTAATCTTAAGGTTAAAATAATTTACTAATATTAAATAAGCTAATTAACTTTATTAATAAGGACTTAGAATATTACCTTATTCCTTATAATAAAGAGATATAATATAGCTATTATAGCTTAAGATTATTCCTAATAATAAGCGGTATAAGGAAATAGCTAATATTATTGATAATAGAAGAATATTAGTATTTAATAGTAATAAAATTAGATAGCTGAAATACTAAAATAACTATCTTATAAGATAAAAGGATAGCTAGGATACCTAATATTAGAAATCTTAATAAGGTAGATTTAATATAAAGGTAGATTAAATTAATATAATAAATACTACTCTAATATATTCTAAATAATAATAGAGGTAAAATCCTTTAGGGAAGTTATAGTAAATAGACTTAGGAAAGCGCAGGAAAAATCCGACTTCCTTTAGTAAATATAGAAGGAATTCTCTAAAAATCCTAATTATTAGTTAGGCGTCTTAAGGAAGGATAAATAGTAGTCTAATATTAAGATAGTATAATTACCTTAATATATAAGGAATAAGATATTTAGGTAAGGACTAAAGGCCTTATTATACCTAATATTACGGAGTATCTATAAGGTATAAATATATAATAGAAGTTAGAAAATAGGATTAGTACTAGAATAGCTAGTACTTAAAGAGCTAGTAATATAATCTAACTATTATTAAGTAATTATTAGTACTTAACTATAGTTATAGGTATTACTACTATATTATTATAACTATTAATAATATTAATTATAGGATTATAAAAGCTTACCTTACTATCTAGTAAGATATATCCTACTATCTTAATAAGCTAAGCTATATAAGGTATAATACTAATAAGGCGTATATAATTCATTATATTAATAATATATAGTAGATTATATAAATAACTTATAAGTAGTAGTAGATAGTTAATAGTTCTAGTATAATTATTTAACTAATTAATATTATAAACTTTAAGTATTTAAGATCTTAAAGGTATTATATATTAATTATATATTTATAATCTTTATTATACTTTATATCTAGTAGGTTAATATACTTAATCTTATATTATAATAACTACTAAGACTATTAAGCCTACTACTTAAGAGTATAAGATTACTTATTCTTTTCAGATACTATAAAATCTAACTTTAAATTTAGATAATTTAATTAGATTTTATATAAGGTATTAAAGGCCTAGGTAATATAAGATATAATTAATATAAGGTAAGTAAAAAGGCTTTAAATAATCTTTAATATTAAAGTAGCTTTCTAAATACTACGCTAAGATTTAAGGTTTAATTATTCTTATAAAGAACTTTTTATATATCTCCTTAATATTAAATTATTAATTTAAATATACGTATCCATTAAAAGATTATATTAAGGTAATATAGATCTAGGAGTACGTAACTAAGATAAGACTATAATACTACGGTATTATTACGGTATAAACATCCCACTGCCCGCCGCTAAGGTGCTGAGGTGCAGCCCTCTTTGCCTACAAATAGCGCTCCCCCCATCCTGCAGGAACTCTTTCGGGGCTGTATTTGTAGGCAAAGAGGCTGTAGCCGTAGTATTTTCCCACATGTTCCCACTCTTCGCGCCATCAGTTCGTGAAGCATCGTTCTATACTGAACTCTCGCCCACAACATAGCGGCTACTCGCAACGATGCCGCAGATCTACTGGACCGCTCCAAGTCTGATGTTTGCGTCCCTCGTCGTCGGAACTCTCTTTGCGCTCTGCCACCATCTGTTCTA
>JAABUL010003049.1_pt1 | contig 25914 bp, 25 predicted proteins | sample 5559151 | NCBI WGS metagenome assembly JAABUL01 (sample SAMN10711876, study PRJNA513368) | rock metagenome | isolation source: Antarctica rocks | place: Antarctica: Victoria Land, Pudding Butte sud | reverse complement strand
TTAAGATTAATTTACTAGGTTTAAATATTAATATTAAAATTATATTTATTAATAACTTACTCTAGTAGATATCTTATTATAGTAATAGGTAAAGATACTACTTTGATTCATTATTTAATAAATAATTCTAGGATTTTATTATCTTTATTAAGAGGGTAGTCTATTAATTATAAGTAATTAGTTATTAGATATCTTAAAGTATAATAAGAGTTTATTAAGAGATCTCTTACTATTAAGTTACTACTTTTAATAAATTAATTAATCTAATATACCTAGTAGACTACTTAATCTAGGACTACCTAATTTATAATTAGCTTATTAGCTAGGCGGGTAGGCCTAATAAGGAGGTAAGTAAAAGGTAGGAGGTAGTTACCTTATTAAGATAATAATATCTTAGTAGGGAAAGCCTAGCCTTCTACTTAATTAAGTTAAAGAAATCCCTTAATTATCTAACTAATACTTATAAGTATATAAGTATTAAGGATGTCGTTTATTAAAGGCTTTAATAGTATATAAGGTATTAAATATTATAAAGGCTCTAATAAATAGCCTAAACAAGTACTAAATAAATTAGGGATTAGTAGTAAGTAGAAGACTAAGATTAATAGGATGAATATTATAAGGCTAGTACCTTTAAGGCTAGCATTCTTATAAATATATAGTATAGTACTTAGTAACTTAGAATAAGATCCTTAGTAGTATTACTACTACTTATAAGGATAGCTTATAAGGTAGTAAAAGGATATATTAGTAAGAAGGTAGAAGGCCTATTAAAGTACTAAGGTACTAGGCTTAATCTAGATAGTAGCCTATTAGGCTAAGTAATATACTAAGACGTAAAGTCTTTAGTAATAGCTATAATATTAATCTTATTAATTATAATATTATAAGTATAATTAGTATTAATTAAATTATTTAATTAAAAGATAAGTTAGATAGTATCCTCTATTAATAAACGAGGAGAAATTAAGATAAATAGAAGGAGTAGTAAGAGAAGTTTAAAGAAATAAGTTAAATTCCTTAATAAAAATTAAAATAATCTTAGATAACTTCCTACTATTAAATAGTAATATAAGGGATTAGATAAATAAGGCTATTAATAGCTAATAATTCTATTAATATAAGAAGTATATAATATTAATAAAGGCTTCTATAAATAGTGTAATAAAGTATAAAATAAACTTAAGATTTAATAGGTATAATAGAAGACTTATTAGTTAATAAAGGATTAGATTTTATTAATATTATAAGGATAGCTAGTTAATTCTTAATAAATAATTAGATAGTACTTATCTAGGATAATAGTATTACTACTATTATTATAGTAGTATAAGGCTATAATTATAGTAGTATATATTAGATAATTAACTAATAGAGAAGATTATAAGAGACTATTAAGCCTCTTATAAAAGGCTTCTATACTACTAAGTAATTACTAAGTAATAGTAGTTACTATATCTATAATATAAGTAGAAGACTTAGATTAGTAGAACTAATATTATAAGGCTAGTACCTTTAAGGCTAGTATTCTTATTAATATATAGTATAGTACTTAGTAATTTAAAATATAATCCTTTATAGTATTACTATTACTTATAAGATACGTTTATAAGGTAGTAAAAGGATATATTAGTAGGAAGGTAGAAAGCCTACTTAAGTACTAAGATACTAGGCTTAATCTAGATAGTAGCCTATTAAGCTAACTAATATACTAAGATATAAAGTCTTTAGTAATAGCTATAATATAAATTATAGATTTTCATAGATATTATACCTACTATTTATAAGGTATATATATATAAGGTAATATACCTAAGGTAGTTTTATAATAACTAAGTAGTTATATCTTATTAAGTTAGATAAGTATAATATATATACTTTAATAAGACTAATCTATTAAAAGAAATATATAACTAGATTAAAGATAATAAGATAAAAGTATAAAAAGGTATTATTTAACTATATCTATAAATATTCTTATAGATAAGAAATTCTTAAGGATAAGTTTTCCAAGACTTTTTTTAATAAGAACTCTAGTAGTTATAACTAAAACTTAAGATAATTAATAATAGATAAAATAGAAAATCTAAAAATAGATAAAATAGATAGAATTATTAAATATAACCTTTATTTTTAATATTTTTAAGTTTAATATCTAATATTAAAATTAGGTAACTTAAAATCTCTTTATAAAAGTTATTTTTATTCCTAATTAAAATAGAATTTTTATTAAATTTATTATATATAAATATTTAGCTTATCCTCTTTCTTTCTTTTACTTCTCTTTCTTATAAATACTTTTAATAACTATTATATTATAATTTTTTAATATCTAACTTTCTTCTTAATTATTAGAGTAGCTAGAGTATTAAGCTAGATAAACCTAGATAAGTTTATTCTTTAATATAATTTAAGGTATTTCTAATATTAAGTAGCTAAATCCTATTAAGCTACTTTAAGTACTCTAGTAAAGTCTTATCTACGAACGGGTTTTGTAGATATAGTAATAGTATATAGCTAACTACCTTGTAAAGCCTCCGATTAGTAGAATCCAAGTAAGTATCAAAGGAACACAAAAACTTAGCACTGCGCCCACTAGGAATCGAACCTAGAATCTCGTCATTACTAGTGACGCGCTTTACCATTAAGCCATAGGCGCACGAATAATACCTGACAATTTGGGTCTAGATACATTTTGGTGAGAACCTGGTAGTGTACTACCTAAATCGAGCCATATCAATTCTACTTTACAAACAGCTACACTCGTGCATTCTAATTAAATGAACGATATTAAGCATCACGTCAATGACAACGGATTAGGTACCAGCCAGCCCACTCTCCTGCTTGTTGGAATATAGGAATGTTATCCATGCGTCTACACCGCGACTGAAGCTTACATCACCCTTGGCTCGGAAGCCAAGATACAAGCTGAGAGGCTGGGTATTGAATTTTCAGGACATTAAATAGGACTCCGGCAGATCTAACGAATCCAGGGGCGATAATCTTCCCAGGGGCAGCGTTTGGATGTAGCAGGGTCCTCGTATCTAGACAGTGGATGCGCCATGTTATGAAGGTCTGCGAGACTTTGCTTGAGTAGGCGCAGGGAGGCTTAGTGATTGAGTTATTAAAGCCTATGAAGAGAAATAGCTTCTGTGATTACCCAGCTGAATCACCGTCTTCACGGCTCCCCAGAATGTTCCTGCAATCAAACTCCCAGTGCTCCCGGAGTTCATATCCACAGCCCCTGTCAATAATGTCGACTGCCATGCACCAATTCGATGTTCGACGACGTTTCCGACGGGCGCTCTTACAATCGACTTGAGCTGTGAGCGCCATGACGGCAATTGGTTCTGATGGCGACTGTCCGGAGGATGGTTTCTGTTCTGGCGATAAGAAAGCTTCATACTCGCTGGGTACTTGAGACAACTGATCTTGGGCTTCCAAGGAGCAGCTCGTGCTGTTCCTAACGCCATGACGAGTATTTTGACGGGATGCATGGTGTTGCTCGTAGTCAAAAAGTTTGTATAGCTATCTTAGGTCTCTCGATTTCTCACTAACAAGCCAGATGTACATGGCTCTAAGCCTCCCTCGGCCCGGGTCTGCACCTAGAAATCTATTCGATCTCTTCTCAGTCTCTTCAAGCCGGTAGCCGTTAAGCTGATCTGGGAGCGAGTTCATGCGCTTGACTTCCTGAGCCCCTTTGGTCTTTAGCCAAAAGGACTGTATACCTTTTGACGTCAGGGCTGTCATAACGACTCCTAGGCGTGCCGCAGGGGAGTCTTTCGAGGCCGTAGCTGCATACCTTTCAGGGTGCAGACCTTTTGCTTCTAGAAAGCCTTGGAGAACGACCTTGTGAGCGAGGATCAGGGAGTAGATTATTGCTGGGACTCGGAAGACAAATTGCGTGCCGGATATACATCCACCTGATTCCTTCTTGCAAGAATGATTTCTAAGTTTGCTTTAAGCTCCTAGAAGAAGCTTCTGTCGATAGTTGTCTGTCCGGCTTCTATTAGCCAGGATCTGATATCGCCGGAGAACAAGACGGTGATGCTTGAGCTAAACATACTGGGCGGTGACAAGCATTAGGTGCGTCGGCAGGACGTATTTGAAGGTGCGCTCTGTTAACGTAATTCCATGACTTGTAAAATTTACTGGAACCGAACGTAGGCTCCTCATAAGACTCTCGCTCATCCCCTATACAGATAGGATGTTGCATGGGCTGGCAGACTACAGAGAACACACACCTTTCACCTTGCTGACGTTACTCTCAAAAACTGCTAGCTCAGGAAGCCTTGAGAAAAACCTGATAAACTTGTCCCAGTCAAAAGAACTCGCAGTGGGTGTCGACCACACAAGGCAATTTTCAATTTGATGAAGGCAATCCTGCTTTTGAGCCTTTTCGTGTCCGATCCAGGAACAGGATCACATGTCAAACGTACGAGGGTATCCTGCTTGGGGATGTTGTCCTTTACAGGTCTACTAGGCGAGTCATTATTAGGTAGTGCCAAGTTCGAGCAGCCGCTGATCTGGGCTTTGAGGGCTACAGCATAAGCTACTCTGGATTGGCGCCTTCTGTCCTTACGGAGGTCGTAGTTCCGGGAGACTGTCTTTGAGCTTTCGGCAGGTTTTATCAATGAATGCTTTTTCAATCCGCGTTGAATCGCTGCTCGGGCCGTTGGAGACGGCGCCATATTTGACCTTGAGCTTTTCTGTATGTTTCTTGGGTTCTTTCGAGAGACGTTTGACTTCGCGATGATCAGCAACCGTTCCCAAACTCTTATCTAAACATTCAGAGGGCGCGTTGCGGTCAGCTGGTAACGTCATTGGCCTAGCCAGCTTTTAAACGACGTTAGAGGAAGGCGGCTCGGGTGTTAAATTGCACCTCACGGTTGAGATAGTAAGGAGTCCCGACCAACAGTCAAAGATCTGAATTATGCAATATTGCCGCCTTGCCTGAATAAATAGTATCAGCTATGCAAGGCTGGCTCATAGTGTGACATGGCTTACCATTGATCGCACTTATAAGTCCGCGACAGATAACGTGCTGTGTTAAAAGGGTGTTGCAGGGCCGCATTCAAACCGAGCCTTCTACTACAACCTCGAAACGTACTAAGCTCTAGAAGGTCTGTATCTAAGGTACCGTAAGCGCCAGCAGATCGCGTAGGGGAGCGAAAGATTGGACTGTCCAAGACGTCGCCCTTCCAGGCTAACTTATGAGCCGACTTCATGTCCAGTAGTTTCAGCGTAATGATCTAAGATACATCTGCATTGGGCACGCCGGACAAGAACAGTTTGTCATAACATGCTAAGGAGGTGGGGGTAATTTATAGTTCTCCACCACTGTACTCGCTAGATCCATTAGATTTGACGTATCCTTTTCGTGAGTAGCTAACTATCGTCAAACAGCTGGAAGAATGCTTGAGAAGCTGGATGGTTAGGGGGCCGCGAGATCTTAACACAACCTGGACAGACACGAGAGGGTAGTGGATTTGGCGTATTCAAGACTCTTGGGAAATCTTGGCACCGAACACTGAACCCAAACGTACCTTACGCTCCGCGTAAAGCTTTCGCTCATAGAGGGTATGGTTTGTCGAGGAAGAAATCATATCTATTCACCACGGAAGCACCCAACAACCTCGATAGGCTGTCCATGGTCGGTTGGTCTTTGATGGGAAAGGGGCGTTAATGTTACCTAGACCATTTATCACAATCAGTCGCCCATGATCGCCGATGGTGTTTTTCGTTACGACGCCTGAGGGCCTTTGGAAGCATGTGAACCTTGCCTTCTTTTCTCTCGGCCTATGTCAAGACTGCCCCTGTCCACCCAGGCCGCGACTACCAGAGTTCTCGGCACCTACCCAAAGCCTTTGGACTTTGCGACACCCTTTGTTGGAGTCCAGCAAACATTCTCCTATTCATTCATACTTCACGAACAGGATATCCAGGCATGGGGACCTTCGGGAGGCAAGCTATTGCCGCCAAAACTTCCTGTTCTTTCACTATATTGGGTCCCTATGTTCCGATCATTCGCATCGTGGGTCTTCTTCTGCCCAAAGATCCCTACACTGCACAGTATCCGAGTGGTGTTCCACGTCTTGGCAGCATTCATTCCTCATCCATGTACTATGAACCCGGATCAATAGTCATGGGTGATACTGATGCTGATAGCATCATCATCATAGACCCTTTCCAATACGTAACATCTGTGGTTTCTTTGTATGGGGCATTGATTGCTGCAAGCATGGCAGTCTCCGAGTCTGCCTTTGACAGTCGTCTTCGTCAATTTCTTACTCCTCTTGCACTACCCTTGTCCGGGACCTTGGCTGCACGTGGACTGGCATCCTTGCCTCGGATATCGAAGTCAAGTTCACGATCTATGTCGGAATCCAGCTGATTCTTGAACTCAATCTCATACAGCTGCTTACACATCGGTCGTTGGTATTTTGATATCGGCTTGGGGCCTCGACATCGACCTCATTAGATCTTCTTAACGAAAGACAGTTGCAGGATGCCTGGCAGCATCGAACGCGATGTGGACTATCTGATCGAACCTGATCTATGCGCATGAAGATATAAGGGAAAATCGAACGTTCGGTATTAATGCCATGGCTGCACATCTTGACGAATGATCCAAGGATCTCCTGGCAAGACTTGATTCCACGAAGCTTTTTCTCTCCACAGCAACAGACTCAATAATATAGAATGGTATCTCGTATTTCCTAAGGATTTGCGGCTGCACTGCATTCGCACTGCGAGCTACTCTGGGAAGAGAGATCGAGACAATCCAGAGGGTTGTTCTGGTGAGTTCCAGGAGGAGTGCATGGTTAGCGAACGGTGCTGTGACTACTGGACTTGTCATCGAGCAGATGGTAAATCAGATCTATCTAAGTTGCTTCTCCGGTGAGAGCTGGCATTATGACGACCGAGACGCTTCAACGGTCAGTGACCATAAGCTTCCGAGTGCACCATATGCCCTAGAGGCGTGTTTCAGGATGCCATTGTTTGGACTACGCTGCCATATCCCTACGGTCTCTTTCAGCATATGTAATAGTCAAAGACTGGTGACTCGGGAGCATGAGCTGCGTAGTTTGGTGGAGGGAAAAGGCACAGATTCAAGGAGACAACGGAGGGAGTCCTTCTGCGTTACACTATACGTATAGAATCGGAATAATTGGAAGCCACTTAGGGTAGGCAACGTGATCGCGTACCTTGTGATACTGCCTTATTGTCACCTTGAGGCCTCCAGTATCCTGATCGTGATGTACTGATGTCATGACATCATATTGATACCGAGAGTTTTAGGGTGTACAGAAACCACAGCTGAGATGTCCTGGATGTTACTAAATGGCAAGATCAGAGCATTTCGCCTGGGTATCAACCTACCGTGCTGGCGCAAGGCTGAACGACAGAATACCTAAGGCGGGCCGATGCTCCTCGTTTCCTTCTCCCCGCAACCAGAAACGCTCAAACCTACGAAGGGCTGGCTTTGTACCGTCAGGAGTCTGTGACATTGGAGTGGCCAGCATCCTGAACTGTGAAACCTTCTCCATCAATATCATCATCCATGTAGAAGGGATGAGAGAAAGCACTAGGCTGTCCAAGCTGCTCGCTTTCCTCTGCAGTACTCGTTCCCAGATCGCCCTCGTTGATGCCCACATCGACCAAGGTTGAGGGCGCAGCAGTCCCTGTATCGCCGAGTGCGTGAACCAACTTTTGCCACATGGACTGCATACTATTGAAAGGGAGGCCAGCAGGTCGTTCATTGTCGTATCCATACAACACCTTCGCGACTTGTAACCGAGATCCGGCATAAGCTGGTTTGTCAAGTCTTATCCAGCACTCTGAAGCCAAAATGTTCCACAATGCTGCTTGCCTTCTACGCGAGCTTGAGACTAGCATGGTAGCGTCTACACGAGAAGCATAGCAGTCTGCAATGCGCTCAGTGGCCAATGCCTGCACAAACGGGGTCAAGACACCAAGCTCGAGTAGCCTACCTCCCCACCGAGCAGCATCGTCTACAGCGATAGGACCTCGGCTTTTGAGTAACTCGATGGCAAGGGTCAGGCACCGAACAACGTTTGAAGGCATTGAACACCTTGTCATATACGAGTAGACCGTAGTATCGAGCATCTGATCGACGTTTTCGAATCTAGACTTTGAGCTATATGTTTGCGGAGAGAGCAGAGATGTAATTGCTGCCATCTCGTTTGCTGCTGCATGGTAACTCCATGCTTTGTCCTGGCTGAAATCCGTCCGTAAAAAGTCGTATGTGCTGTAGGCTAATTTCCAATCTCGCAGCATGAAAGCGTAATCAGCTAATTGACGCATAGTGGCCTCTGGCGACTCGGGTGGGTAAAAGCCCTGTTGCTGATCATAATTGCCAGATGAACTCGGCGCTCCATTTGCCCCAGGCGTGGCAGTCTTGACAGATCCGAATCCTGTCCAGCGCTTGGACAAGGACATGAACCTTCCGCTGATTCCACGTCTTCTGGATGCGACTTGATCGTTCCACGTCATCACTCGGTTCTCCATGAATGGCACTATTGATTGAGTGACCATCTCCCGTAAGAGAGATTTGATGGCGGTGGCATCCGATTCGAGAATATATCTCTCAGAGACCTCAAAATCGTCGGTATAGTCTAAGGGTATTAACATGGATCAGTATGGAATGAGAGATGAGCTTACCTCGGGCGCGAATCTGATCCATTTCTTGACCTGCCGAAAGCCACTCACACAAGGGGACTCTAGCGCTATCGTCGTCAGTTTCGACGCACTGGGAGCTTCGTAGCCTAAGGAGATGGCAATGAAGGCCGAAATGTCTCTTCATAAGATCGAAAAGAGCAGTAGACTTGGTGATGTCGTCCTTTTCCTCGTCGTGAATCAGAACATAGTATCGGAGGTAATCTGCGCCTACCCATGCTAAAGTCCTGTTTCGCCCATGACCAGTGCTGGCGTATAGCTGGCGTAAGGCTTCGATGGGAGCGGGATGACGGGAGCTGACTGCAATGACACATGCAACAGGATGAGAAAATGTCTCGTAAGGAACAAGAGGGGTATCTGAAAGTATTTTGCGGAGATAGGATCTATGCAATTGCACAGATTGGGGTTGTGAACTGTGGATTTTGCCAACAGATCCAGAGTTTTCATTTGCGCAGCTAAGCGATGTCCCTTCCCGGTCCAGCACTTGGTCGATTGCTATCTCTGAGTCACTACTTTGCCAAGCTTTGCTGTGCTCAGAAGCAGATTGAAAGCCGTTGACAGGGCCGCGATGTTGTTGTTCAAATGCTCCACCAACCAGATGATGTGTGTTGGAGCGCTGCAAATGCTGTGAGTCGACAAACCTGATCCCAAAGTCATCCCAAGCTTTACTGCTGCCGATACTATCTCTTATAATGACCTTGCCTTGCAGTCTTTCCCCATAAGGCCTGAGTAGACTGTACAGCCCGTCCTTGAAACCCTTACCCCTTACAAAATCTTCGGTGTCTGTCGATGCGTATACAGCTACCCGTGGCGCAAATGATCTCACAATGATTTGTCGATTCTCTTGATTGACATCATTCAATACGATGGAAGGGGAGGTTCCTCGGCTACTAAAGGAAGATCGATCGTGGCTTTGCGATCGTGAATCAGACCGGGACCTGGACTTTGGTATGGAGGATGGAGTCGACGTAAGCGGCCGTTGAGGCAGTGATTGCGAGAGATCAGTCTTGTTGCCCAATGTCGGAGCTATTGGCGTTTCGGAGTCTGGTAGGCTCTTCGAGGGGACTTCTCTTGATAATCCCGAGGCGATTTCTGGGGCGGATAGTGCGGACACTCCACTGGCTTCATCTTTCTCGTGCTCCGACGATCGGGTCCTTGACGTAGACATCCACACTATAGATTTTTGCCTTCTTCAGAAACTGGGGTTCCTTCTCCTCGTAGCTCGCGCGTCTGTGAGGTATGTTTGCAGGAACATAAGACATTCGGCATCCTGTGACATGATCTTCGAGCAAGCGCGACATAGAGATCAATGTTACCTGCACAATTCAGCGGAAGATGCCACAGGCATTAAGGGGCGGGGAAGGTGCGGGGGCACTTCTACAATGCGCAGAAGAGATGTAGGAATCAATCAATTTTCTCAATGGCGGACTCTGCTCCGCAGGATAGCCGCGAGGGAGGCACGGGAGGGCTCCATCTTAGAATGTAATATGTCGTACATTCAACACCAATCTTGCTGGCATTAACAAAGTACTGTAATTCTCCGAGGGTCGGTCTTGATTGACCGCATGAATATTTCATGGCTTCTTGAAGCTTGTGATTGAGCTTTTGTGCCGGATCCTCGACATGAGTGAGCTTCTAAGCTTTGTTCTGAGCCAAGGGGATCAATTCCGAAGGTCAGACTCAGGTTCGCCACCAGCTGTGGTTGGGGTTGGGTTCGATCGTGGACTACTTGCTGACTATAGAAACAGACAGCGCTTGCCATCACTATACGCGGATTTCACTCTACAACGTCATTCCAACCCGGACGGATATGCAGCAAACACATCGACGTGGATTAACGCTCTGGGAAAAGCTGCTCAGGCTGGATTGGTGCCAGCGGATGGAGGTGATAGGGACAGGCTTTCGCTACGGACTGGAGAATCCCTTTTACAGGCTTTGGAGACTAAAGAATGGGGGAGACCTCTGGCACTCGGAAATGTCATAGTAGGTATACAGGTCTGCTGTCTCTTTGTTTAGTAGCTAGAATCTAAACAATCAAACACGTAGGACGAGGCCGTGTCACAGCGCCGGATGATTCCATACGCAGAGTTTCTCGCAGCTCACAAAAGCATATACAATCGTGCTTGGACCGTCCAGCCGTGGTGGCTCCTTTCTTGGGGATTGCGGCAACTTGGCCTCTCCGAATCGTCTACAAGTGCAGGGACATTACCCGCCGGTCGCTTTGTTGTTTTGCAGAATGTTGAGGTGTGTAGAGGTTTGGGCATCTGGTGCGGTGATGCTTACAGGTAGTCTAGGAAGTTGCTAGCAAAATAATGAGGCAGCTGGGCGGGAAAACGAATCACATTGATCGAATTTACCCAATGTACTTTTTCAGAATGGAGATCGCGAAAATACTCGATATCTGCGAAGGATTGACCGATAGCGATCTTCACATTATACTGACACATCTTCGCCGAGACAAGTCAGTAATAGTCTATGACTCTCAGGTAAGCGCCACACGTTGTGCCGCCAAAGTCACCAATTAGGCTTATCTTATCATAGACTGTCAAGTTCAAGAACGCAGGTGACACGTCAACTACTACTCTGTCAGATCAGGACAGGGCAGTGTCTTCGTTGAAGTCCCTGATCGCGGATATTAATGTTCAAGTGGCATATCTTTCCACTCGAATTGCTACCATGTCTGGAAACGCACAGACGGCACTTCGAAACAAGAACCGAGCTTCTGCATTGGCAGCGCTGAGGTCCAGGAAGCTGAATGAGACCATTTTGTTACAAAGATACACGACTCTGGCCCACTTAGAAGAGATCTACGGTAAGATTGAACAAGCAGCAGATCAAGCCACCATTGTCCGTGTCATGAAAGATAGCACAGCAGTACTTCGAAGTCTGCATGCACAGGTTGGCGGGGTCGACGAGGTCGAAGATATTGTAGAGGGTCTGAGAGATGAAATGAGTAAGGTAGATGAGGTCAGCAGTGCATTGGAGGCAGGGAGTCAAGGAGACTTAGTTGTTGACGAGAGCGCTGTTGACGAAGAGCTGGAAGCCATGGAACGGCAAGCCAAAGTAGAGGAAGAGGAGAGAGAAGCGCTGGAGACGCAGACCCGGCTTGCCTGCCTTGATGATGTGGATAAAGCAGAAAACCCCAAGGCACTGCGACCACAGACATCTGTGGAGAGTGGAGTTGATCTAGCCGAGGGGGATCACAAATCTCTCAAACAGCTGTCACTTGAAGAGGAAGCGCCAGCTGACGCCAAGAATCGCGGTGTTCCTCAGGTCTCAGCGGAGAGGGTGCCGAATGTTGTTGCAGGAAGCTGAAGCACTCTCAAGGATCGGGTATCTGGCCAATCCCATTGAAAAATACTAGGCAGAATTTTGAGCTTCAAATGCACAAGATCGGTACCAGCCTTGGGTTTCTGAGCGACCAAACAGCCCCATCGACGAAAGACGTGGAAGGAGGCATTTAGAGCCACAAAATGACCATTAATCGGGGTTGGCCAGGGTCTACGACACAGGCTTGTGATCTGATCTTCTAATCGTCATTCCAAATTGATGCGGCTCGTCGAGAGAAGAGGATCAACTGACCCATTCCTTTATGGGTGGTCCGACGCCGATTCGTTAGTCGGCTGGTTGTTACCGTCGGTAACTTCACGCACAATAAGATTTCTTTCGTCAATGCTGCTGGTGTCTACAAGCTTGGGGTTAGTCTTTCTTCGAGCCTTCGCAATGAGGGATTGAAAATCCTCATCATGGCTAGCGGCCCAGGCAGCCCCGTCGAAGTCCTTATTCATCACAGACGACGTGCTGCTTCCTCCAGTTGAGCTGTTCAGTATTTGGCGGCCCTGAGTCTTGTCCCAAACGTCGAGTTCGTGAAGCAATTCGCGTTTCGATCTTGGCCTTGTTGAATCGCAGTTAGCGTTGACAAGATTGACCCATTCTGTGTGCCTGCGAACAAGAAGTGCTCTTGGGCCTCCATTGGGAATGCCGATCTCTGACAGCTTTTTGCGCAGTGCGTTTTCTTTTAACAGAGAGTAGTTCAGTTGCGGAAGTCGCTCCATAGTCTTGGGAGGTTGTGGAGGTTTCGAGATGGAATTGTTGAAGTGCGGTGATGTTCTTAGCTATGTCAGCATTGAAGTCACGCATTTCTCCATAGAGACTCTCTACCTCGTTGGGATGGATTGAGACCTCGAGTTATCATCCGATCCATTATGTATGTCCAAGTGGGAGAAGACCGCCTCTTCTTTCATCCTTGTACTGCATATTGGGCACGCACTTAATCCATCGTCTGTGTCCATTGTTAGATTAGACGTGATCAAATGAGCATGCCCACTTACCCAATTCAAGCCCCCCATCTTCGTAATCTTCGACCGCCTGACCAGAGTTCAAGGCGTTAGAATCTGTTTTTTTCCTGTGCTGTGCCCTAGTCCTTCTTTCATGACCCTCAAACTTCTCGCAACCCTCGATCTCTTCGATGTCAGTGTCACTCAATTTTCTCTTCCTATAGCCCTTCCCGCCATTGTCTCTTGTATTCTTCGCAGCTTCTCCTAGCTGCAGGATAACCGGCCTGGCGACTTGAAATGTATCCACGAGCTCTTGAACGATGGGATTTGGTCTAAGCTTGATTTCCTGGTCCTGTGCTCGGCAGCTAGGGCATCTACCGTCCGTCGTGAGGCACCGTCGTATGCAGAGAGAACAGAATGTGTGAGAACAAGACGTGATCATAGGTGTATTGAAGAAGTCTTTACACACTTGGCAACGGAGAGCGGATTCAACGGGCCCAAGCAGTGATACTGGAGTCTGTAGCCAGTCCGATGGATCCGGGACACTGAAAGAATTGTCCATATGACTCTATTTCCTCCCAAGTTGCGAGTGCCCTGCTGTCAGGAACAGAGTCTTGTGTTGTCTCTCTTACTTAGGTAGGTACTCCGAGCGCCAAGGCCGATTGGTCGCGTTCCCAAACGTAAAAAGACGCGTTGAGTGCTTTGCAGTCGTCCTGAGTTTGTAGACGGTACGATGGCCGCTTGAGCTTTGTGTAGATCTTTCCTTCTAGCGACACTGCGCCTGCACAGCTCTTCGAAATGTTGGCATAATGGATCCCGACTCCAAGACATTCTTGGCTGCGACTGTTCTAAACGATGGGCAGATAGTAGGCCACTGCTTTTGCACGCAATCCTTAGAACAATCTTACTGATCCCTGCGGTACAAGGTCTCGTACCGCTCCTTGAGCAGGGAGCTGAAGGTGCACAGCAATGTGGCCAAGAAGTACTGCACAGCCTCTAGGCGTGCGGGCACAGTCACTGATAGGCCATAGGATACTCTACGAATTCCATCGGGTCCAAAATTCCAGGAAGTCAGGGTCAGTCTATGCGACTTACCTCCTCGACGGAGTGCCGAAAGAGATAGAGCCCAGCGTCAATGGGCACTTCAAAGATGGAGACGATGTGCACATGCAGAGTAGCCCACACATGAGTAGTTCAATACCACAAGAAACAAATGAAGAAGATGCGGTCCCGTCAAGGAGGATCATGCTGGCTAGAGAAGAAGATCTCGAAGGTAGGAAAGCAGTGTAGAGGTTGGACAATATGTACAGCTTCAGGTATGCAATTTTTTACTGATCAATCTTGTCAGCGGCGAGAGCAAGGTTCGAGCAAATTCACTCCATCCATATCTACAGTCTAGGACCTAGCCCTGTGCAGGTGAGCCTGAGGACTATTGAAGTGAAGACCATCATGAAATTGATCTAATATTGCCAGAATCTCCAAGTTCTGTCCGAATGCAACAGAGCAATATCTGCCAAGCATAATGGCGAGGATCCGTTGGTTGTAGGGACAAAGTATGGGGTCATCCACAACAATGGCGTCAAGGTTGGTTCCCTTTCCTTGAAGACAGTGCTTTCTAATCGCTTTGCTTGAAGCGAAGGACCGCAAAACGACCACTCATACAACCACCAGCCACTCCACTAGTCAAAAGCAAGGAGAAAATGAGCGCCAAATCCCAAGAGACCCCAAAAGGTACACAAGAATCGAAATCTTCCGATCGACTCTCGTCAAGCGGGAAACCAGGCACATCGATTTCCCAAACTGAGCGCAAATCCACGGACCAAAAACCAACCAGCAAACCAAAAGCCCTTAAGCGAGAGACGTCTGACATCTTCAAGTCCTTTTCAAAGCCCAAGGCCAAGGTCAACAGGGAGGACACCGGTAGTTCCGCTGGTGCATCTCCTGCTCCTCAAAATGTACAATCGGTAAGGACGAAAGCTTTTTCCTTAGGAACCGCCTTTACTAAGCCACGCAGCAGGACACAAACAGTAATCAAGCAGATGGTAAGAAAAACTTACAGTGTAAAAGACTTCTTCTACTGACATTGAGTAGAACCCATGAGAGATGCCTCAGAGGACGAAGACGAGGACGATTTCGTTGGGACTAGCAAGTTAACAGCGGAGCCAAGAAAATCACGATCTGAAAGGGAAGAGCAGCTCCGTAAATTAATGGATGATAAAGGTAAGCAGACAACTTGGTCTCCAACGCTGTCGATTAACGGCGTAAAAGACGAGGGAATGCAAGACACTGCGGAGCAGCATGCGCAGCCTTCTCAAGGATCAGAGCCTGTCGATACCTCCATTTCGCAGAAAGCGTCTTCCCCTGAGCCCTCGATAGTCACAACCGGAGGGCGCCGGCGTGGAAGACGGAAGGTCATGAGAAAGAAGACAATCAAGGACGACGAAGGTTATCTCGGTACGTACAGCCCTAAGCGTTGGATAGGTATCGAACTTGCAGTTGCTGAAATTCTTGGCTCGTAGTAACGAAAGAGGAGCCAACTTGGGAATCGTTCTCTGAAGACGAGCCTGCGCCACAAATAGAGAGAACACCTGTGGCTGCTTCGTCAAACAATGCGAAGGGTAAGAAGTCTAGTGGAAAGCCGGGGCGAGGGAACATCACATCATTCTTCGGCAAAAAGTCATAGTGCACTTCTAATGATATTTTCTAGCTACATGCATTGTCTTATCGATACGGTATGGACTACCTCCGTGTTCTCTCCCATCATCTCGTCATGTTCCCGTGGTATTAGGTCAATGAATCATCCGAATGGTAAACTGCCTCATTTGCCGATGCCCTTCTTTCCATCACCATCAGAATCCTTCATGGGGTTGAGTTTGTCCATGAGCCCAGGCTTCTTCGCACCGGTGTGATCATACCCAGAGCCTGTAGCACCACTGCCGTATCCACCAGTGGTGCCTGTGCCAGAAGTTGAGCCATATTGATCGCGACCGCCACCTAAGCCGCGGGAACCATCCAAGTCTGAATCAACGCGGGGATCGAGCTTGTTTTCAAGGTTAGAGTTGTGGGGACCAGCATTGTGTGAACCGTGATGGTGGCCCGTGTGGCCTGTTGACGAACCGAGGCCAGTCGATGTACCGCCGCCGAGAGCGCCACCAACAGCTCTTGGTTCACCCTCAAATCCGTCGTAACGCTCCTCACGACCGGTCAAGCTTCCACCTTGCTTCTTGAAGTCCGCCATGCTGACAGCGGGCAAGGCAGAGGCGGCATGGTGCTTAGGTTCGTTTTGATGAACCTCGTGAATAGGAACGGTCGTGTGAACGACGGATGGCTGGATAGTCTCCTTGTTGATGACAGGTTGAATAGTCTATGATTGAAAGTCAGTAATTATCTATCGAAAATACAATAGAATCACGAACCTCGTGAACGTGATGGTGGACATGCTCGCCAGCGATGACTGGTGCAACGGCGTGGGTCTCCTTTGTACCAGCCTCGGTACGAGTATTCTGGAATTGCAGACGCTCTTGTTCGAGACGAGCCTTAATGGCCTCGGCGTCGCCGTGGACGTGCTCACGGTGCTCGACAGGGACCATGTTGTGTTCATGCCGCTCAGGCAGCACCTCGCGGTCCTTGACCGGCTGGACCGAAGTGTGATAGTGATCTTGATGCACCTCTCGGTCGATGGCGGTCTGAGCCTCCTCGTGACGCTGCTTGAGGATCTCCTCATTCACCACAGCCGGAGCGACTTGCTCGTGGACGGTGGTATCATGGTGACCCGCCTTGGACCTGAGGGCAAATGTCAGTTATGTTTGTCAGCGAGACGAATGTTAAGATAGAATGAGAATGTGGATGGTGCTGGTGCTGGTAGAAGGAACAGCAACCCAAAAGAACGACTGCGGGGAAGAGTGAGACTTGCATGAAGTTCTCCACAGCTGCCTTAGCTTTATTGGCCATGATTGCTAATGATTGTTTGATTAATCTAGGAGAAGTTGAAACTGAGGTGAAGTTGATGAAATTCGGTGTTGGCAGGAAGAGGTAGGTAGATGTAGGGGAATCAGAAGTGGGGTGGTAAACAATGAGGGTCAGGAGGGTTATTTAGGGTTTGAAGATAAGTTGCTAACTACATCATCGATTTGAGGTCATAAGGGTTCTTGCTTCAACACTTCGCTTTCTTGGCTTGTTCCAAGTTTTGGCCATCAATTCGGAATGTTTGCGGGCGAATAGTGGTGCAGTAGACTAGCGGCTGGGTCACGTCAGACTTCGAAGCCACGGCTCTCGACCGGGCTTGAGAATGCACGCACAACATCTGTTTTGAGGCAAGCTCTAAACAAGCGCTCCGAGCTTTACTACATCTGGTCGAGGCTTCCGGCTTGCCTTGCCTGATCTTGGAGACGATCGGCTCATGAAGGTCCCAGGGTCTTCCAGATCGCAGAAGACCGTATGATAGCCCACCATGGGATTCATAATGACCCTCCCTACGCCACTGCGTCGTTTTGACCGGAAGGCGGCGTGGCCGTGCTCTTCGCTTCTGCAAGGGCGTTGTTGGCTTGCTGCTGCTTTCACATTGGCGAATTCTAGATTACAAGAAGTTGCGGGATGGACAGTGACGTCGGCCTGAATGGGAAATTGTTACACAGTACGTCGTAAAGTAGGAACTAGGGAGCTACCCGTGCTTGGCGACGCTACGGAAGAAATAATTTTCGTCGGGCTGTGCGACTCTGCGAGTAGATTGGCTTTAGTTTTTGCCAGACTCAAGAGCTCCTTCACGAACACATCCATATCCTCGTAGGCCAGCATGGCGTCACGTGTGAAGAAAATGTTCCATCGCAAAAAGGACGAAGATACGGACGAGCCGCCACAGCGCACCCACGCTCCTGCCACTGCAAGTAGCGATCCAGCCATAAGGACGTCGCTCTACGAGTCTACCACGCCAGCTGGACTGCCTCAGACTGGCGACTACCCAATCAAGGGCAACGATAGTTCAGTCATCTTGCAGGCAGGTCGTAAGTCCTCAGTCAGGTCCATGCGGCGCAGTTTGAGCAGGGGCAGCCAGAACAACACGCCATATCAAGCGCCAGCACCTACCCGGAATGACGTCGCTCGAAAGACTCCTCGCATGTCTCCACCACCCTCGAACGTTAACAACCAAAGCTCCTATGATACCTACGATCCTTATCAAAAGACTTCGTCACCAATGTCAGGGCAAGATAACCGGCCGCAGAGGTTGTCTCGCACACCGCTCGATCAGGAATTTGCAGGTCTGAACCTGGGGACCAGACAAGGTACGCTACTAACGATAGACTGCTCACATGAGCGCGAGTGCTGAACCTTTCATAGGCCCAACTACCGTCACTTCAACTGTGACCACCACACGCTTTGGCCAACAAGGACCCAACGTAAACAGAGCGACCCCCCAGGACCAGGGGAACGCCGCCCAGAATAGGGACGTTGGCTATGGAGCCCAAAGCCGGAACATTGAACCTCAAAGTCCCTATGCGAATAGGGGAGTCACACACTCCCAGGGCAATCCTAGCAAAAATAACCATACAGGCTACGGAACCAACCAGGTCACCCAATCCTCAAGTCCCTACACGAATAGAAATGCTCCCCACTACCCAGGTGCTGCTACTCAGGGTAGGAACGATGGATTTGGGACAGCAAACATGGCGACCAAATCATCAAATCCTCATGCAGAGAGAGGGAACGATGTTCTGAGCAGTGGCAATGCCAGAAGAGTCGGTGATGGAGACTACCAACAACCCGCTATGTCTAACCCATATCGAGATGATTTTCCGAGCGATACCAGATCCAACGAACCGAATATCTCAGTTAGCCAGGATGGATATCAGGATCTGGCAAGACAGAAATCTATTCCCAGGAAACAGATCGGCATTTCTGTGAACGCACCCTACTCCCCCGTCCAACCCTCAACATCTTCGAGCCCACAAGTCAGTCATAGCCGACAGCAGAGCGATTCTAAACCGCTGCCATCAGCACCAATCTCAATCAATGATCGTTATGGGGATCGTGGGACCGCTGCTACACCTCAGCCCTCCAGCATCCTCGACAGATCCCGGCCGATTACCAAAGGCTATGCGGCCCCACGAGACGGACAGGACGTTGTCAATCGAGCCAAGAGCAACACTTATGACACCGAAGTTATTGAGAAAATCGCTCCAGGTAAGCCCTTGCTCGTTGTCATCTACAGAATTGTGAGACTGATGCCATTGGTGTAGCTGTGGTCCACGAAAACGTCGTCAAAAATGTACATCATATTCGTGAAGAGGTCATCACCCGGGAGGTACATACGCATGATGTTTTCCATCGAATATTACCGATAGTTGATGTCGAAGTGCTTCCACCACGCCATTTTCTTCCGGTTGAAGGTGGGGGTTTGGTGGAGGTCAGTGCAGCAGAAGTACCTGGAAGAGGCCACAACTGGGTTATCGCAGAAACAGCATCCAAGATCCCCTCGGACCAAGCAGCACCACAGGGACGCCGACGTTTCACTGCTCGCGAATTCCCTGGGCAAGAAGGAGACACTGTCAGTTATATGACTCCTGATGGATATGAAAAAACCGAGGAGACTTGGGTTCACCCACCCGAGCTCGAGCAGGGAGCCAGGCTCACCGGACAATCGTGGCCAATGGTTTTTGGAGACGATAATGCGTCAAAGTCGTCATATGCCGATTCGACTCCCAATCAAACTAACAGGAAGAGCCTCAGGAAAGGCCAAGCAGCCCAGGCCAGTCCTGCTCAGAGAGCCGGTGGATTTGGCAGGACGGCCCATTCCTCGAACGTTTAATGGTCGAACACGCTTCGATTGTATCTACACCACCCACAAAAGCAAAGCATTGTGCATTCAGCGGTCCGTCCTTGTTAGCGTGAAGCGGTTTTGAAGTCACTACCTGTACACTCCAATTGCTCGATGCTGTACACATACACACTTGTAACTATGATTTTAATCGGCAGACGTCGATATAATAGCTTGGCATCAATCTATCGAGCATGAGTGATTCCCATCTAGCGCGTGTCAGGTTCGAGGAGTCACCAAAGCAGCATCGTTGATAGCATCTATGTACATATCCTATGCTTGTGCTGACGTCGTGGCTATCGCGCGAAGCCGTTGCCTTCTGATATGTCGAAAGAGTGCTGGTGCGGATGATGGCCGAGCAACAACCGTTCGCAGTGGGATTGTAGGGCTACTATATCAAAATACTATATCAGATATCACATTAAGTGGCGAATTCTATAAAGACGTGAGGCGAGACGATAGTCTTTCCTGGAGAAACCGCTCGATAGAGATCAACATGGGTGCTGTGCAGGTATCGTGATCAATTCCATATTGCTCTCTCGTAGTTACGTGAGCCCAATGCTATATCCGAAAATCGGGCAGACATTGCTTATTTGGAGGCTAGGATCGATGGCATAGAGGTAGAGCTTGTGCGCCTTAGGCGTAGAATATGGAGAATCCAAGTATAACATTCGAGGTCGAAAAGTCCTAGCAGCATGCTCCCAGAGCATGTCTGGCGAATGAGCAACGTGATATCGGGGTCTAGCTGTCAGAGCCCACTCTGCTCTTGGAAATTTGAACGTGCATCTAAAAGTTAGTTCAGGCCACGCTGCAACATGAGGAGCAATGGTTATTTGTAATTGCTAAGAGCATGACCACCACGTGAAGCCAGCCGAATGGTCGCTCACACAGCACTATATTCATGGCTTCATGAGATGAACGCAGACAAAGGCTCAAGTGCGAAACGTTCGCGCAAGGAGGCGTGAAGCCCTGACTTGGAGGCCTCAGTTTGAGTGAAAGGAAACACAGAACATGCTCGGGAAACGATTACCGCGAGGTAACGGTAGCAGTGAGATAAAGACCAGAAGACAGGTGAATACATGGGGACCATCATTTCACAACTGGGTGCCTTTGTAGAGTACTACTGCTGACAGAAAAGGGTGGAAAGCAACAAAACTAAGAAATGCGCAGATCTATATAGTACTGTGATCGTTTAAGGTTTTGCCGCTAAGTAATCTACCTTACATAACTAAACTTTTCTTTTTTCCTATATATATATCCTATTTATATTATTCCTCCTTTATACGCGTCTTAATCTATCTTTTATTTATTTATATATATTATAATAGACTTATATAAAGTATATATATATTAAGCCTATTATTAACTTTCTTATCCTTAATTAATTTATACTAAGGCTTTATTTATATTATTAAGTATTATTAATCTTTATTATTTTATCTCTTTTTATATTAATCTTATTTAAGTCTCTTAATAAAAAAGACTTATTTTATAAGAAATTAATTTAAATATAAGCTTATAATTATCTATAAAAATATTTTATTTACTTAAAGTACTTATAGTTAGTTTTAGTAGATTTAATAGAAATATTCTATATTATTACCTTTAAGAGATTTTAATATAAAATAAGTAGGTTTTAAAAGCCTATTTATTAACTTAGCTATTACTTACTAAGACTAACTAAGGATATTTTAGACTTTAATGAATTTTAATGAATTTACTTATCCTTAGTAGGAGGAGGGCCTATATATATATTATACTAGTATATTTTTAGTATAAATTCTAAATTTAAAGTCTATTTTTAGATTTATTAATTAATAAGCGAGCTAGAAAGGTTTCTAGCTCCTCCCTTAAGAAATAGTTTAACTTAAGCCTAAATTTTAAAAAACCTTAAATTAAAAACTATTAATTTAATATTTATATATAATTCAATTTTCTTAGATTTTTAATTTATTAATACCTACTTAGGATAGCTAATATAATATATATAACTTATAAGTTACCTCTCTTACTTTAAGTGAGTTTAAAATTTACTAATAATTAAATTATTAATTTAAATATTAATATATAACTATTAAACAGTTATTTTTTACCTTAAGATCTATTTTTTTATTATATACTTAATAGTATAATCCTTCTCCTCTATTATAAAGCCCTTTATCTTAATTATAATATCTTCCTCCTAATTTTATATTTAATTATACGCGCTTAAAGGGCCTAATATTTAATTATAAAGTAGAAATATATACTTTAAGGCTTATAATAAAATAGTATCTAATATATTCTACTTTATATTAAAAGGAAGAGTATAAGTTTAGCTTTATACTATTTATAATATATTATTTATAAGGTAATAATATACTTCCTTCTTTATTTAAATCCTTAGAACTTCTAAAAAAGTTATTTCAAGGAAATATATTATATTTTAAATATTTTTTAAATTATATTTATAAATATAATAATACTTTTACCTTTATATCTTATAAATATTAATAGGATACCTAATTATAAGATTAAGCTAAAATCTAATTATTTATAATTTATAAGACTTTTTATAACTTAATACTTACTTTATTTTATCTTTTATTTAATTATACTTTTATAATCTTACTTTTATAATAATTTCTAAACTATCTTATTATCTAGATCTTTAATAATCCCTTCTTAAAGAATTTAATAAAATAATATAAACCTATAATAATTTATTTATTATTATATATATTATTATATATAAGTAAATTAAGTAAGTATAAATTATAATAAGGCTTATATAAATAATTATAAAGGCTAAATTTAATAAGAGGTATATAAATCTATTAATTACTTTAAAGGTTATTACTTTTATTTCAAATAAATATAAAGATTATTATAAAAGATTATTATTATTATAAAATATTATAAGGATAATAAAAAATCCTTCTTTTATATTGTTAATTATAATAATACCGCGTATATCTTATTATATTATATTCTCCTTTTCTTATAAGGTAATTATCAATAATAAAGGTCTAGTTTATTAAATAGTTAAAGGATGATTAGCTATCTATAAGGTAGAAAGCTACTAAGTAGTATTACTAAGGTAAATACCTTAATAAAGCTATTATATTATAATAATATATTAATAATAAAATAAGATATTAATATCCTTATTAATAATAATAGTAAGTATATAATAAGACTTTACTACTACCTATTTACCTTATAAGTAATAACTAAATCTATTATATTCTTTAACTACTTAATATTTATCTATTACTTATATTTTATACTATAACCTTTCTACTTATTAAGATACTTTATAGTTATACTATATCCTTTTCTAATAAGGTGTTTATTAATTAGTCTATTAAGTTTATATAACTAGAAATTATTAATATTACTCTTAATAAGATAGATAGTAGTTCTTCTAATTATATTTAATTAAAAGGATTATTAGTAAGATTAGGATAAAGTTCTAATTAAGTAATAATAAATACGTTAAAAATCTTCTAATAATTAAGTATAATAAAGTAGTAGGTAAAATATCTAACTAGACTAACTATTAGGTTAGGTTTTAATTCTAACTTTTAGAATAGACTAAATACTTAGTACCTACTTTTAATATTAACTTAAATACTTAATACTTATTATAGGTATTAACTTAAAAGCCTCTTAATTCCTTAACAATTTAAGTTAACTTAATTTAAATTATTAAGGTACTAAATTATCTTATATTATATTAAAATTTAAATTAGCTTTAATATTATAAAAATTTAAAATTTTATTAATTACTTCTTTTCTTAATATTATTAATATTTATATTATCTTTTTATATTACTCCTCTCTTATATTGAACTTAAGTTTATAAGATATTAACTCCCTTAAATATAATAAGTTTAATATACCTTAATAATAATTAAATTATTAAGTTAGAACTTAATAATCTTAATATATTAAATTTTATATTAAGTAATATTTATCTTAATTAATCTATTAATTAAGTTAAATAAGATATATTTAAAATGATTTTCTATAAAAAGAAAGAAATCTAATAAAATACTATTAAATATATTAAGGATTAATATTTAAAATAATGATTCTATAAAAATAATTAATATATTAAATAAACTCTAAGTATTAAAGATTGATTTAAAGTATAATAATAATAAATTATTATTAATTAAAATATTAAGATTAAGTTTAATATAAAGATAAAGGATTCCTTTTAAAGTAAAAAGGTAATCCTAAGTAAATAAGTTAATATTTAAGAGGATTTTATTTAACTAGCTTTAATAATAGAAGGATTATTAAAGATTATATATAAGAGATATAATAAGATTATAAATTATTCAATAATACTTAATAACTTAAGTATATCTAATATAAATAAATATTTTAAGATAAATAAATATACTTTATATAAATAATTTGATTTATTAATATAATTAAAGCTATCCTTAGCTTAAGTAAGTTATTTATAATAATATAAAATAATAATATAAAGTTAGTTTTATAAGATAATAATAAAAGAAAAGTTAAACTAAATTCTTTTTTAACTTTTAATAGGAGAAGTAAAATAAATAATTATATAAATATTTTCTTACTTTAAATTAATCTTCTTATATTATTAACTAATTAGAATTGTAAGATCTATTATTAATAGCTTATCTAAATTTAATCCTAATCTATTGTATTAAATTATAGAGTATTATTTTATTAAATTTTAATATAATTTATATTAAGATTAAAGTGGACTAACCGCGAGGAATTGAATTTAGCGCTAAGCCATTAATTCTTAGTAATTTAATTCTTAAAGTTAGAATTAAGTATTATGAAATATATTATTAATAGTAACGTACTAAAAGGCTTAGGGATTAGATTTTGAAAGATAGAATTAAAATCGAACTTAATAGTTAGTCTAGATTAAAGTAGATTTAAAATACTTATAATATATTTCTCTTACTTTAAATATATAATTAAGTTTATAAAAGGTTACCTACTTAAGGATATTAATTTATTAAATTAATAATTATTTTTAATATTATAAATATCTTATTAGATTTATATCTCTTAATATTTAATATTTTAATTAAACTTATAATAAAGTTAATGAAAATATTGAATTTCTATAAAATTAAAGAAAAATTATTTAAAATTATTATTATTAATATTGATAATAATAGAATAATAAAAGATAAACTTAAAAAAATAATAACTTAATAAGACTTTTAATAAGATAAAATATAAAATATAATTTCTTATTTAATTTATATCTTTAATTTAATAATATAAGACTTTATTAGTATTATTAATTTAAAAATATTAAAAATATTATATTTAATTTATTAAAAGATAATTAAATTAAAGATATTTAAGAAAGTATAAGTTTATCTATTATAATTAAGAAGATATAATAAGATTATAAGTAATATAAATTAATAATAGATTTATTAATAATTAAAATAGATTTATACTTTTATAATAACTATTAATTCTTCTTCCTAATAAAAACTTTATTTTTAGAATTTATAAGAAGGCTTTAATAGAAGATCTAGAAAACTTATATAAAATATTTATATTTATTAGAATTTTATATATTTAATATGTTATTTTTTATATTAATTATATTATATTATTAATTAATAGGTAGAAGAGAACTAGATAATCCTAAAATTAATAAAATAAAATAAAATAAAATAAAATATTTAATAATCTTATTAATTAATAATATATTAAATCCTATTTATAAACTTATCTTAATAATTTCTTATATAATTAATATAAGTATTTATTTAAGATTTTAATTATATAATACTCTTTTTTTATTATCTTAATATTATAGAAGAAATTATATATTAGAGTAACTATCCTTAGAAATTAAGTATTATTAAAGCTTATAAATAAGTTTTAATAAAACTCTTAAAATATTATTTTAAAATAGAAGGTAAAAGTAATTTTATTTATAATTTTATTAATATTTTAAATCTTATAATAAAGTCAAGTCTTTATAAAATATAAGAATTACTTAAAAGTATACAATTAAATATTTTATTTATAAATAAGAGGAATTAAATAATAATAATAATAATAATAATAATAATAATAATAATAATAATAATAATAAGACCTTAATCTCTTATAAAGAGA
>JAABUL010003048.1_pt1 | contig 25920 bp, 4 predicted proteins | sample 5559151 | NCBI WGS metagenome assembly JAABUL01 (sample SAMN10711876, study PRJNA513368) | rock metagenome | isolation source: Antarctica rocks | place: Antarctica: Victoria Land, Pudding Butte sud | reverse complement strand
TTAACAAATCTTTGCAACAAACTACGTTGCTAGATTTTAAAAATATATTAATTTAATTAAATAAAATAATATCGCACTTATAACAATATTTCGACAAAATTTTAAGAACAATCTAAAAAACAAAATTGTATATAATAAAAAAACTTTTAACAATATATTTAATCTTATTGAAGTAGTTATTGATTTTAACAACAAACTATATAAAAGAGCTATAAAAAAAAATACAATCAATCTCGAGAAAGAGCAAGAATCTTTTTTAAATTAGCAATCAAATATTAGTAAAAAAAATCTTGTTCTAATTAGAAATATAGTAATTCTAATTATTGTAGATCTGTATCTATAAAACTAGATTTTATTTAACAATATAAAGAGATTTTTTTTAGAGAAAAACAAAATAACAAATTCTAGAAAATATACTATTTATATAGCAAATCGAGTTATTTTGCAAAAAATTATCGATTATAAAACTTAATAAATTGTTAGTAGATCAATACTATATTAAAAAAGATATTTAATAGCTAAAACAATATTAGAAAGCAAATCGATACAAAAACAAATATTTTCAAAACTAGATCAAATAACAACTACTATTTGATAAAAAACTTAAATCAATTATAGAAAATTCTAGATAAAATATTATTAGACAAGATATTCCCATCTATATAGAAAATTAATCAAATATTTAATAAAACTATAAAAACACAACAATTAAAAATATTATATCTTTATTTAGTAACAAACTTAGACAACAAATACAATTAAAAGAACTTTTACAAATGTTTAGATAATATTACGAATTACATTGACGTTTTAACTAGTTTGTTAAAAGAGAGAGAAATAAATTAAATTATAAATAAATGCGAGAAAGCGCTAGAAAGCGACGTTACTAAGAAAAGAGATATTTTTAATAAAATCGAATAACAATTAAGCAATATTAATTTATCTTAAAAGAAGATAAAAAAAGCAAAGAAATATGCGATATTTAGTTGAACAAAATATTATAACAACTTATATTAAATTTATCTAAAAGACAAAGAAGAAATTAATTGATTTTCTAAAAAATCAAAGTTAGTAATCTAATATAGAAAAGAAGCTTAGCGCAAACAAACGCTCAAAATAGAAGTTTTAACATTAAAGCAAAAAAAAATCTAAATTTTTTAGTAAAGAATATATCAAAGAAATGCAATATATTAGCTTAATAGTAGCAACTAAACTTAATAGTATATGTACAATATTTTATTTTATTAATTAAAATCAATAATTGTTAATTTATTGCAATAATCGATTTTAATACAATAAGTAATTTTATAACTAGAGCTTTTATTAAGAGAGAAAGATATTCTATTTAAAAGAAGTCTAACGTATACAATCTAGTAATTATAGATAAAAATCTATTGCTTAACAAGAATAAAAAAGTAAATAAAGAAACAAAATTACTACTAATAGCTATTTAACAATATTATAAGAAACTAATCTTTAATATAGTAAAAATAGTTATTTACAATATTGTTTTAGAAATGTCTTGATTAAAGCAATACAATCTAGAAGTTAACTAAAATATACAAGTATTTAGATTTGCGCAATATAATTATATAATTTATATTCAATCTACGTATTAATAGCGTTCGATAATAGATAAAAGATTAAGTTAAAAACTAATTGCAAATAGCAAGTTTATATCTTTGCAAAAAAACAATCTAACAAAATTTAATTTAACAAATATTAATAAAGATTAATTAAATTATAAAGTTAAAGTAAGTAAAGAAAATTACAAATCTTTTAAAAGTCTTAAACTATCTAATATAGCGAAAAAATCGCTAAAATACGTATTACAAATATATAACAATTAAAAGTATCTATTTTAAGAAAAAAAAACAATAAAGACTTTTTCTAAATATTAATTATAAAATTACAAAATTAGACTTAAATTAGACAAGCAATTTATATTTAAATCTATATATATTTTATTTAAAAAGAAACTCGAAATACTTCGCAAATATCTAGCAAAAACAAAAAAAATTATTATTAGAAAATTCTAATTATAGACAAAATACTTGATTCTCTTTGTATTAAAAAAGAATAAAACTTTTTGTCTATATATTAATTACTAGAAGCTAAATAATATTACAATTAAAAACTAATATTTACTACTTAATATTAACAAACTTTAAAATCAACTATTTAGAGCAAAGTATTTTATTAAATTAGACTTACAAGAAACGTACAACTAAATTAGAATAAAAATAGAGAAAAAGTAAAAAATAGCTTTTTGCATACGATATAAATTATACAAATATATAATAATATTGTTCGAATTTACAAACGTCTTAACAATGTATTAAAAAATAATTAATAATATATTACAACAATATTTGAATTAATTTGTTATAGCATATTTGAACAATATTATAATTTATTTAAAAATCTTAAAAAAACATATTAGTTATATTTTCAAAGTATTAAAATATCTAAATATAAAAAACTTATATCTTAAATCAAAAAAATGCGAATTTTATTAAGAGAAAGTTAATTTTCTTAAATTTGTTATTGAACAATATAAAATATATATAAATTTCAAAAAGTTACAAGCAATTAAAAAATAAAAATTATCAACAAATATTAAAAAAGTATAATTCTTTTTAGATTTTATAAATTATAACAAAAAGTTTATTAAAAACTACTTAGCAAACACAATATTATTAACAAATTTTACAAAAAAAAATATGTTATAATTATAAAAACTTGTAGAAAAGAAATTATTTCAAAATCTTAAGCTAAAATACTTAAAAAAACTAATACTAAAAATATACAATTTGCGATTATTAAGTAGAATTAAAATTGATATATTAGATTTAGTTATCGATATATATTTTAATTAAAAATATAAAAATATATAATATTTAATAATATATCTTTTAAAAAAACTTTTGTTAATCGAATAAAACTATAATATTTACAATAAAAAACTACTTGCTATAGTAGTTTTCTTAAAATTATAAAGAGTATATACAAAAGAATTATTAGAACTTACAATTTTTATAGATTACAAAAATCTTGTACACTTTATTACTATTAAATAGTTAAATAGAAAACAAGTACAATAATTAGAAAGACTAGAATAATACAAGTTTAGAATATAATATATTTTAGACAAAGATAATAATAGAGCAAACGCACTTAGCAAAAAAAGTAATTATATAGAAATAAAAGAATTGTTTAATTATAGCATACTTAAAATTAATAAAAACAAATTATTATTAGCAAACAAATATAAACTAAATATTATACTACAAATACTTCGAAATAATACAAAAGAATTTTCAATAGAGAAAGAAAAACTTCAAATATTTATTAATAAAATTAACAAATATATAAAAGAATATTATAACAAATTATTGCAAGAACATTTAGAAGTAACAAAAACTTTTTAATTTTTATATTAGTATTGTTAGTTTTTACAAATAAGACAAGTTGTCAAGATATATATTAAACAATATTTTAGTTGTTAGCAAAACAAATATAATATATATATAAATTATAACAAAATTTAATATTAAAAATTATCTAAATTGTTATAGAATAAAATTACAATAAACTTTATTACTAAGTTGTCTAAGTTGACAAATCTAGCAATTAAAGACAAATATAATTTGATACTAGTAATAATTAATAAATTTATTAAGTACTTATATATTATTGTATGCAAAGAAAAGTTTATCGTAAAACAATTAAGATATATTATATTAAATTAACTTATATAATATTATAATATATCTAAAAAATTAATTAATAATAGAGACAAGCTTTTTACATCTAACTATTAAAAGACGTTTCTCTTAATATTAGATACAAAACTTCGAATATTTATTATCTATTATCTAATTATAAATAATTAAATAGAAAGAACAAACTAAAGTCTTAAGCAATATCTAAAATACTATATTAACAATACTTATAACAACTAGATATTATTTTTATTTATAATATAATTAATATTTAATGCTAAGATTTCAAATATTACTAAAATAATTTTATTCTTTGTTAACTATAGCAAGAAATTAAATCTCTTCGAAAAAGAGTATACGCATCTATTAGCGCAATTAGTTATTAAAAAAGTAGCAATATTAAAAAAAATATACAACAATATTTTAAGAATGCAAAAAAAGTTAATTAAATACTAAAATAAAAAACAAAAAACAATATCTTAGCTAAAAAAAAAGAATAAAATATATTTTTTTACAAAAAATCTTAGAACAAGAAAGCTAAACAAAAAATTGAATTATATCAAAGTTAGATTGTTTTTTGTTAAAAAGACTAAAAAATTAATCAATTACAAACTCGATTTATCTAAGAACGTCAAAATATTTCTAGTATTTTATATTTTATTGTTAAAATCAATCAACTTAAGTATATCTATATAGAAAATATTTTATTATAAACTATAGAAAAAAAATCGATTTAAAATTAAAAAAATTCTAGAATAGCAAAATTAATAGTATTTTATAAAATAAAAAAAGTATTTTACAACAAAAAACAAGTAAAAACTAACTAGTAATCTCGACAACTATTATATTTTTATTTAGAAATTCTATTAATGTTCGAAAAATTATTTAGTATAATAAGAGAAAATTAAATAACAAAAGATATCTTAATCAAAGTATTCGCAACAGAACAATTCGACAATTTAATAATATTCGATTTCTTTATATTAGACAATAAATACTATATTTTTTGTTTTGTTTTTGTATTAATTTTCTTTAGTATCTTTTTATTACAAAGTAATTGCGTAATTACAATTGTTAATATAATTTTATTTTTTATTATTTTAGAGAATAGATTTTCTCTAATACAATCTAAAAAAGTTTATAATATATTTATACACAATTTGTTTGCACAAATACATTTCGAATATTTTAAATAAGATAACAATTTTTTTATAACAACGCAAGATTTGTTAATATAGCAACAACATTTATAAATATAATTAACAAATATTTTGTAACAATCTATTTTAAAAGCAAAACAAATACAATTTTAATAAAAAAATATAATATATAAGTATTTGTTTTTCGAGACAAAAAAATTTGAAAAAAAGAAATAATATTACAATTCTAATTTGTTATAGTTGATATATACTTTACAAAGTAGTTTGTAGTATATAATACAATAATTTGCATATTTAATAACTTAACAAACAAGCATTGCTTAATACGCTAATAAGTAAATTTAATATATTTGACAACAAACAAAACAAACAAAACTTAATATATTCGACAACAAATAAAGCAAACAAAAAGAATCTTTTTAATATATATAGATTTTCTAGATACGACTCTTTTATAAATTGTATTCAACTTATTTATTAAATTATTTTCTATTATAGATACAAGCTACAAAATCTTATTATCAAGTAATTGCTTGCATTGTCTAAAGACGTCTACAAATCTCTTTAACAATATTAATCTATTCTAATACTCTAGTTGTCTAGATAGTAGCGTAACAATTATATTTGACAAAAAATCTTAATTTTGCAAGTTAAAAATTAAAATTGTTAATTTTGTGTATAATTTTAATAAATAATCTTTTAATAGCATTAAGATTATTAAGATTATTAAGATTATTAAGTAATTATTGTATAAAAATATTTTTGAAGCTAGAGTCTTTATAAAAGTATGCGTCTATTATTAAATTTAAATGTTAAAGTTTGTAATTATCGCAAAGTTGATCTATTGTTTATTTAAAACAAGATATATTTTTATTTAAAACTTCGAACCATAAAATGTTATAAATAAATTAAAGATTACTTTAACAAATGTATTAATAATGCGCATTTTAAACTATTTTATCTTAATTGACGAAATTATGTTAATTATAAATTCTAGTTTAAAAGATTAAGAAATTATGTTAATACAAATTGATATAATAATAAAAAGAAAATATTTTTTACAATATAAGAGTAAGCTCTAAAGCAAATAAGAATTTTGATACAACGTTAAAAAGCAAAAATGTTAAAAGCTTATAAAAATCTTAAAGAAAGTACAATTTTAATTGTATAAAATTTAATTTACAATTAAGATTAATGCAAATATTTTAATAATTTAACTTAATTGCTTTGCGATAAATCTACTTAATATTTTAATAATTTATTAATTAATCTAAATTTGTCTCTTCAACTTTAATATATAACATATATTTGATCGAAAATATATAACAACTAACAAACTTTTAAAAAGATTAAAAAAGTTGTTCGACAATATTAACAAAATTAATAAGAAAAATATTGATAATTTTATTAATAATTAATTGTATTGTATTTGCGTTTGCCTCGCACAAGTAACAATATTAAAAAAGAACAAAAACATTTTCAAAAACAAATATTTTAATAAATTCGAACAAATTGTTTAATATTTAATTTTGTTACAAAAATTAAATATAAGTTAAAAGAATTTTCGCAAATTTAAGAATTATGTTTTTTATTTTTTAATAAAAGAAAAGCGTTTGTTTTAAAAAACAAATAAAAATATATCTCTACATAAAGTAGTAAATCAAATAAAGAACAAAAATTAAATTGTAAAAAACTTATATAACAAAAATAATTATAAAGAGAAAAAAAATATTTATTAACGCGTTGCAAATCAATATTAATAACAAAATTTATTTAATTTTTGCAAAAAATATATTGCAAATTGCAATAAATATTAACAAAGAACTTTTAACAAACAAAAGAAAATTATATATTTAACTTATATTTTCGATTTGTAAAAAAAAATTATTATAAATTGTATTTATATGTTAATTACAAAAATACTTGTTAAAGTAAATCTAATAATTGTTCGAAATAATTTAACAAAATAAATAAAAATTAAGACAATTTTAAATCTTAAAGCACTTGCTATAGTAAAGTTTCTATAAAAAAACATTTTTTGTTAATATAAATATGTTAAGAAAATAATTATAAACAACAAATTTAAAAACAAAGTCAATATAACAATTAAACTTCTAAAGAGATATAATGTTAAAAAAGTAACAATATCGACTTATTATTTACAAACAAATAAAATAATAAAAAGAAAACACAAATTTATTGTTAATGCTTTGTCTAAGCTAATTAAGAGAGTTTTTACAAATTAGTTACGATATTTATATGCAATATTATAAATTAATAAAACAATATTTTAAAAATTTATTAAAGAGACGTTGTTTTATTTTAAGTTTAAATACGAAACTATGTTATTAATCGAAATAAAGCATTTAATCTAACATATTATAAATTAAGAAAAAGTTTGTTCAATAACAAATTTATTAACGTTGCGAGCAAAACAATTAAAAAGAAAAAATAAAAATATTTAGAAAGCAATTTTGCATTTTTGTTGTTTCAAAGAAGCAAACAAATTTTTTTTCGATAATAATTATTAATTGTTGACGCGTTTATTTTAAATTAAAGACTTAATTTTATTATATAATATTAAACTTAATAAAAAATTGTTACGAGTCGCGTGCTAATATGTACTAAGTTGTCGCACATCGCTCTTTACAAGATAATTAGAAAGGAAAAATTTGTTAATAAGATCAAAGTAATTAAGAAGACTTAACTCTTAAATATCTTAAATTTTGATTAAGATAATTAAGATAATTAAGGTTTTAATTACTTTAAACATCTTAAACTCTTAATAATAAAAAAGATATATAGCTTTCGAACGCGACTCTTTTATAAATCGTATTTAATTTATCTTAAGTTTTAATTTATTGTTACAACTACTTAAAGTTGCAATCTTTGTTATCAAGTAATTGCTTATATTACTTGAAGACGTCTACAAATCTCTTCAATAGCATAACTCTCTTTAATATTTTCGTGAAAAGTACTAGCGTAACACTTTGAACACTCTAAGAATGTTTATATTAAGTTAACGCGTCTCTATCTTAAGCACTAGCTTATTAGTATTACGTCGATTATCGATTATAAGAAACAACAAGATTAAAATCAATAAATTCGATATCTATTATAAAGATTATATTGGCTTGAAGGACTAGCTTATGCAAATAAATATCTATTTTATTTTTTATCTTGTTTTAGCGAATTAGAAGACAATTTTCGCATTAATATTTTTTAGAGAAAGAGTTTAGCATTAACTCAAGTCAAATTTACGAAAATACTTGAAAAATTATAACGAAAATTCTCGTGTAATATTTATAGACTTTAATAACTTTAAGAGAGAACTTCAAAGAATTTTTGAAACATTTAATAAGAAACAAATTGCGAAAAAAGTAATTTAGCATCTAATTTAACGAATTTTTGCAATAGATTACGCAACTAGATTTTAGAAGTATATTAATTTAATCGAATAAAACAATGTTGTATTTATAACAATGTTTCGACAAAATCTAAAAAACAATCTAAAGAACAAAATTATGCGTAATAAATTTTTTTTTAACGATATATTTAATTTTATCAAAGTAGTTATCGATCTTAACAACAAATTATATAAAAAAGCTATAAAAAAAGATACAATTAATTTTGAGAAAGAGCAAGAATCTTCTTTGAACTAGCGATTAAATATTAGTAGAAAGAATCTTGTTCTAATTAAAAGTATAGTAATCTTAATTATTGTAAGTTTACATTTATAAAATTAGATTTTACTTAACAATGTAAAAGAATTTTTTTTAGAGAAAAGCAAAATAACAAATTCTAAAAAACGTGCTATTTATATGGCAAATTAAGTCACTTCGTAAGAGATTGTTAATTATAAAACTTAATAAATCGTTAATAAATCAATGCTATGTTAAAAGAGATATTTAATAACTAAGACAATATTAAAAAGCAAATTAATATAGAGACAAACACTCTTAAGACTAGATTAAACAACAACTACTATTTAATAAAGAATCTAAATTAGTTATAGAAAGTTCTAGATAAAATATTATTAAACAAGATATTCGCATTTACGCAAAAAGTTAATTAAATACTTAATAAAACTATAAGAGCAAAATAATTAAAAACGTTATATTTTTATTTAGCAATAAACTTAGACAACAAATACAACTAGAAAGACTTTTATAAATATCTAGACAATATTACGAAACATCTTAAGACTTTAACTAGTTTATTGAAGAAACAATAAATAAATTAAATTGTAAATAAATGCGAGGAAGCGCTAAAAAGCGACGTTATTATAAAAAAAGAAATTTTTGATAAAATCGAATAACAATTAAGCAATATAAGTTTATCTTAAAAAAAGATAAAGAAAGCAAAGAAACATGCGACACTTAGTTGAACAAAATATTATAACAACTTATGTTAGACTTATTTAAAAGACAAGAAAGAAGTTAATTGATTCTTTAGAAAGTTAAAGTTATTAATTTAGTAAAAGAATAAAACTTAGCGCAAATAGACGTTCGAAGCAAAAGTCTTAGCATTAGAATAAAGAAAAGTTCAAATTTTTTAATAAAGAGCATACTAGAGGAATGCAATATGTTAGCTTAATAGTAGCAATCAAACTTAATAACACACGCACAATATTTTATTACATTAGTTAAAATCAATAATCGTTAACTTATCGCAATAATCGATTCTAGTGCAATAAGTAATTTTATAGCTAGAGCTCTTGTTAAAAGAGAAGAATACTTTACTTAAAAGAAGCTTAACGTATACAATCTAATAATTGTAGATAAAAACTTATTATTCGATAAGAATAAAAGAGTAAATAAAGAAACGAAATTACTATCGATAACTATTTAGTAATATTACGAGAAACTAATTTTTAATATAGTAAGAATAATTACTTATAATATTGTTTTAAAAATACTTTAATTAAAGTAGCACAATCTAAAAGTCGATTAAAATATATAAGTACTTAGATTCGCGCAATATAATTACGTAATTTATATTTAATTTATATATTAATAACGTTCGATAATAGATAAAAAATTAAGTCGAAAAACAATTGCAAATAGCGAACTTGCATTTTTGCAAAAAAACAATTTAACAAAGTTCGACTTAATAAATATTAATAAAGAACAATTAAATTATAAGATTAAAATAAGTAAAAAAAATTACAAATCTTTTGAAAGTCTTAGACTATTTAATATAACAAAGAAATTGCTAAAGTACGTATTACAAATATACAACAATTGGAAGCATCTATTTTAAAAAAAGAAAACAATAAAAGCTTTTTTTAAACATTAATTGTAAAATTACGAAATTAAACTTGAATTAAGCAAGTAGTTTACGTTTGAATCTATATATATTTTATTCAAGAAAAAAAATCGAAATACTTCGCAAATATCTAGCAAAAAACGAAAAAAAAAATTTATTAAAAAATTCTAATTATAGATAGAATATTTAATTCTCTTTGTATTAAAGAAGAATAAAACTTTTTGTTTATATATTAATTATTAGAAGCTAAATAATATTACAATTAAGAATCGATATTTACTACTTAATATTAGCGAGCTTTAGAATTAATTATTTAAAGCGAAATACTTTATTAAATTAGATTTACGAAAAGCGTACAACTAAATTAGAATAAAAATAGAGAAAGAGTAAAAGATAGCTTTTCGCATACAATATAAATTATACAAATATACAATAATGTTGTTCGAATTTACGAACGTCTTAACAACGTATTAAAAAATAATCAACAATATACTACGACAATATTTGAATCGATTTGTTATAACGTACTTAAACAATATTATAATTTATTCAAAAATCTTAAAAGAGCATATTAGTTATATTTTTAAAATATTGAAATGTTTAAACATAAAAAACTTACATTTTAAATTAAAAAATTGCAAATTTTATTAAAAGAAAGTTAACTTTCTTAAATTTGTTGTTAAACAATATAAAATACGTATAAATCTTAAAAAGCTACAAATAGTTAAAGAATAAAAATTATCAACAAATATTAAAGAAGTATAATTCTTTTTAAATTTTATAAATTACAATAAGAAGTTTATTAAAAACTACTTAGTAAACGCGATATTATTAACAAATTTTACAAAAAAAAATACGTTATAATTATAAAAATTCGTAAAAGAGAAATTATTTTAAAATCTTAAGTTAAAATGCTTAAAAAAGTTAATATTAAAAATATACAATTTACAATTGTTAAATAGAATTGAAATTGACGCATTAAATTTAGTTATCGATGCATACTTTAGTTAAAGATATAAAAATATATAACACTTAATAATATATCTTTTGAAAAAACTCTTGTTAGTTAAATAGAACTATAATATCTACAATAAGAAACTACTCGCTATAGTAGTTTTTTTGAAATTATAAAAAATATATACGAAAGAATTATCAAAATTTACGATTCTTATAGATTATAAAAATTTTGTGCACTTTATTATTATTAAGCAACTTAATAGAAGACAAATGCGATAATTAGAAAGACTTAAATAGTACAAGTTTAAAATATAGTATATCTTAAACAAAAATAATAATAAAGTAGACACACTTAGCAAAAGAAGTAATTATATAGAAACGAAGAAATCGTTTAATTATAGTATACTTAAAGTTAACAAAAATAAATTATTATTAACAAATAAGTACAAATTAAATATAATATTACGAATATTTCGAGATAATACAAAAGAGTTTTTAATAAAGAAAGAAAAACTCCAAATATTTATCGATAAAATCGACAAATATATAAAAGAGTATGTCAGGATTAGAGCTTTGATAGCTAGTATATAGTTGATTGACGAGAATACTAGCTATGCAAAACTAACTATATACAGAAAATAGATATAAATACTATAGATATCAAGACGCTAGACGTTATCTATAGTATATTCGAGACTAAAAAGCAAAAATTCGAAAAATAATCGAAAAACAAAATCTGTCTAGTCTAAAATTGTAACACTATTTTTTTTTTCTATTCGCGAGCTTCGACAAAACAATATCGAATTTTTTAGTTAGCGTTTTTAGTTAACTCTAGTTGATCTCGAATGCTTGTCGAATACAAACTTCGATTAATATTGAATATATATCGAATACTATTTGACAATTAAAATTGAAGTTTTCGATGCGCGTCGAACAAAAGAATAAATTTGTTAAATAGAAAAAATAATCAAAAATTTTGAAACAAAATATACAAAAAACAATAATATACAAAACAAAAAATATATATATTGCAAATAATATTCTAGTTAACTTTTAACTATTTTCGATTAGTGTCGAACACGTCTGTCGAATACAATCTAATATTTGAAATTAAATGTCGAGCAATTGTCGAACAATAGAAATCGAATTTTGAATAATTTGTCGAACAACAACGAGATCGAAAAAAGAGAGAGAGATAATTAATTTTTAAAAAAACATCAAATGTAAAAAAATTAAGAGAGTACAAAAAATTACTAACTCTAACTCTAAGAAAAGAGTTCAAATTATATAACGCGAAAATTGGAAAATCGATTATATTTGAGAGAGTTTAGAGAGTCGATCAATTATATAATTTGAGAGAGAGATTGACAACAACAAGAAAAATAATAATATCGAAAAATCGAAATTTGTCGAATTTTAATTATGTTCGAACACGTTTGTCTAAATCTATTTGTAATATTATAACTATAACATTCCAAACTCTGCTGTAACTCGTAGCCGAATTATATTATGCGTCAAGACAGTGCCCAGATTCTGTCTTGACAGTAAAAAGTTTTTTTTTCAAGAATTTTTCTCTGAATTTTTACAATTTATTTCTTTTATAATTGTAGATCTATCTTTCTATTCCGCTCTCTATATATATAGTGTGCGCCTTAATAGCGTCACTTCTATTACACAATTGTATAATTTTACAGTAATAAACTGTCTAATTTTCTAAAAGCGGTTGTCTGTTAGAATGTCGAATCAAAAATTCAAAAAAACAATTTGTTTCAACAAGAGCAAATCTGCAGCAAAAATAACTACCGCAGAAAGCAGTGCGGCTGCAATTAGAAAATTCTTTGTAATTATCGATTCTCGAGAACTATTAAACAAAAAATATAGCAATTTTAATAACAAATTTTCGATCAGAAACAAACTCGAAACAGATACAAATTTTATTTTCGATAATTTCGAGATTGACTATAAAATTTTTCTAGAAAAAAAAAAAAAAAAATCGAAACAGTTTGCTGTCAAATATAAGTATCAATTTCTTTTAAAAGAAAATCAGAAACTCCAAATTTTGTTACAAAATAACAAAATAAATATATTGTCTATACAACAATACTGTATAGTATTTTCGAAAAACAATATTCTGAAAAATAACAAACTATTTTTAAAAAAACAAAAATCGACACTCGATCTGAAACTGTTCTATCTAGATAACTACTACAGAAAAAATTTCAAAAAATAGAAAAACTGAATCAGAAATACAAAAATTATATTCGAATCTAGTTTAAAGTTTTTTTCTATCAAAAATTATAAAATTTGCTGATATCAACTTTTTCTGCGCAACAGTCCGACAATACAATAGAACAATTACAAAAAAACAAATTCTATTATTCTGAATATTTAAATATTCGAACAATTTTTACAGTATCTGATAAATCTTATAGAATTACTTAAGAATTGTCAACTAATTATTGCAATTAAATACAGTTACGTCAAACAGAATTTTACGCAAAGTATAAACAATTTTGTTATCTATTTAAAAATTTTAGAAGCGAATTTAGAATTCTTTACTGAGTTTCAGAAACAAAATACGTTTTTAAATAAACTAAAAAACAAAACTTATAAAAAAGTTATTGTTGTCTCTGATTTCTCTATAACAAAAAACGCGCTCGCCGCGCTGATTGTGCGCGTAGAAAACGCTATTATTTTGCAAAATAATTATAGAAATCGATTTCAGAAATTAAATTATAAATTTTGTTCTATTTCGAGAGATAATTGTTCTGAACAAAAATCGAACAAAACAGTCTTTAGATCAGATTTTCGCAGTCTCTTTCAGCAAAATTGATATAAAAATACTACTATATTTTTTCTGTAAAACGACTCGAGTAACAGTAATTGTACGCACAAAATCCGTACGTATTACAATTGTAATTAGCAGAGATACATCTTTTTCAACTGTTTTTTTTTCAAAAAATTTTTTTGCAAATCAATACAACAGCCGCTGCAAAACCGAGTATATCGCGTATTATACAAAAGATATTATTGTTTCGATATATCAGCAAGATTTCCGACAATTCGAAAAACTAGAGAGATCTGCGGCAATTATTGTTACTGCCGCGAATTGCAAAACAAAAGTTAATGCAATTTTGACAGAGCTGTTTATATATATATCAGACAAATACTACAAAAAAGTAATATTTTTAAATAGAAAAATATATATCAATTGTATTTTCGAACAGTAGACAAAAATATAGTATTTAGAGAATACAAATCTTCTATCTGTTAAAATCGAAATTTTTTACAAAATCGAGATGCAATCTCTAGAGTTCTACAATATAAATATTAGAATCTGCAATAGCGACAACAGAAAATATATATTGTGTTAAGTTTTCTACTTTTTTTCGAAGATTGTTCAAAATATAATTGTCGGACTACTATAGATAATAGAAACAAATTTGTATATTAATTGACAAACTCTTATATAGAGATATTAAGTAATAGAAAACAAAATTATAATAGATTTTTTTAAAAATTTTCTATTATATATAAAGAACACTTTAGTCTATATATTTGTAACAAATAGTGTCAGTATTATTGCAGAAACAATCTTCTTCTCGATCTCTCAAATTTCGATAGAAATTTTATTGTACAAAAACTGTTTTTCTGAGATTGATATCTCTTTACTATTAGAATATAACAAAAATAATTATACTATAAATCTACAATTCGATACAAAACTGTTGTTTAAATTTCTGTATACACTGTCCGAAAAAGAATTTATTGTGTTTCGAAATTATTTGCTCGAAAATTAAATATCAGAATATATTTGCGAATCTATAAATTGCGCAAATATCTCGATACTGTTTGTTTTTAAAAAAAATAGTATTTTTCGATTTTGTATAAATTATCGAGAACTGAACTCAATAACTATTAAAAACAGATATTTACTATTTCTTATCGAGAAAACGCTGAATCGACTGATAGATATATACTATTTTATCAAGCTCGATTTTAAAAATATATACTATTGTATTTGTATACAGAAGAAAAACAAATAGAAAATTGTATTTTGTACGTGCTATAGTTTCTTTGAGTATACAGTTATACTTTTCGATTTGTTTAACACTTCTGCTATTTTTTAAACTCTAATTAACAAAGTACTGCAGAATTTAATAAACTATATCTGTATTGTCTATCTAAACAATATTCTAATCTATTTTAAAATCTGCAAAAAGTATTAAAACTATATCCGACAAATACTCGATCGACTGAAACAGTTCAAACTATATACAAAATTTTCTAAATATATTTTTCTGATACAGAGTGTCGAGTTTCTAAACTATATTGTTAGTAGCAAAAATATTGCTATAAATATGTTACAAGTAAAGTCAATTCGCATATAGTCTCAATCTACTATATTGCGAAAATTGCAAATATTTCTGAAATTCGCAAACTTCTATCAACGTTTTGTTCAATATTTTGCAAAAATAATCAGACTTTTAATCGAGCTGTTTAAAAATAATAAACAAAAAAAACAGAATAGATTGTTTCTGTTCGATACTTTTGCTCTAACTGCGTTTCAGATTCTTATCGATATTTTTATTATTGTTTCTATATTAATATATTTCGATTTCAAGAATCGAATTATAGTTGAAATCAATATATTGAAATTTGCTATTGCAGCTATTCTTTCTCAGCTTGTGCTTCGCACGCAGAACAACAATCAGACAATATAGTATTTTGTTGTATTCTATTTTAGAAAAATAATTTCTGCTGAAACTTGCTATAAAATATATAATCAAGAGCTGTTAGCTATTGTTGCGGAATTTCAGCAGTAACAATATTATTTTGAAAACAATTATTTATCAGTTACTGTTCTAACAAACTATAACAATCTGAAGTATTTTATAACAACAATATCTTTTAATTGTTGTTAATCTCGATAGACTCTTTTGCTTATCGAATATAACTTCGAAATTAAATATCGAACAGAAAAAACCAATTTCGCAAATAGATTGTCAAGACAGTCAGATTACAAAAACAAAATAAACAATAAAATTTGTCTGTCTATTTTTCAGAACAAATTTAAAAATATTACAATTGCAACTATCGAAATAATTTCTGTTCTGATCAGAAACACAACTAAAACAATATCGATTTCGATTTGTATTAATACTGTTTTGCGCGTTTAAAATATTTTCGATATCGAAATATTTAATAAATTACTTGTTAAAAATATCTTCGAGATCTCTAATAATATCGACTCGAATATAGAGAAAAGTACTGTAATTTAATAACTGCAACACAGCAATATTAATACAATATACAAATACAAAAACTCAATAGAATCTCTTTTCTCGATTCTGTTAATAGCAATAGAAATATTTCAGAAAAAGAATATTCTGATATTTAAAATAAAACAGCAGTTAATTGCTTTTTTTCAGCGCAACAAATGCACTGAACGTAGATAGAAATTTAATAGCAGTTTATTTTACTATTTTTGTATAATCTATATATCGAATAAAGTTTTGCTGAAATCGGAACTGCTATATTTATATTACAATAATTTTCTGAGCAGAAATTACTTTGAAATTAAAAAAACTTGTATATTAATTAATCGAAAGTTCTATTAACTCTGTATATCTGTTAAAATAGAATTGTATATTCGAGAATACAATATATATTAGCAATTTAAAATATCTCGATATTGTTTATACAATAAATTTTTTGCGCTATCTGTATTTACTCGATTTTAAAAAAAAAATTCTATAAATTTTATTACAGAACTTCTCTCTAGCTGCAGTAACAACAGTATCTACAATACAATTTTTGTTATTGTAAATCGATTTTTCAAAATAGTACTATATATTTTAGTCAAATCAATCTAAATAGCAGAAAATTTGATCGATATTCTGTTCGAAAAAGTTTTTCTTTTTTTTAAAAATATAAAAAAAATTGTATTCGACAGAGACGTGTTATTTATCAATAGCTATTGATTTGTAATATACTATAGTATTTGTGTAAAAAGAAAACTAAGTACTGTTTTCTACTCGCAGACAGATAGACAAACAAAAAGACAAAATTAAATATTAGAATACTATTTTTGCTGCTATTGCAACTATCGATAAGATAACTGAAGATTTCTCTTATCGATAACTTAATATATATATAATAGTACTATCTATTTATTCTCGAATATATTGTCTCTCGAGACTGTGTTCGAATATTATTCGAATTTCGATTTTAATTAAAATAACAAAAAATATTCTGACATTTCTGCCGCTCGAGAGCGTATACAAATTTTGTAAAATAAACGCAATTATATAAAAAAACAACTGAGAGATACACAAAGAACGCAGACAGAATATTATAATAAAAAAATCAAATTTCAGTATTATAAAATAGAAAACAAAATTATATTTTCTATCAAAAATTTTAAAAATACTCGATTCAAGAAAAAACTTTTCTACAAATATATAGAATTGTTTTCTATTGTAAATATTGTCGAAACGCAGATATATTAACTGCAATTTTCAAACAATTGACAAATCTATTCGATTTTTTATGTTTTGTTTCTCGAATTCTACTATTAGAATTTTAATATTATCGAATCGACACAAATAATACTGATAGACAAGAACAAAAAGTAGAAAATAAAGAAAATTCTGAACAAAAAAAAGAGATAGAGAAAACTCTACTATTTTATTCGATAAAAAAAATTTTCTTTCTGCGAAAACAGTTAAATACCGAAGCGATTCTTGACTTACACAAATACAATACTAAAGCAGTTTTACAAGCAACAGCAGATTGTTGTTTTTGTTTTTAAAACAAAAAAATTATATCTCCGAATAGATTAAAACAATCTAGCAAAGCAGAATTGATACAGTCTGATCGACAATACTGCGCGGGCAAAACAGAATCTCTACTATTATTAAATTATATAAGAAGTTAAATGGAAATCGCAATTTCTTAAATTTGATTACAATAATATAAAAAATAATATATTTTTGTTATCTAATTCTATATCTTTTCTAGACAGATTTTCTAGCTCAAATAATCTTCTAGTAAATATACAATAAGTTTTAATTGCATTTATTATCTGAATTAATCTGATTATATTTAATAACAAGATTCTTTTTCAACTCTTTTTTCTAATTGTTACGTACATTAATTTTCAACTTATTTTTTATTGTTGTTGTTTATGCGCGATAATACAGCAGTCGCAGATATATTTTTAAATCTTTGTAATTGCAGTAAAGAGTATATTTGTATAATTAGCAACAGTTTTTATTTCGCAGACAAATATATCTTTAAAAGTTTGATTAGAATATTTAGCTTAATTCTCGAAAAAACAAAATTGTATATATTGTCGACAATAGTATTAATACACAAAAGAAGTCTCTGTTTAGATATTTATATTGCTTTTTTTTAAAAAAATCTGATCAGTATAATTTCTGATTAGAAACAAAACAAATAGTATTATTTTTAGCAAAATTTTTCTTAAACTACGTCTGATACGCTATCTAGATATCGATATCAGCTGATACAAAATTTTTTTTTTTCGAAAAATTAGAGTTGTTTTTTTTAAAAAAAAGTTTCGATAAATGTGTCTGATAATATATTATATTCAGTATTTTCTGCTGAATATTATACAAATATACTAGAGTAGTTTCTATACTATCTAGTTGATTTGTCGAAAACAGCAACTTCTTATTATTATATTTTTATTTGTTAATAAAGCACAGAACAAATCTAATTTTAGCAAAAAAATTAGACAACTCGAAACTGCTGTTTTTAGCTAAAATTTGCTGTACAAATATTAGTAAATTGACAATTCTCTTGCAAAAGCGACAAAAAATCTCGAGATACTAATATATTAGTTTTTAATACAACTGTGCGAGCTGAATCTACAGAGCAGCAAACAACAGTACAACAAATACAGCGCTGATCTTTCTCTTTTATATATTGTACAATATATTAGTATAAAAGAAGAACTGCAAAAGAAACTCTGTTTACTATTGTTTTTTTATTATTCTGCAGATAGTACAAATATCGCAGACAGCAGAAAAATACAAAAAAAGCAGTATCGAAAACGCAAGCGAAAAAATTGTCGACTTTATTCGAGAATTGCTATCGATATTAGTTTCAGCAAAACTCTACAACAGTTTTATTATATATATTTATATCGGTAATATTGCGCTCTGTCAGATATTAGTTGATATTATCAGAAGTCTGCGTTATTTCTAAAACTTATACAAAATACTGAAAAAACTTATTGTTCTTGCTACTGCAACTACAGACACACTCTATTAGTATTATATATATCGAAAAGAAATTGCAAAGAAGTTGTTACAGAGCTATCTTAAATATATTATAATAATAAAAAGAGTGCAATATTCTGATAAATAAATATTATTATTGCGTCTAATATTGTACTAATCCGATTCGACTCAAGCGCGCAAATCGAGATAATTTACAGAACAAAAGAATTTTTACTGCGAAATTACAAATTAATACTGTGCAGAAAACAAAACGTCTAGTAGAAAATATTATATATAATATTTTAATTTTAGCTGATTAAAAATTGTAGTATAATCTAATTGTAACTTCTAAAAGTAAACTACTGTTGTACAATAAGTAAAAAGTTTTTCTCGAATTTCCGATCTATAATCGAAAAATATCTATAGAAGTTTTGTCCGATTACGGAATTGCTATTCAGTAATATATAAAAGAAGTATTTTTGCCGCTACTGCAGCGATTTTCTGTCCGTAATGTATAAAAAATATAGAGAACAATACAAGAAAAATCTATTTATATATTTTTATCAACAAACAAATTGATAACAGACGCGAGACATAATTGCGATAGTTGCGTATTTGCAGCATATAGCAGTTATCAAATACAGCACTGATTCTGAGAATCAGAATTCTGAAAAGAAAAACAATTGTAATACTATAATTATAATATTCCAAACTCTGCCGTAACTCGTAGTCGAATTATATTATGCGTCAAAACAGTGCTCAGATTCTGTTTTAACAGTAAAATTTTTTTTTTCCGAGAATTTCTTTCTGAATTCTTACAATTTATTTTTTCTATAATTGTAGATCTATCTTTCTATTCCGCTCTCCACACGCACAGCGTGCGTCTTGATAGCACCACTTCTATCACACGATTGTGTAATCTTACACTATTACACAAAAAAAGAAAATAGCATAAAAATGTTTTAACAGCAATTTATACGCAGCTATACATATATTTAGAAATGTTAAGTCAATTTTGATTCGAAGAATCTTTAGAAGAGACGATTATAAAATATCTAGCAAAGACACTATAGAGACGACAGCAAAAATCGCGAATGTATATTGGCTGACTTCCGGCGATAGTAATGTATCGGTAATGCGTTTTCGAGATTCTTGTTGGATACAGCGGGAGACAAAATGGCATATCGAATTTAATTTCGACTGCAAATATATAACAAATAACTCCCGGCAATACGTTTTCGAGATCGATTGTAGATGCGACGACAAGAACTATAGATATATGTTGAACAGCGTTTAGGCGGCAGTAATAGTAGAGCGCAGAAACATATAGATACGAATTATTCTATTTATTAGATTTTCAATCAAAAGACGTCTTGAATGTCTAGTAAGATTTTGTTGCATCAGAATATTAATAATAGAAGTTGGCAACAAAGTTAGAACAATTGTTAGCTATAAAATAGTTTAGCTATTTAGATCTATTGTTGTAGTTCGTGTAGCTCGTAAAAAAAATTTAATACTGTAGTATTTTGCGTCTATAATTAGTGGCAATTAGACTTGGGTTTATATTATTGTTATTTTTGCATATATTGTATTGTAATGTCTCGATATCTTTAACGTAGTATTCGAAATTGTTGTCGATATTGTTAACAATATTAACAAACAACAAAGATTTAATTTGTTAATCTAACAAAGACTTGCTCTTGTCGAGATACAAAAATTATAGATAGAATACTAAATAGATTTTTATTGATTCGAACAGTTCTAGTTTGTAGATATAATTGTTAATTGTTCAAATAATAAAAGATTTGTATTTTTATGTTTTAGAAATTTGTATAGTCGAGTTGTTTTAATATTTCGAATATCGAGCATAATTTAATTATTGATCTTGAATTTCGAAATCGCAACGCGTTTGCAATTAGCAAATTTTATTTGTTTAACTTGAATTTAGATAAGTTTTTGACAAAGAAAGTTTTGCAAAATCTCAATCTTTTTGATAGTTTTGTCGACGTTCTTTATATTGCGACAAGCTTCGAACATAATATTGTTAGAAAAGATTGTAAATAGTTTTAGATTTAATTGTAACAAATAGTTTTTGATAGTAAAGAAAAATAATAAGTTAGTAGACTCGCTAATATAGTTGTTTGCAACAAATTCGATAATAGCAAAATAACTAATTCAGTTATTTAATTGTATTGCACGTACGTCCAAAGATATTGCTTGAGAACAATATTGATATTTTCGATTTAACTATCGATTTCTAAATAGAATATAGTTAACAATTTAGATTTGATTTCTAATCTTTTGTAGAGACATTATTAGAAATAAACAATAAATTGAATATCTCTATTGAAAACAATAATAGTTGAAAAGTTTTCGATATGTTAGACAAAGTCAATAAAGATCTAAACAACAATTTTGATTTTCAAAAAGTCTATAGATATAAACTTTTTACTTTTGAATAATCTATCGATTACTACTAAGATATGCTAAAAGATCTTTTTTTTATAGCAATATAGCAGCAAAGAGATAATAAAGTTGTAGAATATATTTTGTTAGTAACAATCTAAAATAGATAGAGACTTTAGTAGATTGTATCTATATTTGCAATATAATTTGATATATTTGCAAATCGAACAACTTTTGACATATTTTTTGATATCTAAATATAGTGTAAATCAATAGTAGTAATATTGTATTTTCTCGAGAATAGTTGTTCGATTTAAATATTCAATATTTAACAATTTATGCTAAAATCTAATTGTTTCGACTCGAAAAATATTATTTGTATTTCGAAACATATATATTTTGTCTCGAACAAATAAATATTTAATATTGATTGTTAAATGTTCGACTATTGTATAGTTTTCGAGTTTTAGTTTAATTGTTTTGCAAAAAATAGTTAAAATTTTTTGTTTATTAGTTTCTTTAGTTTGAATAATTTGTTCTATCTTTTTGTTATACAAATATATTTTCGATATCTATTAAACAAGAATTTCGAAATTGAGTTTTGTTTTAGATTTCTTTTTTTCTATTAAATTGATTGCAACAACAAACAAGAGTTAAGTTGTAAAAAAGATTGCAAATATAAATAGCTAAGTTGTAGACAAAATAGATATATTTGAAAAAAAAAAAAATAATAACAGCTAAAAACAATAGAATTGTAGATTGAGAAATTGTAAATATAACAATAATAGACAAAGAGATTGAAAGTAAAGATTTAACAAAACAAAATTTGTTTTGTTAAAGTAATGCAAATATTGTAGACAATAGAGACGTAAATAGTTCTATATTTTTGTTAATTGTTAGCGAGATTTGAGTAAATTTCTTGCAAATTTTTGCAATTCTTTTGTTAACAATTAGTTTAAACTTGATAGAGTCTCGAAGTAGATAAATTAACTCTATTATTGAATTGTAGATAATATTTAACAATAGCAAAATCAATACGACAACTTTAACTATATTCGATCTCAAATTATATCGTTTAAGAATTGTTTGTTGTTGAAACTAATTGCAAGAGTTATTGTTGTCAAAAAGCAAATTTTGCAATTGTTTAATCAAATTGTCTAATTTTGTGTCTAGTATATTTGATCGATAGATAATTTTGAAGTTAAACTCGAACAAAAACTTGGTTTAGCAAGTTTGACAACAGTTAAATTGTTTAATAGTTATAAAATGTTTTAGATTGCAATAGTTAATAATAATTTTGATAAATTGTTCGACAAATATATTAGTATACTTTGAGTATTATTTCTCGAAAACACAAACAATAGTTAATAGTTTTTTGTTGTAGATCTTGTAGTTGCATTTTGTAGACAACATAGTTTTAAATATATAGATTATCGAATAGAGCAATCTATTCGAATCTATCTAAAATAGTATAGTAGCAACTACAAAGTTGAAAATATTGTTTTCGATTTAGATTTCTAGATCGAAATCAAAATAGTGCAAAATAGATTGATCGATAAAAATTTGTTTAAAAGTTTTAAATACAAGATCTTTAAAATTGTCAAATTGCTATAGAAAACTAAGATTTTTGTTTTCGAATTTACTAAATACTAATAAAGATTTGACTAGACTCGAATAGTTATAGATAAATTGTCGATAAAAATTAACAAAATCTAGAAAAATCTATATATTGCGCACACAAATAGAAGCTTTTTACTTAAGAATATATTTAATTTTCTCGAAATCTATTCGAATTTCTTCGATAATAATAATTAGATTTAGATATTTGATTTGTTTGACAAAAAAAATATACTTGTTAATATTTAAATAAAGATCTGCGTTATAAAGTTTAGTAAGAATTTTGTTTATATAATTCTTATATTTTGTTTTAGTATTACTGTAGACTAAAATATTATCTATATAGATAATACAAAAATTGTTTAGATAGAAACTAAGAATTTTATTAATAAAAAATTGAAATATAATCGAAACATTATATAGTTTAAAAGATATTACAATATATTTAAACAAATTGTAATAGATAATAAAAACTATTTTGTATTTGTTATCGAAACGTATTCGAATCTTGTTAAAGACAACAATAATATCGAACTTGCTATAGTATTTGATTTTGTATAATTGTTGCAAAATCTCTCGAATTAACAATAAAGTATTGCAATTCTTAATTGTTAGAACATTAAGATCTCTATAGTTTATGCAAATGCGCAAATTTTTATTAGACTTCTTAACTATAAAAATAAAGACAATATACTATAAAATACTGTTGCGAATTTAATTTTTGCTTTTTATATTATTTAGATAGACTCTAATAATCTCTTTTTTGTAACAAAAAACACTATAGATTTTCTTGATCGAAGAAGTTGTTTTTGAAACAAAATTAATAATATAATTAATACTTTTATTTGGCGACAGCTTGTTAGCTTTCTATAAATTAAAGAACTTAATTTAGTATCTAAATTTCGAATATATTTGTTTCTCTAATTGTTTTAGACTAGAAGAATCTCGTTTGAGTTTTGTATAAAATTTATTGTAGTTATCGAAAATAATAATTGCAATATTTATTGTAATATTGTTGTCTATAGTGCAAACTAGATATCTATTGTTTTTTTTGGATTAATCTAGTATAGCAAAATGCTTAGATAGTATAATAATTGTTTTGTAGTTTTTTTTGTCGACAAACTTTAAGAATACAAAAATATTTATTTGATAGACGTCAATTTTATCGAAAAACTTCGAAAACAAATATTTCGACTGCTTGTATCGATTGCTAAAAATCTCTAATAGTTGTTAATCTAACAAACAATACTTTATGCAATAATTGGAGTTAAATTCGAAAGATCGTATATTGTTTTTAATTTGTATACTATGTTTTTCAATTTAAAGTATATCGAGAATAATTGCGAATTGTTTTAGTTCGATTATTAAACACTATAAAATATCAATATGTTCGCTAAAATTGACGATAACTTAAGCGACATAAATAATATTAGAGACAAATTTGTTATTAACTAGATACAATTTAATAGAATTTCGAAGCAATATAGTAGAAAATTTATAAAATTTGACAAATTTTCTATTTACAAAGACTCTATTGGAGACTTCGATATCGATAAATAGTATTGTTTTGATATAATATTTATCGAAGAGTAAATAAACTTGATTTGAACAAATTTTAATATAAAAATTTAGTTGCTAACTGTTAAGCAACTTGCTATCGATAGTGCTAGAACTAAGTTCGACTTTAATAAGCAAAATCTTATTTTGTAAATTAAATATAACTAGTTTTGAACTTTTTTATTGTTTTTTGTATAAATGTTAGTTTTTGTTTCGAACTACAATTCTTGTCGAAAATATCTAGTTTTTTAATTTGCTAAAGTTATTTGAATTGTTATTTGAGATATTAGAGAAACTATCTTCTCTAAATATTGTTAACTCGAAGTTGCTAACATTATAAGTTTTAAATTTAACAAAAGCTTTATTTTTGATTTTAGTTAATTTGTTTTTGCAAAAAACATTTCTATAGTGCAATCTATATTTTGGCTTGAGATATTTTCGACAAAGATTAAGAAACTTGATTTTGTTTTTAAAAGTTTGAAATTATACTTCTATATTTTGTTTCTAGTTGCGAGTAGAAATACGTGTATTAAAGTTGTTGATATCGCAAGTATTTGTGTTAATATATTTAAAGAATTTGAAGATATTAATACAATTATTGTGTTTGTTAATACTATTGATAGTTTGTATATAAATAGAAGTTCAAATAGTAATCGAACAATTTTTTTTTATTTGCTAAAGTTTTAGATCGATTTTACAAATCAATCTAATAAATTAATTTAAAATAGTGTAGTTTGTCAAAGTAATGTAGCGACTTTAAAATCTATAGTTTAAATTTTTATCGAATTAATATATTTTATCGACTTTTAATATAGAAACTTCAACTACTATAGATATAAAACGATTGACGTATTGATTGAAAATTTCGATATTTTTTATAACAAATTCGAACAATATAATTTTAACAAAGTTATATCGTTTTTTGTCTAAATTGTTTTATTAAACACTTAGATTTTTAAATAGATTATTTATTGTTAGATA
>JAABUL010003046.1_pt1 | contig 25946 bp, 18 predicted proteins | sample 5559151 | NCBI WGS metagenome assembly JAABUL01 (sample SAMN10711876, study PRJNA513368) | rock metagenome | isolation source: Antarctica rocks | place: Antarctica: Victoria Land, Pudding Butte sud | reverse complement strand
GAACGGATATTCTCGAAATGATGCCTGTAGTCTCGCCTGTGTCGGTACGTCAGTCGATTGATCCTGGAGGTTGTTGGAGATTTGTACACACATCAAGTTCTGGTGCGGACTCGTCTACTGTTGATTCCACCAGGTTCTGTTCTGCGAGCGCGAATTCGAAGTACTTCTTGCCAAGCCAATACTCTTTCCCACTCCAATTGTCCGAAGTCGACATGACTTCCACATCGGATGCCAAGGTATCGAACTCGTCCTCCGAACTGAAATCGATGTGTAACGGCAGTAGAGCTGAGTGCGTCGGCATTTTATCGACGAGAAGCGTTATGCCTACGAGGTCCTCACAATGCGATAATAAAAATCCACGTCCACGCTGGAAGGCTCATTGTCGACATGCTTTGTATTAATGGACACATGGGTCCGACGACCTGTCGCACGATTGAAGAGTGAACAGGAACTGTCCCCACAGTGCAAAGTGTGCCACTAGCGTTCTTCCCAACTATATGCGGCCGATGCTTACAAGGGTTCTTGTTGTTTTTATCGACCAGACCTTTGATGACACGTCTACACTGCAGCTTGACGTGTCATCGCCACTGCATATAAAAGACTAGCGCCTCGCAATATAGCTTCTACATTGTTCATCTTTGCAGCTGCAAATGCTATGTTGGTAATAGTTGGTCACTACCGTATGGTGATTGCACGTTCGCGGATGGGCAACGCAGTAGTATCAATTAGACTATGCGCTAAAGTACCGTACGGCGCGTTAGCTTCGTTCCGCCTCCCTTTCACCAAAGGTCCGGCAACATACGCGAGAGGCCTAACATTTCGAATCCAGTCGCGATCACGATAAGGCCATACAGCAGTACTTGAATCGTTGGGTCTCTTCCAACCTAGGCTGGATTTCAGTGCATCGACACAACGCAGAAAGGCTCCATTGCAATGGCGAGTTTACTATGTTCGTTGAGTGGGGGAGACGAGGAGGTATGCACTAAGTCCTACTGTGAAAGCACGCTCGACTAATAATTGGCAGGACGCCATATTGGTCCGCACACGTTTGGAAGAGTTACACGATGTCCAACATCGGCGTCCAGCAATATTCAAAGGATCGCCGTTCACAATAAAAATGAAAGCAGCTAATGAAAGGGCACAATGGCAGAGAATGCTCAATTATGAAGGTCCCGACACTGCCACACTCGACCTCTTACATGACTTCGGAGAGCAATGGTCGCGCTGCCCGATGACCTTCTGGACACACTGTTCAATCGCCGAATGGAATGTGACAGACCTACAAGCAAGACTTATCATGTTGTATCAACGAACGAAGCACATGGACTCTTAGTCATGTATCGTTCAGCGATGTTCATGCGTACTGCTTGTGGATTTGCGCAGAAAACATCAGCTCGTATCCACGAAAGACACTGCGCAAGCCTTATATATCCGCCATCAGTTCCTTGAGAGCTGCGAAAGTACGTTAAGAATTTTGGACTCGATGGTAGACCTCGGACATCGTCTCAAGAATCTCGAGGAACATACCAGCTACGGCATTGCACTCGTACTGGGCACAAAGCTTCCAGAGTCATAGTAAGCATATTTGCCGGGCTGTCGAACGGCTGATCAAGAGATGCTAACGTTATGCTATCGAAACGCAGCTGGACAAAGATACTTCCGAAATCCGGAGACAAGTTTGACCTTTTCGTGGACCGCCTGAGAGCGATCGGGCTTTTCGATCTGACGAGGGAGTTTGCACCCGTGTATCGCAGTCTGATGGAGTGGTCCCTGGCTCACATGGATGATCTGACGGAGTCGGACACCTCTACCGCCAACGTTCCAGAGGTAACGGCGTCACGATTCGTTTCAACGGGAGATCAGTCAGCAGATTCTTATATCACGGAGTGGAGGAGTATGTACCACTTCGACAGTCCCGGAGGCTCTGGACTGGTCTGACTATTTAAACTCTTCTGATGGAATCTTGAGGACTAGTTGCTATGCAGGACTTTTGGCTTTAACAGTCTACATAGCTTGCGCCGCGCTATCTGCCACAAACAGCGAACGACCGTTCTATACAGCGGACTGCAAAGTATGAGGGTCCTCTGGTATGCTTTTGTAACGTATCAATCCAAACCGTATCGGTTCCACCAGTAGTAAGTATGACGGAATTACTTATGATCCGTATGAGCGTCAAACGAAACATAAGGGTCGGTATGTTGATCATGCTGTCCGATTGGTCATCTCCGTCACACACCGGCTTTGTGTAGCTGAACAGTCTGAGCTGCCGCCTTTCAACCATTGAGTCACATTTCAGCACGTGTTTTAGCAATCAAGCTCAAGATTTTCATAAGCCATAATCTCGTTACATTCAACATAATATTCAACCTTCTGTTATGCACGGATTTAAGAGAAGAATTACGGTCGATATGGCACTTAACACCTCTGTGGAGTCATGTCTAGCTTAATCATCGGACTCCGCAAAGACCTTCGTTTCGACCGAAGTAGCAAGTATATCAAGTCCTTACGCAATCCGATCATGTATCAATGGCACTTTGTAGACTGAAACTACTAAGGCGAGAGTATCTTCCGACAAAAGTGAACTTCCGTCGACATCTTGACACGTAGCACGGTGAGGTTGGTCAAATCTGATAGCACGCCTGCAAAGTCCCATCTTCGCCCTTGTGCCTTTCTTCTCTTACCTTATTCCAAAATCGCAACTTTGTATCACGACCAACAGCCTGGCCGCGACAATAGACCCTGGCAGTTGACCCTGCTGTCACTGGACACTATGACTTCCCGGGACGAATGTTAGAAGTGGAGAAGGTTACCACGAGCTCTACCGCCCCTACTACGGACCTTTCCATTGCTAGAACAAGCCCCCAACTAAGGGGCCCACCAGTCCCGTTCGCTTACCCCGTCGGTACCGCTCTATATTCACACTGCCTATCTCGTCCGCCGTCGTGAGTCCTCGTGCTACGTCACCGATCTCCACGAACACTATTCCTCCCTCCCTCTGCACGAACTTCACTTTCCCCCCCGGATCGTCTGCGCCACCTGCAATACCTCCAGACCCAGGTAGGTTTCTGGAGAGATTCCGTTGACTCTACGGTGTTCTTCCTCTGCGGGTGGGATGGAAAATACATATCGTGCTGCCCTCTACGTCCCATATCTTTATTAAACCCGATAACCAAGACTCGGATCAAGACAGACGTTCAACTTTCCAATGATGTTGTGGTACACTTCAACAGAGGCACTGGGCCACAGCAGAAGCCGGATTTAAAGTCGGGTCTACCGCGCTGCGGAAAGGCAGGTATCTCTCTCGAAGCTTCGCCGTCTCGACGTGCTGTGTCTAGAACAATAAACACCGCTCCCCAGTGCTGACTATGGCGAATCATGCATAACGAACTTCAAACACTACTAACAAGAAAGCTCTATGTAGGGACATACCTTCCCACGCACGGACTGTTCTTCGAGCCCGATACGCCATGCCTTTGTAGGCACCAGAAAGCGAAGTCTGCTAGGGACGAGTTCAGCCACTAGTAGCTAGTCAGGATTTCTTCCTAACGGAGCACAGTGTTACGGATCTCCGAACATATCACGAGGAGATAGCCTAAAGCGCTCTGTGGGATCCAAAAGCCAAGGCGCTTAAGGCGACTTGCGCTCCGGAGCGCTAAACCGTACACAGCGAATCAAGGCACGTATATAGCGACAAACGAGTTCCTTGATATAATCGTGTTCAACTCATGTTACAACCTTACTGAAATGTCACACTCACTTAGACTGACTTATTTCACCCAACACCCGCTGCCAACTACTCTTCAAAGAAACCCTCACGTGATAATACCCTGTAGGATCGCAACATATAGTTGCTACGCCTTTCCGATGACAATGGACATAACTAGGTCTGATGCCGGTGCGATATGAACGGCCTTCGACACCCCCCCACCTCCATCCCTGCTCTTTGGCACAAAACTTACGTGATTTGGATCACTTTGAATTGTTTAGCCCGAGACCGACTCTCGACCCGTGAAATTCGTCACACTCTTAACATTGTGGCCCCAACGCTCGTCTAAACACGGAAACTTCAATGAGGTTTCGTGCACGCAACATGCACTTACACTTATAAGATGTTCAGACGAGCATTTCTAGAGGTATGACCTACCAAGGAACGATCTCTTTATGAGACATATCGTCATTCAAAGCTCTTTACCCGAAGGGGATTTCGGCCAGTGCGTATGACACGGGCTGTTAACTTTAGTATTTCTGGTCGACTTGTCCTCGTATGTCCCTGTTTCCCGCATCGATGCCCTAAGGAATTTCCTGCGGATATCCAATATCATGTCAATGAAACACCACCGTCTTCACTATCCTCACTCTCATTCGTTACAGAGTCCGAAACCTGCTGGGAGACTTGAGAGCTTCTGCGGTCGCCATCGGACGAATTTAAATTCGAAGCTCCCTCGTAGTCATTATCCGTCGCCCGGCTGTTTGAATCCATCACGGACGCAGTTATACCAGTACTTGAATCTGGATGCCATTTGGCGCCATACTGGGCACGAAGGACCCTGTCAACGACAGCTTGTCTGATGTGAGTAGTCAGGCTGATCATGACATCCCGCTGCTGAGCATATCGTGCCACAGTATGTGTGCTCAAATCAGGAGGTTTCCAGTTCAGGTAGACCTTGTTGTGGCATGCAGGACGAACAAAAGCACCTTGGTGAGCGCAAATGTAATGGTAGCAGCAGAAGCATGCTGCCTTGCTGCAGGCGATGTATTTATCATCGTCATAGAACCTGACCCTCCTATCGCTCAGGACTTCTAGCAGCGCCAACTCCGCGTGTACCCTTGGTCGCCAATTTCGGTCCCGGTACTGATCACGCACGCGGGGGAGAATCGAGCCTTTCTGGTCGAGGGATAACAAGGCCTCCAAGAACTGAGTCTGCTCCGCCAGTGGTGTAGAGAACATACGACTAGAAAGACCTTCCAGCGTGAGACCGGCATGCGGGATCGGTGTTGCTGACATGCTGCCGGCACTCTGACATTGCAACGAGAATCCCTCAAACAGAGTAGGATGATGTTGAGTAGCGCGGTTGAGCAAAACAGCAGCCCGCTTTGGTGCGCAGAGGCGGCCGATATAGTGGCGTATGGTCTTAGTAGAGTCGCGTTCGAAAGCTGTTGGCCTTGCGTTTAACGGATCAACAGCGACGCGGAGGAATTCGGAATGCCTGGATTCGTATGCCAATAAGGTGAGTTCGCAACTGCTCCGATGGTCGCTGAGTGGAGACTGATAGGCACGCAACCACGTAGAGTACTCTACACATGCCGGTGAGCTCGATAGGCAGTCGAGGGTATGACATGTTTGAGAAGCATACCTTCAGCGCGAAGATCGCCCTCCCGAGCCGAGTCAATTCTTTGTAGCTCCTGCTTGATGCAAGGCTGTAGCAACTTCCAATACTTCCTGATGCGTCTGTGGTGGAAGTCGACGAACTTGTTGAACAGCCTGTGCTCTAAGGCTGAGAATGCATCCTCGTGAGGTATCGACGAGGCTTGTGCCTCCAACATTCCGAGTACTTCTGTCAAAAAAGTTTCAATCTTCTCCAGTTGCGCGTTGGCAGCCAGCCAATATCTCGGACCCTGCGGCAAGTTTTCCAAAGCTATCGCTGTCACAGTATCTCCACCATTCAAAAAGTCGCCCATTACACACAGTTGTTGCATGACTTCTCTACGTGTCTGCGCCACGGTCATGTCGCCTACAGTGGTGTCCTCGATACCACCCCCGTTCACTCTCTCGCCTTGGACTTGGGCCAGGACTCGCAACAAGACGAGAGGTTCGTAGAATCGCTTCATCAGTTTAGGTGATAACCGCCATGTTGGATCCATTTTTTTCCTAGAATAAAATTGTATCGGATAAGGTCCACGGCATAAAGCTATGACTGCACCGCGACAGAATCCACAGTCGCTGCAAAAATAGAAGGTGGCATTCTGAAAGCTCTGACGTTGGGAGAGTCAAGGATTGTGGCGCGTACTGCTATGGTGTCTCGACCAGTGAGAGAGCTTACCTACCCGACAACCAGTAGACCACACCGCCTTGATGTACGCATGTATCTGATGGTAGCAGGATCTGTAGTGGGGAGAATTGATTGGGCATGAAGATGCCACGATGGTGCGCAGCTGCTGGTCTTGGCCAGCTCTTTCTTGCATGTACCTTGCATACGTACTTCGTGGCAGATAAGGTTTGTCGGGGAACATTGGAGACTCAGCGATATTGTTTGATACCGCACGGGATCTTGTACGTTCCCGAGTCTCGCATGTACCCACGCCATCCCTTTGTTCCTTCACTCTACATCAACTCTTGCACATCTGGACCTCAACCACTCCAAAAGGAAGCAACAAGGTGGAAGTTTAGCCATGTTGATACCCACTTATGTCCGACTGAGATACTGGTTTTATCCGATTGGAAACACTCCTGCAGTCAACTTGCTAAGAGATCGAGCTCCCTTCGAAGGGTGCACGACGAATATTCTGTGTCTTGCTTGTGGCGATGTCAGAAACATTCTCTTCACTTTGTCGACAGAGCTACCATCGGCAGACCACTCGTATGAGGTGACATTCTGCGATTTGGAGCCGGCAGTGTTGGCTCGTAATGTCTTTCTCTTCACTTACCTGGCAGCAGAGCTATATAAGGATGGAACTGAGTCAGCAGCGCGCCTTATATGGGAACTGTACTACCACATATTCATTAGCTCCAGTGCGAGAGGAACGCTCACATGCCATGTCACGCATCTGCTTGACTCGTCGAGATCTAGCGAAGTGTGGAACAAGTCAAGCTACGGCATTGCATTCAAATTCTACAGCGAAAAGACGTTGCATGAAATTCGACAGTACTGGCAGCTCTATCTAGATGCCTGTAACGATGGTAGAGATCGCGAGATCAGGGACGCGGTGCAGGACATGGTCGAACAACGCGGACTTGATGATGGGCGCATCTTCCATAGCAGCACGCGAGCCACAGGAGTGCACGCCCTGAAATCTGCGACGATCATGAGCGCAGCTTTTCGCGCTTACTGGAGTACTGGTGTGGTCGCCGGGAACAGCGAAGATTCTTCCGCCTTGGAGCAGGATGACGGCGGGCATGCCAACCCCTTGTTGTACATCTCATCAGCCCCACTCGGCCGGTTTGCAGTCCACTACGGTACAGATCCCTTGCATTGTTTCCATCTGGCTCAAGTCTTCGACACGCCAGGAGAAGAGAAAGACATGCTGCAACGATTAGCCATTGCTGCTAAGACGCAATTTCAAGGGTGGTGCGAGACTTTCACAGAGCACATCCGGATGGGAGCATTCCGAATGTTCTTCCACTGTGGTGAGGCTGTCAGCCTGTGCTATGAGCTCCAATTGCAAAGCAGCGAAGCAAGTAGGAATGATGCTGTCCCTGCCTATCTACACACCTACTCACGTCCATGGTCGACTGTGTGTCTCGATCTTAGTCTTGGGAAAAGCTTGAGCGCAAGCTCCTCCTTCGATGTGATCGATACCTCCAACATAAGTGACCACATCGGTATACTCAACTTGATTCCTGCAGTCAGGCCTCTGCTCAACGACAGCGCCCTGTCAGTACTTTATACTGAGACTCTATTACGTGCGGCTGTGGAGACCACGGCATACTTGGACGAACTCCTCCGGCTGGACGTGGGCTCGGTTGGTCTCATTGCTGGTATTATACCCACGGCTTCTGTTCTGGGAATTTTCACCGATGATTTCGGTTCAGAGTCTTTCTCAGGTCACTATGGACGTAACACAGGGTCGCAGTCCCAGTTACGTGTGCGTCTATCTTGGAAGCGGCCCTCTGGAGGCGACCTTTTAAAGGCACTCTCTACAACACGGATGATTTCTGCCGATGCCGATGATCTTGCATCCTTGCTCTTCAGATGGTACCTTAACATGTTCTCTGCCTTCGAAGATGTTAGTCTACAGCTATCGGTGCACCTCAGAAGAGCTATCACCCCACTGTCGCAAGATTTGAGGCATTACACGCGCACAACATTGGTTGCCTTGATCGGCCTCGCCTACAAACAAATCCAAACGGACTGGCCGAAGTGTATCGAGTTGCTCCTCGACAAGATTCAGACTGACAGAGCATTGATCGTAGGAAGTAACTCTTGGCAGGAACTCTACATGCTTTTGCATCTAGTAGGAATATACCAGATATCTGCTTTGGAGATGCCTCCGAAAGCTGCGGCGGCCTCTTTCTCGGCGACGGCGAACTGTTACAACATGGATCCTCTGTCTAGATGGCCAGACATGCCCAGCGTTGTGGCTGTAGCTCTTGTCGTGCCAAGACAGGCTCTTCATGTCTTCACCTCTGCAGATCTCAATCGCATTGGGACGCCTGGCCTTCATCTAGCTGTTTATAACGAGAAGATATTCGACAACAGCTTTCATGCCATTCATACCTGCTTTGGTAAACTCGTCATAGGCAATGACAGTCATACCAGCACCATCGATGAGGATGCTCTAGGCTGGAGAGGACATTCAGAGCTGATCGTCACTTGTCTTGTTACCGCATTTCAATTCCTGTTGGGAAGCAAGGACGAGACACGGGTCGCTCTTGTGATCAATTCATCCAGTGCCAACACATATTTCATCCCGATACTGGGACCACACCTAAGGGTCTTTGACACTTCCATCGAGAATCGACACAACTTTCATGTTTTACAAGACCTTCCCGGCATACGTTCGACACAGACGACTCCTGTACTACCTCCGCGATCTGGCTGTCGGTCGAGGGAATCACTTGTCTCTACTACCGTGAGAGATGGTCGTGTCCAGCTCCTGACACTCCGGCAGGAAGTTTTAAACACCGGCGAGCGTAACCATTTGCAAAATGGCTACGAAGTCCATACCAACCAGGAGAGTCCGTGCGCGTTGACTATATGACTCGGCGAATACTACCGAACGCTGTCATTCCCATTTCCTGTCGATGGATCGCGTTGTAGGACTAGGATCGCACGCAAGCAGCTCTGGATAGAAGTCGTTGTACCGATATCCCTTGCCCTTGATCCGAATGGTTATGCATTGCGGCCTTTCCCGATCGTCTCCGAAAAGGGTCAGTGCATGGCTTGGGCTATGGGGCGAAGCAATCTAGACAAGAGCCCAATTGCGACTCATATGTCGTTGGCAAATTTGAGTGCTTTCATGGGTATGACTCTGAGCGCAATCGAGCGAGACGTACAGCCCAGTCCTTCCGAAAGAACAAAGTTTTCTCGTTCGCTCTTCGAGCTGAAAGAGTCCCTGGCTGCTATATTCACAAGTTTCGCAAGTAAGGACAACAGCTCAGGAAGAAAATGGCAGGCGTTCAGACTAGTTGTTCAGAATGATTCGGACACCTTGATATTCGCCAATACCTTACGACACGACAAAGACTCGGGCTCGATCTGCCTGGATGCTCATGTCGTACCTTTGACACCCCAACGCATCCAAAATCTGTCTCGAGTCCTCGTGAGAACTTTGGGAGCACAACAGGTTCTGGGAATCAAGGTTAGCGAGCACGAGGAAAGCCTGTGGAAGCACGTCATGCCTGCGTTCGTCGAGCGGTGTCGTCACAGCTGGAAGCATAAGCCAAGTTGTGAGTACATCACGCCGAGTTTGGCGTGTCCACGCAGCGTTCTGCACGGCGAAATAGCCATTTGCTCTTGTGGCGAAGGTCAGGACGTTGCGAGCATTCCGCGTGAATTCCGTGTTTTCTCTCAATTCGCCACAAGAATTGCAATTACACCACTGTCCGCAGTTCCATATGTTGAGCTCATGGCGCTGGATTCGGTTCTGTCATCAGGTGTTGTCGATAATCCGACTCTCCGGCATGAACATCCGACTGATTATCCAGAAACGCAAATGGATACATGTGGGCAATGCGGATCAGCTGACAGCGACCTCAAAGCATGTGCGGGGTGCAATTCGGTGAAATACTGCAATAAGAGCTGCCAAGGTCAGGCGTGGCGATCCCATAAGCTAGAGTGCAGAAGCAAGAGGACTCGAGGTCAGTGAAAAGAGAGATCTAGTGGAGGAGTAGGGTGCCTTGGTGGAGCATGTTTCTGAAACAAGGAAGCTGATTTGGGTATGCAAGAAAATTGATATTCGAAGGTAGTGATTGACCACCTATGTCGAAAGCGAATCATACTGAACATCTAACGGCTCCAATCTTCTGCGAGAAGCTCTTCCGTACTGCTCTCATTGTTACGCCGCATCGAGTACAGCCCAACGTAGGCCATGCGCTCAATTTAACAAACTTTATCGGGTCGCATATCCGACGTATAAAGCAGTGTTCTCTCCCTCATCAACCACCCATGTGACCTAGACTATCATTACTAGAGCGTCTGGATACTGGAGAAGCACCTTTTACTGTGAGCAAAAGTACATGGTCGTCGAGGCATGCTTCAGAAGCATAAAAGTAAGCCGTTTTTCCCCAATTGTCTTCAGCGTCAAGATCGACATCCTTCGCATTCACCAAGAGCTCGAAAGCGGCATATTGATCTGCGGCGTACGCCAGATCCGTTCCTCGACACGTGTAGTGAAGTGCAGTCTGGCCCTCGTTATCACATATGTTGACGTCGATGGCCTGTACCTGGAGAAGAAGTCTAACGATGTCCGCACAATCGCTCTCAGGCCCGGCGGCTAGTGGTGTCATTCCGTTCTCATCCTGCAGATTTACATCGACCCCTGCAGTAGCCAGTATATACTTTACTGCATCAACATTTCTCCATTTCGATGCAAGGTGAAGTGCTGTCCGGCCGTGCTTGTCTATAGCATTAATCTTCAAGGACTCAACACCTAGTAGTATCTCGACGATGTTTGACGACTCGTCGCCTCTCTTGTTAATTGGACGGTTTCCAAGTATGGCCAACATAAGAGGCGATAAGTCGTTCGATTCGGCCGCATTTACGTCCAGGTGAGGATAGGTAAGAAGCGCTTTCATGGTGCATACCCTGCCACAATTTGCAGCAGATGCAAGCGCAGTCATGCCGTTAGGGTCCTTTCCATTAATGTCGACTTTGCCCGTCGATAACAAAGTGTGAACTATCTTAGGATATCCTTCACAGGATGCTTCAGTCAGCGCGAGAAGCATGTTATCCATGCGATACACAGCGGAACAGTTTTCAAGCAGGTATTCTACCACTGCTAGACTGCCGTGTCCCGCTGCCCAAGGGAGCCAGCGTTCACTAGTGCGAGTGTCCACTCTCAAGTCGTCCGGATCGAAGAGCTCATCTCCATGCTTGTGGGACACTTGCACGCCATTTCCTTTCCAGGCATCTAGTAAAGGTTGGAACATCTCGGTCACCATAATGTATTTGAGGTGATCTGGCAGATCTATCAGGTTGGAGATCTTCGTTCCAATTCGAATGACGACCCTTTTGACGGACTTGGAAGTTGACAGATGCGCGAGCTGCTTGATAATAGGCAGGTTGACATGAACCATGGACACATCGAAGTGAATTTCAGCAGCCCACTGCAAAATGCAATAGCTCTGAGATGTGAGAACTGTGGGTCCGTCGAAGGAATATTTCCACTCCCCAGTGTCAATAACTGGTATGTGTTTGGAGCAAAGTTCAATGCAGACATCTCGGAACTTGTTGTTCACCACGAATATAGGAAGTGGTTGGTGCTCGATGACATCCCGGTTTTGCCACAAATCATACTTCATTGGTGACATGAAGAGTGGTCCCAAATTGAAGGAGATAATCTCCAGAAGTAACTCATCTGGCAGGAGTGATATATGGTCAATTGTTGACAACCGTGATAGTGATTGATAGTCAACGTTTCGTACGACTTGATCGCTTTGACCATCGTTCCCTATCTGAATGCTATCTTCCGCTGTCTCGACAGATCCCGGGTCCTTGGCCACTTCGAGTGGGTCAGTCTCCGTGTTAGAGAGTATCTTGCGGAAAGATGACAAAGGACTAGACAGGCGCGGACAGCATTTTACTATGCCGCCTGGTTCTAGTCCAAGATACGCTTGGTTTCCTTGCCAGGAAAGACTTCTCGCACCACGTGCGACCGGACCCAGGAGAGAGTCTACTCTGCCTCGTCCATAAGCACGAATAAGAGTGCTCCTACTGTAGCATCGTTCAGGTGCTTCCGCACCTTCACTGTCCAGCCGACCAATCACTACAATTGCTGGCAGGGATTTATATAGCTTTCCTTTCTTGGGACGCTGGTATGCAATGGCTGTGCAACATAAGCTTCCGTGGTGACGGAGCAGGCGCTCAGCTGCGTCCGGCTTCACGGACTGGAGCTGGCGTGCATCTGGCTCGGCTTTGTAGGCGCGTATTGTGGGTGTTCCGCCGAACATTTCTGCAGCTACCATCTCACAAAGGATGCTGTTAACTGGGACGCCGTTTACTGCCGTGATATCTGCCTTCTTGAGGAACAACTGCCTTCCCCTAGCCCATTTACGATAGCCCTCCACTTTCTTGATGGATCCTCCATCAGCAACGTACTGGGCAGAGGTGAGACGATCAGACTGTTTGGAATCACACCGGTTGAGCTGTATTAAATGCGGACTGCAATCTCTCGTCGGCAGTATCAGGCTAGTGAAATATTCTGATTTGTCGAGTTCGTCGTCTGAGGAGGGCATTTCAACGAAAACATGGGACTGCGATAGTATGGGAAGCGATTGCGTTCCCTAGTTTCCTTTTTGAACAAGGGAAGTTTGGGGGGGGGGGGCCTAAATTATCTTGATAGATACCGAATTGTTTGAATGCACTGGCTGGGTGGGCCCCCAACCCTGCAGTCTCTACAGACTAGCACTCCGAACTAGCGGAGGTATATGAAAATCTGCTCGAACCCGAAGTCTCGTGCTGGTCTAACGCGCAAGGCTATCAAGAAGGCCGGGACTGTCGGCCTCGGGGCGCCTGCGAAGTCTTTGACCGACGAACGGGATGCGGCGAAGTTGATGTTCGAGAAGCAGCAGTAGCGCGCGTTGCCACCGGCTGCCGGTAATGCGTTACTGCAGCATACTGTCAATGACGAAGATGTCGACGATAACATCGGACTCGACGGGACTGGGCCTGCTGAGGATGATATGGCCGAAGATAATATAGCCGCAGAACAAACGGACGACGGCAGCGATGAGAATATGGGCAACAGTGGGCGTGCTCGTCGAGGCGTGCTACAGCGATATCATGACGGCTGGATGGAAGACTCCGACGATGACAGCGTGTTCGAGTTATAAGTGGCAACTCAATCGCCGTGCAGCGCTATGCTATAGATGTACAGGATAGCTTGACGCGATTGAAGATTTCGGGCACTCCTCTATGGTTACAACAGCAGGGAAATGGTGTCGATGGCCGGGGGGGAACAACCAGAAGCCCAAGCTTGACGTCCTCGAGCGGGAGAGCAAGTGAAATTACGACTATGGCGCAGTAATGTACAAGCAGATAGGACATGGTATGTTCAGGATCTTCGTAAAGTATATGCTCATGCGATGTCGTATTTGACGCTAGCCACTTAGGCTAGGGCACGTGAACGCTGAGGTACGGTAAATATCTCCGTTCTTATCGAAGGGAGTAAGCATACTACTATACTAAAGCCACTTTAAATCTCTAGATACAGCGAAATATCAACACAAAGCGCCCTGCTAGGACGCTGGTGGGAAGATTTCGCTCTTAAGCCACAGAATGGAACTCCTAAAGACTTGCACCTAGTTCCCACGTCAATAAGCGAAGCTTCACCGCGACTCACTTCAAGTCCGCACTTTCGATGATGTTCTGTCCTCTAAATGCTCGAAATCAACCGTAGATCGTGGTTGTAGATCGTGGATGATCTCTGTGAGTAGCATGGTACCGCGAAGACAGAAGAGGTCGGTCATTGTTGAGCGAACCACGGAGGGAGGTCCATGTCTGATGGGAAGGCCGCAGCAAGGCAGTAGCCTCCACCGCGATTTCGGTGTCTGCGCCACAGGCCATTTTATTGTATTGATGATGGTTTCCCGCTCATTGTTTAAAGTAAGCTGCTCCCTAAGAGTGTAGCGAATTCATTGTTCAACGCAGGTGTCGGCACTAGCTCGCACCTCCTATCTGGCTTGGACATTATTTAGCGTGAACTGAAAATCTTGTTTTGACTTTAAGTGCCACAGCCGCGTTTCCATTGCATCATGCCTGTGGTGCTTCCTTCTAATTATGTGTCGCTAATCTACCACGAGCCAGTCATTAGCGAGACTGGCACAGGATCGTCAATGTACCCGTTAGCGTATAAGCAGTCCAAGAATCTTAGCTTAGCAAGTCGTAGAGCCATGTCCGCTATCTAGCAGATCAAGACTATTCTGACAACCTGTGCGATCGCACGAGCAGTACTGGATCCCATACTATCAACGGGCTCAAAGCAAATAGCCCCGTGGTCTATCGTATTGCCGGGAGACAATGGAAATGCTTAAAGATAAGGGCGAGTTACCTCCTCGTCTGGAGCAAGCCTACTACGACGCTTTCCAAATATGCGTCTGTCACGGTAACCTAGCTCGTGCGCGTAAGTTTGCATTCCTCGCAACGGAGCAAAAACGGTTGAGGTAGGAAGAAAGTGCCCCAGATCTTAATGCTCCTTGTGGCGTGGTGATCTCGCGAGCAGAACGTAAGTGAGGCCGCTCGATTCTGCGGAGTCGCTCGGCTTACCATTCGAAATTAAGAGCCAGCATATTTGGAGCATGGTAAGAGCAAAGAAATCGACTCTAAAGTTTCAATGAAATCGACTCTCACGCATGTAACCCTAAGGGTTATCTCTACGCGAATTCAATGAAATCGAGTCGATTTTCGCGACTTATAGTGGTAGTGTTCGCTCGTATCCTACAAATCCTTTCCCTCCTCTGCAGAAATCACTATTAACTAACGGTACGAAAAGAATGTATATATACCTATAGTAGTCTGTATAACATAACATAATACAGACTTATACGGTATTCTTCGGAGCCTATTCGTTGCATAGGACTGTTTGGTGGCCTAGGGGTGAGTTTTACCATTTCTTTGGTCCCCTTTTACATTGTCAAATAACTAGAACCTACGAGCCATGATCAGACCACTAAATGTGTTGTGATACAAAACAACCCCCTCAGTACTGTAAGGCTAGATCATTCTCTCTGGTTATTACATATAGATGAGCTGGGCCACGCCGCTAGCTTAGACGGCTTCCCCTTTCAAGATTCTTTAGCGGAGTATATATAGTAAACCGACCGAAGTATGCCGTAACGCTTGACACAACTTGCAGAGCAGCCCCTACAGCCCGTCTCCCTCATCGAGTGTCACCCCCAAGTTCCACGATGACCCTCATGGTTTTGGACTTCTTACGCCCGAATAGTCATTTGAGCAGTCTTTTGACCTCCAAAGAACCCTGCTCGCAAGGTGGGAATCGTGAATTGTCGAAGCCTCGCATCCACACCAATCGCACCTGCCTCCAATTCCATCTAAGTGCTACGAAACCTGATCCGGCACAAGCAGGAATGTATTTACTTCGTAAAACGCCTCGCGTGCTTCCCTATATACCTGCTTGCTGGTCCCGAAGATCCGGGTCCTTTGGAAGCCGATCTCACCATGTCTGTGCCTGCACTCTAAGTCCTGTAGACTGGGGCAGCTAAGTCGATAGTCGAAGGATAATTACTCTTGGCTCACGGGGGAGCTTCTTGAGGAGCGGAGGAGGGACGGGCTTGATTGAGCGTTTGGCTAAGAGCGCCACTTGCTCCTGCGTGTGTTTCTGCGTGGTCTTCATGTTGTTCCAACGTGGTATGGAGTAGATGCCCTACTGACTCTCCAGACAACCCATTGTCCTCTCTGTCCCTATGTGTTTATGTCGTCTTTGCTAGAGTTGTACCCTCCTAGGTCTCGTTCATCCGACCGGGACTAGGGAGCCGAAGGACACGTTCCCACATGAGTCCTTTGACAAAATCGAAGACCTCGTCGTCAGACATGTGCACAAACAAGACAAGACAAGACAGGGCTCCTGTCTTGTCTTGTGTCGAGTAGTTTGGGGGTTCAAGGTGTCTTGTTTCCTTGATCAAACAAGGCTCGTGCCTGGTCTTGTCTCGATTGATGTCATACCAAGGCTCAAGTGAATGTAGTTGAATTGAAGTGACTGTAGTCTTCAATTGAGCTACATTGCCTCGGGTGGTTTAGGTGATGGTTCTTCGCGCTCTAGAGACATTGCAGGAGCGTTCTGGCCACCAAAGTAGCTCCCACTGACGTCAGTAAGCCGCGGACGTGCCTATAAAAGTGAAGATAACTGTCCCTGTCCATCGTAATCAAGCCTGACTGCAACCAAGCCTGCACAACCATCAAGTCGTTGATTGTGTCCTCCCCAAGCCGGCGACTACTAGGAGTCAGTGTTACGCCAGTCATGTTTAGGCCCGCTCTGGCTCGTCCGACATCACCGGTATGTCGTAGATATCCAGTGCCAAGGCAGCTAATTGAGGCCACTCTGCACGCTTGTGAAGCCAGTAAGCGATCGACGATGAGTCCACGGTCATCTTCATGTGTCTATAATGGATATACTTCTTGTAAGCAGCTAGTTGGAGGTCAATATCAGGCCACTCGTCCTCCTCCTCTTCGCTTTGGTAGTCATAACGGCAGTATTCAGTCTTTGTCGCTTCGCAGGTGAATGTGAGTCCTCCTCGTCCAGTTTGACGTCGCGGTATTGCTCATGTAGTCCATTGAACGCAGTCCTCGTAGCAGACAAGCACTCCGGCCTCGTAAACCAGCGCTTTTGAAGTGAATGTTCAGTCCAAAGACCAGCGAGATCTACTCGACATCATCGACTAGCTGCGATCAACTGGATTCGGCAGATATGTCGACCCACCTGAGATCATCGTCTATGGTGACTAGTCAACCGGGAAGAGTTCTGTCCTCAATGCGGTTGCTGAAATATCTTTTCCCACCAAAGACAACCTTTGCACACGGTTGTCATCCGCTGCGCTACCGCCGTCGCTCTGCTACTGCTCTCACTCTGTCCCGCCTAAATATTGTTGTCCTCATCTCTACCTATCGGTGTTGACTGTGACGACAGCCGGCAGGAGAGGATGGTCTCAATGATGCAAGAATTTACGATCAACGATTGTAAACATGGCAGCGTCATCCGACTCAGCGATGCAAGACCCACTCACCCTATGAGCAATACGGATCATATCATTCAAGACATTCACGATATCCTCTACTCATACTACAAGGTTGCACGGAAGAGATATGTGGATAATGTCGTCACCCAAGCCACAACCTACTTTCTTATTGCTGGACCGGAGACACTACTGACTCTTTTCAGCCCGGCGTTCGTAAGTGGTTTGACTCACGAAGAGTTGGAACATGTCGCTGGAGAAGCGCCACGAACAAGGAGAGAGCGAGCACGTCTCAACAGGGACATCGCAAGCTTGACCGAAGCCAAAGGTATACTTTCGCGTGGACGGTAGAAACGTCCGAAAGAGCAGTGTTCACAATACGTTCAATTACAATCATACTTGGGCATTTACGAGGCAGCGATCATTCGTGGCGCTGGAAACCCGGGCAAAGCAAGCACATGTGTGCAGCATCGATATTATTCTCCATCTCGATTTGTCGATCTCTTCATCCCGGTGCTCGTCATCGCGCGTACGTGGTGACTACAACAGGCGAGTCGACTTGGGACTCGATGAAGTGCGACAGTGCGGCACGAATACGCTTGGCTCGCTGTCCCCGTGCAGTGTGAGGTGTGATTATGGAAAAAGATCCTGTGGGCAGAGCAGCCGTCTTTTATTATCAAGGGCGTCGGTCCAAGCCATCAACGACGATCAAGCTGAGTCATCCTTGGATGGAGATTTATGATCTACGATCCAAGACTATAGCAGTCTTGGTGAGGGGAAACGATTACAGGCTCATGGCCTCTGATAGCGGCTGGGGCAGAATATTGTACCAACCGTGTCCACTAGACGGCGAATACTGGTCGAAGCTTGCCATGACTTCAGGTCATACAATCGGGCATCGTTCAACGGAGGATCTAGCGAAAGACCAAGGTAAGCCAGGCAAAGCAGCAGCATCCACGCAGAGAAGCAAGCGGCGGCCTTCTACTGCTACCAACCCAGAGCACGGGAAGATGATAACTCATGCTTCGGCGCAGCCTTGTCCTGATTGTCGGGCTTACTTTAATCGGCTGAGGCGGGAGCTCAGTCTGGAATTCACACTCATGGTGAACGGCAGGCAGACGATGTACTTATAGCTCTCATTTCGCGGCATGATAGTCACAATTGCTATCTTGGGTTTGGAGTGATTGCTGGTAGAGATAATCGTACGTGGAAACCACCAAAAACTTCAACTCGTCTCCATGCTCTTCCACATCAACGACTGCTTGCGAATGGGTCTACACAGCAATAGTCTTACCTCCTCGTACAGCTCCAGATCACAACGCGTCCTGCCTCGCATTAGCCACTCCTCCACTAATCGAGCGAATCTTATACTTACTGGTAGCACGAGCTCCGTCTTTCGAGAATTGACCTGTCGTCTCTTTTCCCCGCCCTTCGACTCGAACTGCCCCGGCGCTATAGTCTCCTCGACATCACCGAAGGACAGCCCTCCACCGGGATTCAGGCAGTTGCTCAAAGTCACAAACTCTATCGATGTTTGGATTCGTACATATAACACGTACTTCTTTGATGAGATCCAATCCTCTAACTTTGATACCCCGAAGAATCTAGCCTCCTCCTGCAAAGCCGCGTATAACGCTAAGTTGAACCCTTCCGTCCGCGTCCAGAATAGCGGTGGCTTCGAACGCCGAAGAAAGGCCAGTAAATGCGCAAAGATCTCAGGATCTGCATCAACGAATAAATCGCCGTCCTTTTGCAACCGTCCGCCGGCCCATGTAGTGGACAGCAGAGAGGCGAAAAACGTTGATCCTTCCGTCAGTGTCGACTGCGTCGTGACAAACTTGCGCCCGCCCACGTCCAGCGTGATCACTTGAGAGGACGTGTGCCCAATCTCTGGCATCGTGTGAAGAGGGCAATGTGATAGCGACGCGTCCAGGGTGCGGTTACCAGCGGGTCGTTCACCTGGGCGAGGCGATGATTACGTTGACAAAGCGAGCGAGAAGAATGCCGCTGTCGCGTCTTCTCAGGAGTTGGAAGCAGTCAGGTTTGAAATGTATGGCCCACACAGGATGCGACGTTGACGATGACCAGAAAGGCCTGCCAAGCTTGGGCGAAGCCAGCGACGAATGACGCAACGCGTTACGGCCCGAGCGGAGTTCCGCATTCAATTAGGTGCAGAAGCGCGCACTGAAACCTCGATGCTGCCTGTCGCATCTGCGAAACCCCCCACCTCTGCTCCTTCGAACCTGCAACCATAAGTACCACCTACCTGACCCCCTCTTCGGTCGCCATGGGCTGCAACAGATCCGAAATAAGCGCGCGGCATGTTTCTACCCGTCACGACAGAGGTGTGGTTCCTCAATTGTCGCAGTTTCGCTGAGCAATGCTAACATTGTTCAGGAATGATTGTTGGTGAAGTGAGTAATAGCGGACCTGGCAGGCTGTTACGCAGAAGCGAGCGCTTGGAAAACATTTGAAAATCAGCAGTCGCTCATCTTGAAAAGAAGAAAGAGAGTATACGGCAGCCTCAGAAGGTGTCTCAGCGGAAGAGAAAACGAGCGCAGGAGGTGAACGAACAGCCTGATCCTGATCGAGCTGACAAGCCACGCAAACGAATACAATCATTTACTGGCACTGCTTGTGTGCACGACAGCGCACAGTCGGCTGCAGCGGATCCTAAGAGTGACCGAGACCAAGATCCAATCGAGTACTGGAGCCAGCACGGCAGGTGGCCCCGAGATTCCCTTGAAAAGATGAGCAACATGAGCAACATACTCGCACGAAAAAGATCGCGACCTTCACTTTCGCGTAAGGGTTCGAACGTCGGCTCAGATGTCGGGTTTGTTGGCACAGATAACAACACTCCGAGCGATCAGAAGCCAAGGGAAGCGAAGAGTGCCGATTACAAGGACCAAAGATACGAGATATTGCTCTCCACAAAGACTAGCTTCATAAAAGAGTCGGACATGGGGTTCACCTCGAACAGTAAGTGTGAATGTCAGACCCTCCTCGATGGTGACGCCAGAGTTTCCAGAGAGTCATTGTTCCGGGATGACATTTTCAAATCCGCATGTCAGAAGACCCAGAACAGGAACGAGTCCCGAGTCCTGCAAGACATTACTCGCTTGATCGTGCCATCTGCTGAAACACTCGCTACCTATGGCGCGACCGAGCTGAGCTGCTTAGTTGAGAGCGTCAATGAAGGCTGGAACGACTCTATCCCTATCACGAAGACCCGACCCCAGCCGGACTACGCAGTCGGCTTCCGACGAGAGGCATTCACCGAAGATCAGCTAAAGAGACTTGTACCATTCGTTGGAGATGTTACTGACTTCCGCAACGAGTCTTATTTCATGGCCACGTATTACAGGTACTTCCCGTTCCTGACATGCGAGGTGAAATGTGGTGCTGCAGCGCTCGACATCGCCGACCGACAGAATGCACATAGCATGACTCTCGCTGTGCGGGCTATTGTGGAGCTCTTCCGATACGTGGGACGAGAGAAAGAGCTCGACCGGGAGGTTCTCGCCTTCTGCATCTCGCACGACCACCGGGCAGTGAGGATTTACGGGCATTATGCCGAGATCAACGGGCGTGAACAGAAGTATTATCGCCACCCTATCCATACTTTCGACTTTACAGCATTAGAAGGGAAGGATAAATGGACGGCGTACAAGTTCACCACGAACGTATACCACATCTGGATGCCTAAGCACTTCAAACGAATCTGCTCTGCCATTGACGCCTTTCCGCCTCACGTGAGCTTTGAACTGTCGCAGCAGTCTCAGCTTAGTTTCACAGAACGATCTGGCTTATCTCAAGACTTTGGCGCTCAAAGCCTGGCACAGTCCAGTACTGGTTCCAATTCAGCTCAGGGGCAAGCTGACGACCTGTCCAACGTCGCTGAAGCTGCAGATGTAACTCCAAACACTTCAATGAATGAAGCTAATGACGGTGGACGCTTTAAGCGGCCTAGGAAAGATGCCAGACAGGCACGGTGGTGGACAGGGCTGGACGGGAATTTTTCTAAAACTCATAGAGATGCGGTGATGTCGCAAGTCTGTGCTGTTGCCGGCGGCACTGCTGCTTTCACTGCTTCGTAGCTGTCGAGCTCAGATCATATCCAAGGTTTGAAGAGTGTTGACTTCCGAAAAACCGCCCAACTGCCCTCCCGAAGAACGGCGCAGGATATGATAGCCAGGCCATCTCTTAGCTCGGAGGCAAGAGAGTCGAAAACCGTCCGAAGTGCGATGTCAAACATGCTGTAGATCTTTGCGTCCACTTTCGCGCAGAACACAGAGTGTCTTTGCCATGCCGCTGGTGGCCACTCCGGAATCACTTGCGCATGATATCTGCCAATAGGCACCATTTGTTCAGCTGAATTGCCTGCTGGCCTTGATCAATGCTTCCTTGTCACTCTGGCCCCAGTCTTCGATGATGAATGACCTTAGCGATCTTCGCACAGTAACGTCCGTCCCCGCGTCCTGGGACATATTTGCAGTTTTCTCAGATATCTCGCCCTGCACGAGTTTTCAGGTTTGCGTCTTGGTATGCGATGTTTCCTCCTAGCCTTCGTGCGCCACTTCCGCCTCAAATAATGCCGGGTAGTATGCCCATTGTCTATATGTCCGCTGCCAAAGTGTGTTGCCAATTTCATGCCTAGTCTTCGCCAGATGCTGCACCCCGTTTGTGGGCCTATCTAAGCTCAAAACATAGTCTCATAGATGGAGTGTGTCACGATCTACGGTTGACGGTTGTCGTTGCAGCCGATGCAAGTCGTGATGAGTCCATGGCAGGAATTCAACGATTGATATCTCGCCAAAGTGCCACACGTAGCCTTCTCCAGCCCAGCGCTTCAAGGGACGGATGATGAGACGGCCGTAACCGGAAACATTAGCAAGCTTACCCTCAATTGCAACCTTAGATCAGCAGGTACGAATCTTGCGTTAGCTCTTCGGGTGCGCTCTGATGGAAAATGGCATAGACGGATCACTGATGCGCAGATCGTCGGGTTGCTGCTTGATGTCGGTTAGGTCGTGTAGGGAAGAGGACTGAACTACAAGGTCCCACCCGAGCCCCCTCGAACAGCGGAGATAGGTCAAAAGGAGGTCGTCGTGCGGTGTCCACAAAGACGCAGCGCACAAAGGTCCTGGCACCTCCTGTACATCCGCTGGCGATTGTGCGGTCTCATTAATGGTCGTGGTGGTCGGTGTTGCAGTATGAGTCGTCAGGTATACGGACGCAGTAAAACCAGAGCCCATTGTCGGTATGGCGTCGATGTCCGTCTGCGTCGATGTTTGATCAGCCTGCAGCGCATGCTAATAGGCGGTGTCGGCAAGCACAGCAGGCCGATGGTCGTCGTGCCGTAGCCGAGAGTCCCACCATCCCTCAAAGTTTCCGACGTCGAAGTCCTGACCTCCATGTTGTGTACGGAGCTCGATGTCGATGGCAGGTGAAGTGGACAAACACGCCAGCTAGTTCGTCGTTGCTGGTAATGGCCTCAGCGGTGTTGTCGAAACAAGCTGTAGATGGCACCGAGCTGTGTGGGTTACCGCATGTGCGTGTGTGCATAACTTCCGTAAGAGAGAGAGCAAGATAAAAGCGGGCAGTCCCTCACTTGTAAAGTGTTTCGTGATTCCGGATACTCTCGGCACAACTAAAGTGAATGTAATTCAGCACTAGCTCCGAGTCCAATAAGAAGATTGTATAAGAATGATTTTCAGTTGCAACCGTCTGTATTCACTTTCGCTTCTCCGCACACGTCGCCTTGGCGTTGGCGAACAAGCTTCTGATGTTGAGCAAGTCGACGCGAAAAAGCGACTAGACATTGGGGTCGCGTTGAGCAGCTTCTTTCTTTCAGACAAAGAATCTAGTCGAGCTCATGCATGTCATCTGCAGCCGAAGCGTTGGTGGTGTTCGTCTGCTCACATTTATCCTCGACGCTATTAGCAACATGGCGCCATGTCCCTACTTCGTAGCACTCAGGGTCCAGACTCTGAGACGACGAGCCAATAAGGCAGGTCCTCACTCATGAAGACTGAGCTCCCATGTTTGGTATCCGGCGGAGGTAGAAACTTCATCATCTTTCGAGAACTTCTTGCGCGTTATGTTGGGTCGGAACGTATCTCCCCATTGTTTCGAACGGAGACATGCTGTCCCTGCGCAAAGCTGCCACTGTGCAAATTATCAAATAAATGTCTAGTCTAGCTCTACTCACAGTGCACCGCTCGTTCGAGCTTCGGAATACATCAAGAAACGAAAATCATGGAGGAACCGCGACAATGACACAATATAATACAGGCTATGGAAATCTCCAAGCGTGAGAGCTACGACACTATGAATCCGTATCGTACTCGAATCCTGACTGCGATCTCTTCTTTCGTGACCTATAGATAACTGCACTCATGCGGCGAAGAATATTCACATTCCGTTAGTATTGATACACAAATTTTTGGACGTAAAACAAGCGAGTTTGTACAAGACGTTGTATACAGCAAAGTCATAACAAGTAATGTACATAGCCTATAGCCATTGGATCAAATCCTTCTCTTTACTATCGTACAGTCTGCGTCTAGAAGCTCGTCACAACGGCTAGATGCTCCGTAATCGACGTGTACACATAGTTCAGAGAGGCGAACAAGTAAGATTTGCGTGAGCATAGTCGAAGGCATCCAGATACCCTATCAACTGGACGACCGCGGCGCATACTACTAGGACGTGAAAAATGGAGTGGGAGCCCCATAGGTCGAATGTGCCAGGATATCGACTTTCGGGAAACCTGGTCTTAAAACAACGGATGTCAAGGTCAATCTCTCTCTTGTGTGCGAGATCTGGAGACTTACTGCATAAAACGATGTCCCGGATAGAAGGCAGCCTGCTTTTGCCAGAGTGTAGGGGAAAGCTTTTCTCATCATCTGCGACAGGCCAAACACAATGAGTCCATGGACTAAGGGAGCGACACCGCACAAGCCAGTCGCCACGAACATCAATGCTCGGAAAAGGCGATACTTTGGGCCCTGGGACTTGGGATGCATTGTCACGAAGACGGTCGACGTCCCGCAAACTCCAATCTGTCAACCGAGGAGAGAATAGTGTTAGACTCAAGTGCTAAGTCTGAGACGAAAAAACGAAACTGTGCATACGAAGATTGACTAACCACAGACCAGTAAATGTTGCGTGGCAAAGGTTCACACCAGAAAACCATGTAAGTTCCCAAGACAAGGTCGCCCAATATGAAGATCACCACACCCAGCATGTCCAGTCGCAGGCAGAAACGTTCCATGTGTTGGGAGTGGTTCATCAAGGTGTGGTACGTGGCCGACAATGACAGGCACGTGGCGGCCGACAACATGAAGATGGAGAAAGCAATGAAATCGGCGCCAGTGACCCCGGAGTATCTGGTGGCGAGGTACTGCTGGATGTACCCCACGCCGAGCAGAAAGAACATCGCCGGGATGAGGTGGGAAGAGATATTGACCGACTCGTTGTGCATATACGACCAACTGGAGAACGAAGCGCGAGCCGAGCCTGATATCGGCCGGTAGCTATGCAATTTCGAATGGTTAGATTCACGTCGGAACCATTCAGGCATCGCATCGAATGATTGAAGGACTGGGCGTCCTGCCTTGCCGGCCTTGGATATGATGACGCTTAGGTCGTCCGTTCCCCGGCCTTTGTGTGCGTCCAGCGGCTGCAGGGGTGGAACTCGAAGACGGCGAGCGGACTCCATTCACTGTCGTGTCTGATGATCATTCAACATGGAGAGGGAGGACTTTTTACGTCATCGAAGTAATAAGGTAAAGGAAGAGGTTGCACAGGGGTTATTAAGTCAGGTAAATAGCACGAACACTACTAGAAGTCGTGGGGTCGAACATAAACCCCCCCTTTCTCGTATACGAGACCGGTATCGTTGTAATCCTTAGAGCGCGACTACGTTGCATGTTTCGTTTTTTCTATTACTTACGGAACAACCATAGATTGAAGTTGAGGAAGATAGGTGAGCGCATACTAGATGTATGGCACGCTATTCACCTCACTTGAGAACGCCTGTGGCTGTTCTTGCTAAGCGCTAGCCTTGCTACTTTGGTTGCAGACGACTGCACCCTTTCATTGTTCGTTACAAGCCCTTCAGCTCGTGTGTGTGCGACGGGACAAGCAGGAACCAACCAATAGTGTCGTTCAAGGCAGGCTATCTTCTCTGCTACTTTTTGACGCCAGTTGAGCTTGGAGGAACCGTAGATCAACGTTCCCGTGAGGACCAATGGCGGATTGCCAAGGGCAGTAGTGATCTGTTCTCACCTACTGATCGTCTCTCTATCTGCGGAATTCATTGGCAATCAGAATGCGTTGTGGAGACCCAAATCCTTGGCTACTTCGCCACCTCCATCGCAGCCACACGCTAACACCCCGTCCCGTTGTGCTTAGCTGGTTCACACGAACCTTCTCCCACCGTTCCAGTACCCACTTCACCTTCTTGCCAAACAGACTTGCAATGTAGGACCATTATTCGAGTTCCTGCCTTTGGACGTGCGTGCCGTGCGATGGAGCATATTGGACATGTGCTGCAGTGGGTACCAGGACACAGAAAAACCCTGTCAAGATCTCTCATTCGCTCCTTGTCAGCTGACTTTGAAACGAGACAATTGCGGCCACACATCTCAAGCTGATCTGTTATAATCAGATGTCCGCACGGATGAAGACGATGTGTGAGGGAATTTGGGACGCATGGCTCCCAGGTATGTGGGCCTAAGACCATCGAATGCTGCCAGTGAAGTTGTGATAGAGAAGTATATGAATAACAGGCAAGGGATCTCCGAAGTTTACCACGGCATATGAAGTATTACCATCACAGAATGTACCTCGCATGTTTCGAGGCTTCCTTGTC
>JAABUL010003045.1_pt1 | contig 25949 bp, 42 predicted proteins | sample 5559151 | NCBI WGS metagenome assembly JAABUL01 (sample SAMN10711876, study PRJNA513368) | rock metagenome | isolation source: Antarctica rocks | place: Antarctica: Victoria Land, Pudding Butte sud | reverse complement strand
GACCAATGAAACTTTTATTCTGCGCAGGAAGCACATGTTGACAGGCTCTGAAAGACTGTCAGGTTCCGCAAGATGCTCCTGATCGTGCTGTTGGAAAGACGGCGGCCTCACCTGTTCGCTGACCATAGAGGTCTTCTACTCCCCCTGGTTATGCTGGGTGCTTATGTCCCCCTGGTTATGTCAGGGGGAGTAGAAGACTTCTACTCCCCCTGCTTCAGGAGGGATATTATCATGTTTGCTGCAAACCGCTAGACAACAAGCAGGGAGCCTGCTCGAAGTTCGCGCAGTCAAATTGTCGCAGCCAGTCTGTAGCATGCAGCCCCAGCACTCCCTCGCTTTGCAGGTTGCTCCACGATCAGCAGCTAAAAAATTTTCAGGCTGCGGATCGCCTATGTCCTCGGAGGGTGTTATCCGCTTCGTGGAGCTGCAATCTGGTGACATGATGTAGGCGCGCTCCATCATCAGCGACGCCGATGCGGCCTGCTCAGCATGGCAGAGCCAGAGCAGTACCTGCGTTGTTGTGTTCTCGATCAGTAGGATTTTCAAGCATGTGATGTCGGACACATCAGCGCCAGCGTCGCCGCCGCCACGCCTTGCTTTCTGGCCATTTGCGGCGCATCGTCAGGACAGCAATCATGCAGTGGCGTTCGGGGCACCTTTCAAGGTTGCCGGATCTTAATATCTACTCTGGGGCGTCTCGCTTGCAACACACCAACAATGGATGTGCTGCAGTAGAGTGAACTGCATGCGCCGTTGCAAACAGCAGGCGGCCGATGTGAATGTCAGCAAGCCGGCCAAGCCATGACCGATGCTAGGTTGTGCTGGAGAGGCTTTGTCTGGCGCAATTGGATGCCACCTGCAACCAACCAACCGTGCGGTATCCACACTGTAATCTGACGCTGTGCAACGCTGATCCAACCCCTGCCTACGGTATCCACGCACGCCTCGACACAGCAGCTACACGCACATGCGATGTGCGAGGGCTTGGCGTGATGGAAACCAGCACAAGGACGGACAGCCGCTGGATAGATAGATGTGTGGTGTGGAGGAGTGTGGGTACAGGTAGAAATCCAAACTTGAATCCAGCGTCGTCAACAACACGAAATGCAGGGCCAAACCCACTGTCTGCAATCGATGGCTGCACGCCAAAACACCACACACACACACACACACACACACAAACACGCATGCATGCGCCAGAGGGCAACAGCGCTGTAGCCAGTGCTGCCGAGCGCAAAACAAAAAAACAAAAAACGGAAACGCCTCGCCCCTCCCCTTGCAAACTCGGGCGGCGGCACGCACGGCCAGAGGCGCAGGGCTGAGCATCCGACAGTCGTGGCCAGACATGCGACCACAGTCGCGATTCTCAGCCCCGGCGGTGCCGCCGCGCCCATCGCCCGGGGCACACAGGGCCTCGGGGCGCGGCTGTTTAGATAGGAGAGGGGTCCTTTACGCAGTCGAATGCGGCCCGCCGGCCGGCGGGTTTTGAACTCTACTAGGATAGTGGGGCTGGCAGCGGCAGCCCCGGCTCTGCATCAAAGATGAATGTCCACTTGTGGTCTGGCGCACGGCATCTGGCGGCTAGCGGCCCCCTGCCGCCGCACGTCCCCACCTGTTGCGTGACATCACAGTGGTGGTCGTCATGGTTGCTCCCGAAGGCTTGATCCCCCTGAGAGCGGCCGGCGCGAGCGCCGGCCGCCCTCTGCGCCGACCCCATAGTCAAGGCGGCACGGGGCGAGGGCGAACCATGACGACCACCACGCCTCATCTTCAGCGATCGCAGCCGTGTGCCCGGGCTCCGTGTGCCGGCAAAATACTCTCCGAACGCCGGCGGGCGCGCATGCAAATTACAACCATCTGAAGGGTTTCCCCCCGGCCCCGGGGGGCAAAATGCGCCTTGGGGCGAGCGGCCGGCCCGGCGCGAGACAGTCGCCCTGCTTGGTGCCCTGATCACCATTGTCTCGCGCCGGCTGCCGCCGTCGCTTTATTGTGCTTCCTTCTTCTTGCACGACACTGCCGCTGTCGTGGTAATGTACGCGTTGCTCGTCTTGCTGCTGCGCCGCCGCTGTCGCCGCTGCTGCCTGCTGATGAAGGAGAGGCGTTGCGGCTGTCGCCGCGGCGCCCGCTGGGTCGTTGCCCTCAGAGGCGCACACACTGCGGGGGGGCATTGCGTGCGCCTCCGAAGGGCGACGACGGCGGGGGCCGCGGCGAAGAGCTGGGCCGCTGCGGCTGGGGGGGCGTGCGGTTTTCATCACGCGTCCGTCACCCCGGCCGGCGGCGGCCCGCTGCGGCGGCGGCGCAGCGGCGGCGCAGCGGGCGGCTCAGTGGCCGTTGCTGAGGGCGCCCATCAGCGGCCCCCGCGAATCATACTCCGAGATCTCCGACGGGTCGGCCTGCTTGGCCAGCGCCTGCCGAGGACGCGGTGACAGTCAAGCACACCGTGTCGACGAGATCAAAGCAGGGGTGGAGCTGCAGCGCCGCTCCGGCAAGAAGCTGCCTGGAACCGCGTCTGCGCATGCCGCTGGCCACTGCCGCCGGAACACCATGAACAACAGCTGCGCCGAGTGCAGCTCCCGCTGCACACTGGTGCACTGCAGGTCAGGTATTCCTGGCAGTGATGTTGCCGACAGCCGCCTGAGCTTGAGCCGCTGCTCGACGGCAAAGATTGCAGATGTTCCGACTTGGCAGGCGCCGGCACCAGCGGCCCACAACCTTGCTACTGGTGGAGCTCAGGACAGGCAGCGTGCGGCCACTGATTTAGGGTTTAGGGTTTAGAGCTCGCCGCCTGGCATGCGCTGTGAACATTGGGGTTTGATATCGTACTTGTCAAGGGTGAGTCTGGACAGAGAATCAACACAGTATGAGTGTGCATGAATCCTAAACCCTAAACCCTAAATCCTGGAACCCAGGGTCGGAACCGTTGCGTCGGACGCACCGAGTCGGCGGGCGGGTCATTGCGCACGGGCTTGAGGGGGAGGCCCAGGGGGGAGAGGCAGGAGACGTCGGCGCTGCTCCACAGCAGCTCCAGGTAGTTGGGGTGCCGCTCGCACATGTGGCCCTCGAAGCGGCCGTAGCGCGAGAACTGCCTGCAGCACGGGAAGTTGAAGCGGGGGGTCGATTCACGAGCTGTTGTTGCACAGTCAGCTACTGAGGCCTGGTGCACGTCCGCTGCACTGCCACATTGACGCAGCAAGTCGGTTCGAGCAATCGTGGGCCCCTGAGGTGGAGTCTGATCAGTCTGGAAGCAGGAGGAAACCCTTTGCGATGCCAAAGCTGTGATGCAAGGCGCAGCAAACAGGTCCAGCCGGGTGCGGCTGCAGTGGAGGCTCAGGAATTTGGTTCGTTTCATCATCTGATTCATCATCTGATGATTGGTTTGCAGTATGTGACAATGAGCTATCAGGACCCGCCAGAACATGAACACACGCCGGACAGGTCCCGGCCAGGTGTGGTTGTGGTTAGGGTTTGTGGCGAGTTGGGGTTTAGGGTTTAGGGTCCGCGGCATCCTTGTTTCTGTTCCCTTGCATGGAACGGATTTGTCTCTACTCGCAAGCTCGCTGGACTAGGGTTTAGGGTTTAGGGTTTCCGCGCACCGGAAGAGACCCGGCCAGGTGTGGTCGTAGTGGTGGCGCACGACGGCGTCCGGGTCGTACGTCACCACCACGCCCGCCTTGCGAGCCCGCACGCAAAACTCCACGTCCTCAAACGCCGCCTGCATGACGGGAAACGAAGGCTGAAGATCGAGCGGCCAAAGGTGTCGTGAAACGCGGATCACCGCGCCCGCCTCGCGCGCCCGCACGCAAGACTCCACATCCTCGAACGCCGCCTGCAGGTTTAGTGACGGAGGTGCGTCGAAACAGGTGCCTTGCGCTGGGTGTTCGAAGATGACAGGCACTGGGAGCAGCTGCCTTGCGCGCCCGTACACAGGTTTCCCCATCCTCATCCGCCGCCTGCGAGACCAGACAAACTTGCAGCTTTTGCAAAGGGATCTGCCCGCCGTTCAAATTCATAAGAGAAGATCCCTCCTTGCTGCGCCGCGCGCATGACTCCACGTCCGGAGATACATGATGAGGACCAGACAGCATTTGCTAAATGACGCACCTGGGTGAAGGGTTTAGTCAAAGGCCTGGTCTGTGCGGCAGAGGTCCAGGAGGTGGCGGCTTGTGTCTGAACGTGTCGAGGCGCTCTTCCGACATTCAGGGAATCCCAAAGGAACACGCGCGGACTTCTGGCGAAGCGCCCAAAGTCGCACCTCGGTGAAGGAGGCGTCAAAGTCCTGGGCCACGCGGCCCAGGTCCAGGCTCAGGTTGCAGGTGCAGCCGTACAGCATGGAGCCGTCGCTGAGGCGCCGGCCGTTGAGCGTGCCGCACACGTTGTGGTACAGGCCGACGTGGGTGCCCGGGGCGCTCGCCATGGTGCGCCCCGCCACGATGCCGGGCTTCCGCCGCTGCGCGCGCTCCATCACGCCCAACCAGCTCGGCTGCAGCGCATCAAGAAAAGACTGAGTTGGACTGCGCATGACTTTTTATGACTTTTCACGACTTCGTTTTCGTTTTCGTTCCTCGTTTTCGTTGTATGACTTCTTATGACTTTTTATGACTTCGTTTGGCGCATCCTCTTGGGCTCATGTGGTCGGTGCTGCCGGTCGGTGCTGCGGGGGTGCGCGAATTTGGGGCGGGGCTGTGCAGCTGGTACGGCAGAAGTCAAAGGAAGCCTAAGATATGACAAGGGTTGTGACACCTCCGCCGGGCATGCTGGCGAGCAGGTGGCCGCAGCTGCAGGCCGCCCAGCAGAGAGGGAGCTGGGTGGATTTGAAGCCCACCAGGGGTGGGCGTGACGCCTTCATGCTCATCAGCCTGGGGGAGAGGAGCAGCTTCGATGCGGCAGCAAGACGCATGTGCCGGCAGGGGAAGGAGATATGGCCCTTGGAAGGCTGGGCGTCGGTTCGTTGACTGGGGCCGGTGCATTGAGCCCACACACATGCGGGTGCAGGACTGGTATTTCTCAGGCGCGGCGCCGCGGCCAGCTTGTCGAAACCCGGGCAACCCGCACCTCGGGCAGACAGTCGGCGTCTAGGAAGCAGACCAGCTGCACGCCCAGGCGGCGCGCGACGCACAGTCCTGCATTGCGCGCCGTCGCCGGCCCGCTGTTCGCCTCCAGTCGCACAACCAGCACCCGCATTCCGCTGCGCACAGGCGATTTTCCCCGATAAATCAAGGGTTTTGAAGAGGGGTTTTGACACCATCCATCGGACGCGCGCTTGCTGAGGGGTTGCAACACTGTCAGCACGGCTGTGCAAGTGTCTGCAGATGCAGGGTGGGCAACTGAAGTGTTGTGCAGGAAGGAGCGGCTCCAGGCGGCAGTTGCCAGGCAAAGGCAGCGGCAAGGACGCGCGCCCCTGGAACTGCACTGTCAGCACGGGTGTGCAAGTGTCTGCAGGACTGCCTCACTCCCGACCTGCTTTCAACAGCCAGCTGCTTTCTATGGAGCTCCACGCCGCCCCATACAGCACAGCCAGCCTGCACGGTCCGCCGTGCAGGAGCAGCCGAGGGACCGGGTACCGGCCGCACCTGATGATGGAGGGAATGGCCAGCGGCGAGCCGTCGTCGACGAGCACCAGGTAGTCGGGCTGCCTCGCCTGGCGGCTGAGCCGGTCCAGGGCGACCAGCATGCGCACCAGGTGCGCGTCCGTCGGCGCATACACCGGCATGACGACCGCCAGAAGCGGGCGGCCGCCGAGCGTTAGCGGCGTCCGCCACTGCCTGTCCCGGCCCTGCTCCGCCTGTCCCGCCCTGCGCGTTTGAAGCACACAGGCCCGGCGTCAGGGGCCGGAGCAGCAGGTGGAGCGGGCCTGGCAGATTTGCGCCGCTGCCGTAGCCGCGGCGTTCAGCGCCCGTCAGTGAAAGTTGTCTTACGAGTGCCACGGGCATACGAAGGACTGCAGGACCGCATGTGGGTACGGAAGGCAGCGTCCACTGCCAGCAATTGGCAATGTCAAGCTCGCACCAGCATGGTGGGGTGCTGCACAGTCGGATCGGTCCCGAAAAAACCCTTCAGTGCACCGTCCCATCCCACATGGGGGTGCAGCAGGGTGCATCTTCAACCAGGCGAGCAGAGGAAACCGAGCGCACCCTGCCAGCGCGGCATCGATGACCGCCTCCAGGTCGCCGCGGTCCGGGCTTGCACGTTGTTTGCCATTCGTGGCCACGGCCTTCGCGGCGGCGGTCCACTTGCCGTAGTGGTAGCCGAGTATGGCCACGATCTTCAAGCAGGCCACGAGGAAGCGCTGCCAGAGGCTCAGGCCGCGCAGGCTGGTCACATGTGAGACTCCGCTCTTCACCGCTTGTCCTGCTTGTCCGATAAACGTGCCGGCTCCCTTGCGCGCGGCCGGGCGCAGGCCCCACAATCCACAAGCCGTCATATACTCATGCTGTTCGCATGGGCAGGCTGCCGCCCGTACCGATGCTATGCTCTGGCTCCGGCAAAAAGGCTGCAACAAGTCCGAAAAGTGCATTCTACCAGGGGGTAAAGATGGACTGGTGAGGGTTGCTGCAGAATTTCAACCCTAAACCCTAAACCCTAGACACCCCCTGCAGAATTTTCCTCGTCATCAACTTTTCTATCTCTCCCTGTTAGAGTGGCCTAACTTTTCCTAATAGGGCTAGGGAAACGATGCCCTGTTAACACCGCCGCGGTCCTCTTCTTCTTCTTCATTCTCTAAGTATGTAAATCTATGGCAGGCAGCGCGAACCAGACCGCAGGAGGCTGCTGTCAGCAGGCGTTGCGGCGCACCCCGCCTCGAAATCCCTCATGAACCCCCCAATCATCCGCCGTCAGCAGAGCGATGCAATTCGTGATGTTACAAGACGCCGCCCCCAGTGATGACGACCGCTTTGAGCGGCCGGCCCCACTTGGCCCGCGCTTTGGCTGCCCGCTCGTCCCCCAAAAATGAAGCCACCGCATTCATCTGGCACGCCTTCTCGTCCGGATGAAATGTCGGCACCTGCAGCAGTTCGTTGAGGAGGAGGTAGAGGAAGTAACGACGAAGAAAGTCTCGATGACTAGTCGAGTGTGGATGTGTGACTTGAACGTAGTTATATTGATCATCCACTAGCTTGACATCGATGACGGCGATGAAAGAAGTCGGTAGCAAGGACAACAGCAAGGACACCCAAAATTCGCACAAAGAGCTGCGGAGACTGTCTTCAAGAAGGTGTTAGGCTGCCAGAGCGCAATACAGCATAATCTGGCAGCATGGATCAGCGCACAAGCAGCGCACCATGGATACGACTCCCACGGTGCTGAGTCCCTCAATGACCCGCCCGAACACAACGTTTTCCCCATCCAGGACTGGTACCGGACCTGAGCCACGGAATATGGGAGCTAATCAGACACTCAAGGACACATGCCCCGACCCAGCCCAGCATCCGCTGCCTGGACACGTGACATTCACCATTGGAGACTGGAGTGCTTCAGTTCAAAACAGAAAGGGTCACCGGGCCCTGTCGTGATGAGGAACTGCACGTTTCGGTACTCCCGAGCCTGCTTGAGGTCAGGGTAATCGTCGTTTTGTGACAGCATCAGCGACACGGTGCCTGCAGTTTGCTGCACCGCCGTGTGTTTCACAGGCAGTCAACTGAATTTGGCGGAGGAAGAGGAAGTAGCGGCGACATCGACTACAACACTCGTTCAGAACAAAGGCCACACACACAACGGCAAAAGCAGCCCGCAACTGGTGGCAAAGGCTACAACACTTCGTGCTTCCAGGCTCTCGCTCGTATGATCTCATCCAGTGGCCGGTCCTTGCAAGGCGCGGCAACCTGGCACCACACACAGCTGGCGACATCCTCCCGAACGCCGCCTCCCAAGACTTCTATCCGGCACGCCAGCGCTGGTCGCTTCCAGCCTAGCATTCCAGAGAGCGGCACACTGGCCACCTCGCCTGCGAGCGCCTCACCTACAGAAGACGGCAACCCAATCAGCGTACGGCACTGCAACCGCGCCGTCAGGAAGATGATGCGAAGAGATGGCCCCGACCCCGATCGCAAGCCATTTGGTGCAGAATTGCGGTCCTGGACTAGGCCGCGGCGCGGCTGCAGGCGGCAACCGGGCGGCCAGTAGAGCGAGAGGCACAACAGACCGTCATGCTAGCACAAGATACCCACATTGAAATTCCCGGCACCATCCCGTCATAGCAGTTGTGCACCTAGGGTTTAGGGTTTAGCCCAGCCCCATGCGGGCGGAGGCCCCGGAGCGCGCGCGGCGGGCCGCCTCCAGCTGGTCCCGCAGATCCATCAGGTCTGGTGCCGGCGCCGCTGCCTGCGCAAAGTGGGAAGACTTTGTCAGCCACAAACGTAGCCACAAACGCGACGTGTCATCCCGCAGCTCCCGCTGGTCAACCAGGTCCGGTGCCGGCGCCGCTGCCTGCACATGTTGTAAACAAAACCCTGTCATAATCAAAACCCTGCCACAAACAGGACGTGCGTTCGAAGGCATGCCGCCTCCAGCTGGTGCCGCAGGTCCATCCGATCCACGGCGCCGCTACCTGCAGTGAACATCTTAAACTCTGATTGGTTCAGCGCTCACTGGGCTGGAAATCATGGCGAGGGCGCGAAAGTGTGTCACGTCGGCTCTTCAGGGTGCAGGGGCCGCCGCAAGCAGAGGCGGTGCGCGCGGGGTGTCGAGCACCACACGCAGTCGGCCGCGACACGGCGACTGCCAGTGCCGGAATCTGACGGCAAGCAAACCGCCGCTTTCTTGGCATGCACGCTGCAACATTTGGCCTGAACACATCACCCGTCAGCAGGGCGCATGGCACGCACCTGTTCTGCTGCCGGCGCTGGTGCAGCGTCCGTCCGCTCCGGCGTGCTGCCGTCGTCATCGGGTGCCGCAGAAGCGTGCCGCGAGCCAAGCTCTTTCCGCCGCCGCCGGTCCTTTCGCTCCTCGTGCCCTGCGATTGGTGTCGTGAAGCTGAGTGTGGGCTGACTTCATATCCGGCAGACAGGTGCACAGACATGACATGCACCACTATGGGAGGCACAAGCAGATCCGCTGCAACGATGCGTCACGTCAGCTGTGTTGGTGGCCTTCAAAGGGAGGCCTTCAAAGGGAGGCCTTCAAAGGGAGGCCACAAAGCACTTTGATGGCATCAGCCTCAGGCGAGCTGCAGAGTGCAGCATCCGAGCAGCCGATGTGATGTGCTGTTTGAGGTGCCAGCGCAGTTTGCCAGGACCCGGACTGTCGATGACTTCAAGCGAAAAGGCTGTGAATTTGGTCACCTTCGCGCTCGCCATGCCTGTGGCGCGATGAGCGGCCGTCGCGGCCTTCCCGCCGGTCGCGGCTGTCGATCCGGTGCCGCCGGTGCCGCTTCCGCTCCTCTCGCTCACCCGACGCGTCCCGCTCATCCCGCGACCGCCGCCGGCTGCCCTCCCGGCCGCCGCCGGCAGCCGCAGCGTCCGACGGCACAAGAGCCTCGCCGATGCCAGCGGCCAGGCCGCCGGCGGCAATTGACGCGGGCGCCGGCCGAGGCGGCGGCGCGTCAGCAGCGGCCCGCCGCTGCGGCGATGCTCCCGCAGTCTCATCCTCGTCCTGCATGTGTGCGAGAGGCTTACTAACCACCACCACATCTTCAGCCACATCGCTGTGCAGCTCCTTGCATGTCATGTGGCTATCAGATAGATCGCTGTACACATCTGCGAGCTCAGTATTCTCAGTGACTGCACTGTTGCAGGTCCAGGCGCAGGCTGGAATTAGTGGGCAACCCTTGGGACTCCTGTCTGGATCAAGATAACGACAGGTGTTTGGCGGCGGGAGGCTTCAGTGACGAACGAGCACAGCTTGCTCACCTCCGGGGGCGGCCAGCCGCCGTCATCCCAGTCCTCGTCCGAGCCGCCGGTGGGGCGTGCCGTCCTCAGTGGCTTTCGCTGCACGGCATCCGGGTGCGGCTCCTCTGCGGCGGCTGCAGCGGCGTCGTTCATGGCAGTAGCAGCCGCAGCATCGCCATTGGCCGAGGGCGCTGTGGGCGCGGACACCGCTGGCGCTGCCGCCGCCGCTACGGGCTGCTTGGCTGCAGCAGCGTCCGCTGCTGCTGGCTTGGGCTGCAGAAATTCGGCAAACGATTCAGCTCGTGTCAGGACCAGCTCATGCATGAGTTGCAAACAGCAATCGGCAATCGCTTAAGAACAGCTGAGTGCAAGTAAACAGATCCTGGATCAGCACCTCTGGTTTATTGCATCATCCTTCATGCTAGCAGTGCCAAACTGCTTACCTTTGGATCCTGATGAATTGCAGACTATGTAAGCCGCTCCTTCCAAGCATGTCCAGGCTGCACCAACGAAGGTCTCTTGGCGCAAAAGCGTACCTCGGCGGGCTTGAGCCCGAGCTGCTTCTCACGCGCTGCAATTGCCGCCCGCAGCACCGCTATCTCCTTCGCCTTTGCGGCCGCTGACGCCGCCGCCGAGGCAGCTGCCGAGTCGGGGCCCGACGACGCCGTTTCCGCAGACTCGCCCGGCGCGGCTGCACCGGCGGCGGCCGGGGCGGCCACCGCGCGGCCGCCGCGGCGGGCGGGCACTGCGGCGCGACCTCGGCCGCGGCCGCCACGGCCGCCGACCTGCGCCTCCAGGCGAGCCATCTGCGCGATGAGACGATTGTTCTGCGCCTGAATGCGCCGCATCTCGTCCGCCATGCGCCGTCGCTCGTCCTGCGCATGGAAGCAAGCGCCACACTGAGTTGACTCGGGCGATGCAGTGGAGCTGTGGATGTGAATGGCGAAGGCATGGCACATGCTCCGGTGAATGGAGGTGTCTGACTCGGGCACAGACCCACGTCTGCATGGCGAGGTTGATGAAGTGATGCAACAAAGACATGTTGGAGGACACGAAATTCTGGAGCACATAACTGACTTTTTGACTCCTCAACCGAGATGTGTGTCCACAGTTGATCCCTCGACTTCGTGACTCTCAATTGTGTGACGTGACCTCGTGCTTCTCGACCAGCTGCAGCAAGCTGCTTGGCCCAAATATCAGGGGAGATGAGCGCTAGCAGGTGCTCACCTCGAAACTCTTGCTGCGGCCAAGGCCGGAGGCTGCCGCGCCGCTCGGCGCGGCCGGCCGCGGCCCCTGCGGCGGCTGCGGCTGCCCGGCTGCGACGCCGGCGCCGCCACCGATCGCCGCCGCCAGGGACCCGGCGCCCGCGCCGGGGCTGTCTAACCGCAGCCGCTGCGGCTGCACGCCGGCGGCCAGGCCGTGGCCCATCGTCGTGCTTGGGGTACCAGGGCTGCCGCCGCCGCCGAACGGCAGCAGCGGCGGCAGGCCCATGGACTGGAGCTTCATGAACTCCTCCTTGCTCAGCGGGCGGCCGCCATTCAGGGCGCCTGCGCAGATGGACAGACGGACCTCTGAATATATGCTTGGTCTAGTGTATGGCGCTTCAGCTGGGTGGACCTGCCAGCTAGATGCCTAAGTGAAGCACTGAGAGACTGCTGCTACAGAACAAGTGCATTCCGTTGGTAGCGCGTGTTTACTATAGTGTGGACTTACCAGGTCGACTTGAAAAGGTGCATCAAATCAAGACCGTGACGGGACGGGGACATCTTCTAGTGCAATGCTTTCCGAAGCATGCATGATGAGAGGCGACAAGTTGCTTTGCGATCATGAATGCATCCACCTCCGCACCTGTGGCCACGTTCTGGAACATGGGCAGCTGTTCATTACCCCACGGCTGGCCCTGCTGCTGCGCCAGCAGCATCGCGCGCGCGGCTGCGGGGTTCACTCCCGCCCAGCCGTCCATGCCGCCGCCGCCCATGCCGCCGCCGCTCTGCATGCCTCCGCGGGCGCCGCCCTGCATGCCGCCGCCGAGGAAGCTCTGCTGCGCCGCCCGCATCTGCATCTGCTGCTGCACGCGCTGCCCGGGTGACCACATGCCGGCCTGGCCGCCGCGGCCCGGCGGCGGCGGCGGCGGTCCCCGTGACTCGGGGCGGGACCCCACGCCGCCGCCCAGGCCGCCGTGCCGCGAGGCGTGCTGCTGCTGCTGATGGTGCTGCGTGTGCTGCGAGTTGCCTGTCTTCCGGCCGTTGTCGCCGCCGCCGCTGCTGCCGCCCTGCGTGTCGGGCGTCTCCCGGCTCCCCTGCACAATCTTGCTCTTCAGCTTCTGCAGCAAACCACGGACCAACGTCAGAAGCCTGCGGCAGGCAGGACGTAAAGAGGCTACGATTGCTTCGAGGGCAGTGAAGATGCAGCGCTTTCCTTTCTTGCAAGCAGGACAAAGACTGTGCACGGCTCAGACACCATGACTCTTGACAAAAGCGCGACACATCAGTTTGCCTGCTCGAAGTATGAGAGCCTCGCTGTCTGCTCAGTTCTCCAGCCTCAGCACACCTTGGCGGGCTGCGGTTTGCGGGACTCTGCGTCATCGTCGTCCTCATCCAAATCGTCCATCTCGGAGCCGTCGTATGAGAACGACAGCTCATCTGCTTCCTTGCCATGTGCATGCGTATCGCCGCCGGCCGCGCCGGTCGCAGCGTCGCCAATCGCCGGCTGCTCCGCTGTCGAAATCGCATTGACAGGACTTTCAGAGTTTGCATGATTCTGGCAGTCGCGCTCGCATGCATGTGCGGATGCAGCTCTGGACAGCTGTGCGTTGCTGTGTGTTGCGCTGGCTCCGTGTTGCGCTGACTCCATGTGCAAGAGCGAATTTCGCAGATGAGAGAAGCGGATGGGTGGCATGCGAGATCAATACCGCGTGTCATGAGCGCTGGCACAGAGGTTCTGGCGGGGTTACTGCGATAAGTGGGCTCACCTGCGCCGCAGTCCGATTCAGGATCCTCTCGCGCATCGTTCAATGCGTCGTCTTCGGCCATGCTGTCTGACTCGCTACGGCAGACGGAAGGCCTCTGGCTGGCGGGCTTGCAAGGACGCTAAAAACTGAAGCGACTTTATTGCTCGAATCTGCAGCGTGTTCACGCAACCAGCGACGCTTTAGCTGCTTTTGCGACGAGTGTGTGCTACTGGTGCGCGAAAGTGCATAGACCGCGCAGAGTTGACTCTAATGTAGGCCCTGTTTGATGCGGAACAACAACAGCGGGCGTGAGGGCGCCGCGAGACCGGTCTGACGCCGTGCTACACCTTACCAGTATCGCTGGTGCAACAAGAATAGCGTTCTAAGGCAGAGGCCGCGATTGCAGCAGCTGTTGCTTGCCTGATGGCATGTAAAAAAATCTGCGGAAAGTAGGGTTTACGAAACCCGGAAAACCTCTTGAGAAATAAGCGGCGCTGGTGTGATTTGCGTGTTTTGAAAAACGGCTCGCTGCTGCTGCTGCTCGCTGTCAAGCCGCTGCTTGTCATTCGTCACCTTGCTCGCTCCGCGAACCGCTCCTCCACAGCACAGCGCACTCATCAGTGTCACCCGCGCAGCGACTCGCGCAAGAATCGCCGTATTTGAACGAGCTTCTCAGATGTTTGAGGCAAGGCTGACCCAGGGGCGCCTGCTCAAGCAGGTGAACTTGCGTTGAGGTCAGCCTTGTGCTGCGGTTGTGACCGGGACGCCCTGTAATGTTCAGTCAATTAAACCGGACATTTGTCCGGACACTGGCTGAACTTGCATTGAGGTCAGCCCTTGTGTTGCGGTCGTGTGCCGCGACGCCCTGCGCGTGACTGCTTGCTGCGCCCTTAGCGGTGGAGAAGTGTGCAGGCGACGTCTATTGATGCCAACTGAAGACCGAGAACCTGCGATCATAGGTGCTCGAGGCCATCAAGGACCTGGTGACAGAGGCGAACTTCGACTGCTCCTCAGCCGGCTTCGCGCTGCAGGCGATGGACAGCTCGCACGTCAGCCTTGTGTCTTTGCGACTCCAAGCAGACGGCTTCGAGCACTACCGGTGCGACCGGTCGCTCAGCATGGGCATGCACCTCGGCAACATGGCCAAGATGCTGAAGGTGTGATCGCCTGCCGCCCGCCTGCTGCTGATCAGCCCGTTGTCAGTCGTCGACTTTTGAACTCTCGTCAGCAAGCATTCACACTTGTGCCAAGCTGACTGCCCGCATGCGGGTGACCGCGGCACGTTGCCTCTCAGTGAAGCATCTGCTGCCGTCTTGCAACGATCCCTGGGGAGCACGGCTGCCGGGACATGCCCCTTGCACTGCTGCATCCAGTGCAAGCATCGAGCTCGCTTGTGCAGCTGCTCCAAGTATGCAGCTCCAGTCCCTGCCCGGAACGCAGCTGAGGAGTACGCTGCCGCATCAGTACGCTGCCGCACCAGCACCAAGGTTCTGCATGCAGGAGCCAGCAGTAGATGTTGCGAACAGACTTGCAGTTGCGCGGGCCTGCCCAGGATTCGAACATGATCCTCCTGTGTCGCGCAGTGCGCCGGCAACGACGACATCATCACCATGAAGGCGGAGGACACCTGCGATGCGGTGTCCTTCATGTTCGAGGCGCCAAACCAGGAGCGCATCGCCGACTTTGAGCTTAAGCTCATGGACATCGACGCCGAGCAGTTGGGCATCCCTGACACCGACTATGCCGCCAAGTGCGTGGATCACGCGTTTCTTCACTTGCATTGGCAACCTTCTGTCAAAATGACTCAGTCTTCAGCATACTGTCACGAGCCTGAAACTGGAGTTGCCGGCCAGCAGCTTGGTGGCCAGGTGTCGAACGCCGCAGAGTGGGCTCCTGCGCTGGGTCTGTGCACGGCGGGGAGAGCCGCAAGCGTGTTGGAGCGACATGTGCGCGTAATGTTGCTTTCGTGAATTCTTTTCTTTCGTGAATTCTTTAGTCCCGATCATCAAAACGTGCAGCCTCGATGGCAGAGTTTACATCCGCCTCATGTAGGCATGTCATCTGCGTGGCGCAGGACGCCGTCCTCGACGGCAAACTCTCTGCCAAGGACAAGCCGTCTCACTTGCTCTCATTCGGTGTTGCAGCGAGCGCATGCCGGCGGGCGAGTTCAAGCGCACAATGGAGAGCTCTAGGGTTACTTTAGGGTTCGCTAATTCCCAAACCCTAGCGTACTGGGAAGCGCCTGTGTGAAAGCAAATCCCGTAATAAGGCGTGACTGTGACAATCGTCCTGCCTCTACGCAGCGTGCGCATGCCGGCAGGCGAGTTCAAGCGCATAATGGGGGAGCTGGCGAGCATCGGCGACACCGTGGTCATCGGCGTCACCAAGGACGGCATCAAGTTCTCCACCTCGGGCGACATCGGCTCCGCCAATGTCACCTGCCGCCAGTCCTCCAGCGTCGACAAGCCCGTGCGCGATCTTACTCGCGGCTTCCTTTGCTGCGATAGAGCCGCTTCGTTGTCATGATTGAACGCCATTTGACGCCAGTCCTCTGGCATCGACAAGCCCGTTCGCATCTCGCTGCATGTCTGGCTCTCAATTGATTGATTGCTCAATTGATTGCTCAATTGACTCAATTGATCAATTGAGAAGTTGGTCAATTGATTGATCAATTGACTCAGTTAGTCAATTGATTGATCAATTGACTGACTTCTCGCCCAAGTTCCGCTCCACTCCGCACTGTTGCGGGGGAGCAGGCGACTGGGCGCCGGCCAGTCGGAACACCTTGATTCTGGTGCCCTGAAGTCTCTGAGCAAAGCTGGGTGCCCTAAACCCTAGGTGATGGCCATGGGATGTGCTGCAGCCGCGCTCAACTGTTCCCGACGCCCTGCAGGCATGCTTCAACGCCGCGGTGGAAGCCGGAAGGAAGGAGAAGTCCGAGAAGCAGCGGGACGAGGAGGCGGCGGAGGCGTGTTCCTGCGTCTTCGTAACCCTGCTTTGATCATGTTCATCAAACAGCTGACGTTCACGAGAGCTGCGCCGCAGCGCCCTCTGCCTGATCGCAGGCCCGCCAGGAGCCCGGCCACCGCCCACCACTCACGAAAGATGTGGCCCACTGCAGCGGCGTCTGCACCAGCCCTGCACGCCAGAAACAGCTGCGTCACAGTTTGACTCATGATGCCCGTCCCGTGTTTCCTCCTGCAGGAGGACTCGGTGCTGATCGACCTGAACGAGCCGGTGACGCTGACGTTCGCGCTGCGCTACCTCAACAGCTTCGCCAAGGCGACGCCGCTGTCCAACACGGTGTGTGGTTTCGGAATCTCGTGGGCCACCCTTCCAGAAACCGACTCGTCACTGCTTGACTCCTTTTGCTGCATTCAACCGCATAACCGCCATTGCGCCACAGCCCGCCGCATCCTACAGCCACAAGAGCGCCTGTCGTCCATGCTGTCGTACTGCGGTTTCAGGCTGCCCATGCCCGCGCGTCACTGTCACGCTCTGCCACGACCCTCCACGCCCGGAGATGTCACGTCTCACGCAGGTGACGCTGAGCGTGAGCGGGAGCCACCGTTGGTTGGGGGGGCCCTGTGTCCATGGCCGTCCTGACCGACCTGCTCATCACGTTCCCGATCGTCAGAAAAGTCAGCAACATTCCCGCGCGCAGGTGACGCTGAGTATGAGTAGGGAGCTGCCGGTGGTGGTGGAGTACCGCATGGCGGACATGGGCCACATCCGCTTCTATCTCGCGCCCAAGATCGAGGACGAGGAGGAGGGGGTGCGCCCAAAACCCCTCCCAAAACCCTTCTCCTAGAACCCCTCCCTGCTCCAGCGCTGTTGTGACCGCCGTATGGTGATTTCTGTTGAACGTGTTTTCCTCAGGTGTGCTCGCATTGTCCGACGTTCCGCCCGCAGGAGCGTCTTGTCGCAGCCCTTTCGCACTGGCGCTCCGCTCGAAACTCCCGGTTTCTGCTGTCAATCAGTCTTCCGCAATGTGCCGCAGATGGAGGATGCTTGATCAACAGGCGATGCCACGAATTGGAGACGGGAGCAAAGGAAGTCCCCAACGCAGCAGTGATGCGACACCTACAGGGAGACGTTGCCAGCCAGTTGCACTGTTTCTTGTCATATATAGCGAGCGAGTTTGGCGGGTCGGCGCCGAGCCTACCCGCCTAGGCGTCCTACCCATACTTGAAAACCCTACATTTTGGCCAGTGACCTGTAATGCCGTGTGCCAAACTCAGGCAGGACACTGACGTGCGTGTGCATCTGAAGCCTACACTCAGACCATCAAGAACCCAAAGCACGGCCTTGCTTACAATCGTGCATGTTCTCCGAAGACCGACAACTTCAAAATATGCTGGTGCATGGCCATGCCAAAGACCTTTTGTTAATCTTCGGAAATATAGTGGACAGAATGTAAGTACGATTGCATTGCTCTCTTCCTAACAGCACGGCTGCAGGCCCTGCACAGCACAGCTGCAGGCCGCGAACAGCCTGCCCTGTTGACGCTCCCAAACTTTATGCGCTCCTCCGTCACTCGGACGACAGGAAGATGCGGCCGCCGCGCGCGGACACCTGATGCGCCTTGATGGCCGCGCGGAAATCCTCCAGCTTGAAAGTTTCCACGCCTGCGCAGCAAGACTGGCAATCTTGACATTTGGAACCTCGCCTGAGCAGTCTTCCACATGAAAGCTCGCTGTTGAACAGCCGCGCAGCAGCACGACCACGCAGGCTGAACAATCCTCTCTTGCGCCATATTTACCCGTGCGCTTTCTGCAACAAGTCAAGACAGCCATGCGCCTGCTCCGGTGCAACAGGAGAGGCCTTTCACGTTGGTTTGCCCCACCCTTGGGCGGGGTGACGACGCCGTCAGCCAGCAGGCTCAGCGTCAACTCCAGCCGCTCACGCGCTTTCTCGAGGCCGTCGCCATGCAGCCAGCTGGACTCCACGAAGCCACGCAGTCCCTTGTGCCCCGGCATCATGTCCATCGCCTGCGCATTGTTGATGTCGCTGCAGTTGTGAACTTTGCTTCTGATACGAAGCCAGCATCCCGGCGGCAAGAGCCGCGCTGCCCCTTTCGCCCGGCGCCGTGCCCGTCGCCTGCGGGATTTGTACATTGTACATTCCGCCATCTGCAGCGCTTGCACATCTTGAACAGCGTCCTTCCCTCCATCCTCCTGTTCCCTGTGCAGCAGTCGGGCAACCCAGCAAGAGAGCCCTGCACGACCTATGAGTTGTAGCTATTTCCAATTAGAGATATTTTTTGGAGATAGAATGAATTAAACCAGAAATTTTTTTGCAAACTATTGTCTTGCAGGGATCGTGCCGAGCAGGTGTCCACTGCATACGCCCTGCTTCCAAGCAGCGGCGCATCGCACAGCCAACAAAGCCCAGCACAGTTGCTGAACCTCTGACCCTTTCCCAAACAGGATTCAGCTCCTTCTCGCTGCCCACCGCATCTGCAAAGTTGCGCCCTTGGGTCCAATTCCGCTCAGAAGTCAACAAACCCTACTCCTCAATTGTCGACAAGCAATGAGTTTCGCCTTGGTGCTGTTGATGTTCTGCTCCGGACAATGTGAAGATGTCACAGGAGAACAATCGGCGAGAACGCACCATGCCGGTGAAGGTGCCGGCCATGGCAGCCAGCCTCGCCTAGGCGCCCCCGTTGCTGTTTTTCTTCTTCCCAGCATGTCGACACGGTGAAGACACGCAGTTGGCGAGTCTCCAGAGGGTCGCACCGTCCCTGTGAAGGTGCCGGCCATGGGGTCCAGCCCAGCCCAGGCGCCCTCGCCGCCGGTGATCTCCTTAACGCGCGCCACCACATCCTCCTACGTGGACACGATCACCTCCGTCGCCCTGCCGAAAGCATGCTCACTATTCACTTTGACTTTCCGATCGCACAGATTTGCGACGCGCATGCACATGTTCCTTTCATACAGGTTTTAAAAAATTTAAACATCATGACCTCCGTCGCCCAGCAGTAGCAGCTTGCAGGCTTGCATCGGCTGCTCAGTCACATGCGAACGTTAAGCTGACTGACGACAAGAGGTTTGTGCAGCAAGCTGACATGTGCCAACATTCAGGGCTTGAGCTGCCAAAACCGCACAAACAGCTCAACGAAGAAACCAGGATAACCTAAAACCGACGATGTGAAACAACTCACCCCCTGGCGAGGAGCTCCTGACGCTGCTCGCGCCGCCGCACTATGTTGATGGTCTTGAGGCCGATGTGCAAGCTTGGCATACTGCACCAGCTGCAGGGGGGGTGACCGATGCACAGGTTTCAACCTTGATTGAAGGCAGGACTAATTTGCAGGCGGCCGTCATAATGCGATGGACAGGTTATACAGAGTCTGCCAGTGTCAGCCTCTGACCCGCAGATGGCACTAGACCTAGCGGCTTGCTGTGATGTTTTGACAAGGAGCCGTGTCGGCCAGGCAGCACTGTGCAGCTTCGGTGCCATTCAAACCCTAAACCCTAAACCCTAAACCTAAACCCTGCAAAGAAGGGCGCACACCTGGAGGCCGAGCGCGCTGCCCGCCGCCGCCTGCAGCAGGTACTTACCCTGCAAAAGTGATGTCACGTATCAGCGCTGAGCACCGGGCAAAAGGCGGTACTGGAAAAGCCTTCGCCTGTTCCGTGGAACGGCACAGATCATATTGCCAGGCGGCTGCCCGTCGTGTGCAACCATTGGGGGAGCGCCGCGAGCATTGCACATACCGGCTCTGTGTGCAGTCTGCTTACAATATTCTGAACCGTGTGATGTTGGTCACACTGACCAATATCACCGCCAGCCGCACGTCTCCGCCCTGCAGACTGTAGACAGCGCTGATGCAACGTGTGCACCTCGGGCACGGCGGCGGTGTCCACTGGGCCGACCAGGGAGACGGGGTTGATAGTGAACTGCGCCGCGTCCTGATCCGACACGGGGTCCGGCACCGCCAGCTGCACAGCCAATTGAGTCGGACATTCGGAACCAGTTCAAAAGGGACCTGAGACATTGCCAAACAAGGTGGTGCAGAAAAGCAACTCGTCTAAACCCTAAACCCTAAACCCTAAAACAACTCGTCAACACCGTGCACAGTGTTCAGCGCGTCCATCGTGTCGTGTTGTCTCATCATGCCGACCATGAGGGCATCATGGCATGCTCTGAAAGCACTGCAGCAGCGCTCTTGACCTGACATTGGCAGTCGCACCAGGCTGGACTCCTCGACGGTGGTGTACGTCGTCCAGGTGCCGCCGGGCCACCAGGAGGCGACGATGCGTTCACCCTCTCGGAACTTGCCGGTCGTGCTCTTGACGATGGTGCACATGCCTGCAGGGCGGCGGCATCGGGTAGTGGGCCGGGCAGCTAGCAGCAAGGACAGAAAGCTGGGTGACACTGGACGTGATGCTCTGACAACACAGGTGCGCCTACTCAAACATTTTGCCAGAACGGGAGGGCTGCAAGCTTGCACTCAAGCCGAGTGATGCGCGGCCAGCTAGCTTTTTTCAGTCGACGAGTGGGCTTCTACGTAGGCATGCGTCCGGAGCATGAAAATAAGGGGATTATGCAGAAAACCCAATGCACATCAGCACGCACCCTCAGTGGCCGCGGTGTAGGGAGTTGAAATCCCAGGGACCTGACCTGCCGCCAGGACTATAAACCTGTGATCAAGCTTGAAGTGAGCAGAAACATAAATAATCTACTGTGCTGCACACGGTTTTACGGCAGCGCGCACGCACCTGCCGCAAGCATCAGATCGAAAGGGTGCAGCGCCCTGGGCGAAAGCATGCCGGTGCGCGTCGGGGTTTAAAGTTTCAGAAATAACAGAAGATCTCCATACCAGCAAGATGCAGCACCACAGGCGCATTCCAAGCCCAGTGCACATTACGAGAGACATTAGTCAAGTTCAAGAGCGAGCACAGAAGACAATTCTCACCTCAGGTGAAGCTTCACCAACGCCTGTCCATCCTGGGCTCTTGACTTTCGACATGTGCAAGCTGCGTCCAGACGCACACCGCTTATCTGCGTGGGAATGCTGTGCAAGCTGGCGTGAGTCACTGTCGAAGCATGCAGGTGCAGGCACTCAGGTCACTGCGCGCGTCGCCTCACCTGGATGTTCTCAAAGTCAGAAGCTATCCTCTCCGGCTCGAGGTCGAGCAGACAGCGGTCTGCTTGTCGATCGCCATGCCAGCTGGTGTCGGAAAAAACCTTTATGTGCAAGAGCCTGAGCAACAACAATACGCGACCTTACTTCTGGATTGCACGTTATTAAGAACGATGCTTACCAGATAGAGATGCCTGTAAAAAGCTGATGGCAGAGGCCTTTACGTTTGCAGCGATCGCATCGCGCCAGGCAGAGCACAAATGATCCTAGACAAGGGGGGCAACATGTTGCACTGCAACGCACGCTACATTGCACACCATGATGACCTGGTGATGAAAAGCCGATGCTCCTTCACTTCATGCTTGCAAAGAGTCATCGGACATACTCCGCATGCCACAAGGACTCGTATGATCGCTCGACGTCTAGCTGATTTCAAGTTTACAGTGCCTTCGGAAACCTTGGGCAACCACCTGCTGTTGCCGCGTCGTCCATGCGCAAGCCCTGACCTCTCTGTTCTCGCGAACGATCCTCCTCTTGCCTCCAGCATCTGGCAGTCCCGCTGAAGAGGGCAGCCTGGCAAGCTTTTTCAGCATGTGAGTGACCAGCTCCGCAGGGCTGACCTGCCAGCCTCACGGCTCGAGTGCCGCGGTGCACCATGTCGTTCCAGCCGTTCAGCATGGTGCCGCCCAGCGAAAGGGACTTGCAGCAGACCAGGGACCTGGAGAAGGTGGGCGTCCTGCCAGCTCCACGTGTGCATGAACTGGCCTGTTTCTTCAGGCTGAGTCTGCATGCACGCATATTGTCTTCATTGGAGCCTGTGCTGCCACGTTTCGAGTCCCAAGGCAGATCCCAAAGGGCAACGACGAGAGCACAGCATCACGGCTTTGCAAGCGCACACCAAACCCACTCCAACATGCATTTCCCTGGCCTTGCAGTGCCTGACGGACCACGGCCTGTACGAGAGCCAGGCGGAAGCGCTGCTGCGGGAGGAGGTCCTGGGCCAGCTGCACAGTCTCATGCTCACCTGGATCGGCCGCGTCGCCGAGATTCGCGGTGAGTGCGAGCTCTTGTTCGATCCCTTAGCAGTTGCAGCAGACATACAAGCCAACGTTGTGTGCTCGTCATGCAGCTCAGTGTTGCGACTCGTCGCAACCTGCCTGAACATCCACAGACAGTAGCTTGTGGCGATTCTGTGCCCAATATGAAGGCGCACTCACACATGTCGGCTGACGGCGCTCGCAACGCACCAGGACGCAGAACACTGCTGTTGATACAAAAGTATCGTCTGTGCATGCAGGATACGGCGGGTCTGACGCAGACACCCGCATCTTCACCTTTGGCTCCTACCGCCTGGGCGTCCACGGCCCCGGTCCGCTGCAGCTACTGAAACCAAAAGTGCAGACTGTGTGCACATCCGATTCGTTCACTCAGAGACGCTGCAACATGTCCACCCAGCACAGCCTGCGGCACATTGTCGGTTGCAGGGGTGCCGCTGAAAGCCGACCCGCTTTATTTAATTATTAATAATTATGTATTATTATTAAATTCTTTAATGTCTCAGGCGCTGACATTGACACGCTGTGCGTGGGGCCGCGCATCGCGTCGCGCGAGGAGGACTTCTTCGGGCCCGAGCCGCACAGCTTCGAGTCCATGCTCAGGGTGCGGGGCAGCGTGGTGACGATCGAAAGCAGCAGCATTCAAGGCATGGCATTGGGAATGAGAACAGGCGTCACTGCGTCATCAGCAACACTTGGTTGCTTGACAAAGTAGCCACACATGCAGCCTGTCACAGACGCTCATGCGTCACCAAGCCTGCCGGAGCTGGAGGAGCTGCAGACGGTTGCAGAGGCGTACGTGCCGGGCATCAAGATGGATAACAGCACCACCGCTCCGGATCTTCATGATCGATACGGAAACGGTTTGCTGCAGGGCCTGCCGGAGGTGGAAGAGCTGCAGGCTGTGGCGGAAGCGTACGTGCCGGTCATCAAGATGAAGTTCCGCGGTATAAGCGTGGACCTGCTGTTTGCGCGGCTGGGGCTGCCCGTCATCCCGCCCGATTTCGACATCGCCGCGAACAGCACGCTGCGCGGCGCCGATGACAAGTCCGTGCGCTCGCTCAACGGCTGCCGTGTGACAGACACCATCCTGCGCAAGGTGTGCGGCGTGCATGGTGCCAATTTTTCAAATTTTCAAAATATTCAAAATTTCCAAATTTCCAAAATTTCCAAAAATGTCCACCCTCAAAAGGCCGATCTGGACTCTTTGAGCTGATGACATGTCGATCGTTTCAGCTGGTCACCTTCGAACCCTCGAGGACGTTGCAGCAGAAACGTGATGTTGCAGCTGAAGAGCGCTGCGTTTTGCACGGCGCTGCACATCCTCAATCCTGCCATAGCTCCTTCAGCACGTCGTCACTCTCATCCGTGGGCATCCTGCAGGTGCAGAACAAGGCGGCCTTCCGCACGGCGCTGCGCACAGTGAAGCTGTGGGCGGAGCGTCGCGGCGTCTACTCCAATGTGACCGGCTACCTTGGCGGCGTCAATTGGGCCATCCTGGTGGCGGCGGTGGGTCAGGCGTACCCCACCGCGGCCGCCTCCACGATCCTCGCACGCTTCTTCAAGGTGAACTACGCTTCCGTAACTGCAACAAGAGCGAACCGACAAGCTTTCGGCCGTCCTGGTGGCAGATGGGCTTGTGTTTTCCGACTCTGCCGCCTCCACCCCGCTCGCCCGCTCCTTCACAGCGCCCGCTCTTATGCAATACGTTGAAACAAGCGACTCCGGGCCAAACTCATGACCCGCTGTGCGGTAGGGTTTAGGGTTTGGAGTTTAGGGTCTGCCCCACCGCCGCTTCCTCCACCCTGCTTGCGCACTTCCTGAAGGTGTTCTGAATTTCGATGGGCAAATCTTTTGTATCGTGCCGCAAAGGCGTTGCGTACTCGCCCCCGACTCCACACTCTCTCGCTTGAGGGTGGCAGCCATGCACTGTCATGCTGCGCTTTCGCCACATGCTGCATTTCAAGTTGGTCATGCCTGCGCGCCTAGTCCAATCCCTGCCCATCCTGCAAGTCTGGCCATCTGCATCACAGCTGGCATGTGGATGCTGGCGTCAGTTCACCGTGCGGCCTCATGCTTGAACTCTCGGAATCGCCGCCGCCTGTCCTGACCGCACACCCCCGCTAAACCCTAAACCCTGCCCGCAGATGTTCACCATGTGGCAGTGGCCGATGCCGGTGAAGATCGCGCCCATCGAGCACGACCCCCTGGGCCTAAAGGTGCGTCATGCGTCGCCCTGCCTGCCATCGTGTGACCTCCTGCACTGCTGCAGGCCTGCGCTGCAGTAGGGATGATCAATTATAACTCAAAATACCCTTCGCAGCGGGTTGCCTGCACGCACATGTCGTCACCGTGCTGGGAGGACCCGTCTTGAGCGTCTTCTCAGGCCGTCTGCTCCTTTCCGCTGGGGACGGCTCTGCCCTGCCGGTACCCTGCCTCATGATGCAGCTGCTCCCCCTGCCTGGGTGCTGCCACTGAAGCATACACATGCACGTGAATCCTTGCGGCGTCATGCGGCGCATGCACTTGTTGCATGCACTCGTTCTCATGTGCAGAAGAGCTGGACCACCGGAACGCGCGGCACTCTGCCCATCACCATGCCTGAGATTCAATCTCTATAACCACGGAGAGAAAAGTGCAGCAATGTCCAATCCAGCCCGTCAACCCGCAGGTGTGGGAGCCGGGAGGCTGACCACCGGGTATGTGCAGCGTGCGCTGCACATCTCCATACTCGAACAGATGTACCGAACGCCTTTTGTTCCTCCGTTCAGCAACGTGATTTCAACCTTTCGCAGGTGTGGGAGCCGGGGGCGGACTATCGCGACGCGCAGCACACACTGCCCACCATCACCTGAGAGAACCCGCCAACAAGTCAGATCCTACTCTGAACATGCGACTTCAACGAATTGAATAAATTAAAAACAATGAATATAACAAAGAATTGGGGAAAAAAACAATTGATAAGAAAGAGACCCAAAAAGAGAGAAAAAAAACCTACACAAACCTTCCGCAGGTGTGGGACCCGGGGTCGGACTACCGAGATGCGCAGCACGCGCTGCCCATCATCACGCCCGCCTACCCGGCCATGAACTCCTCTTACAACGTCTCCGAAGCCACCAAGGAGATCCTGCTGGTGCGAAAAACGCGCAGCGATGCGCATGCAACAGCAGAAAGGCCGCAAACCCTAAACCCTAGCCGCTGCTACGCCGAGCGCCGATCCAGCCTGGATGCCTGCACGGCTGCAGGCACTGCCTGAACGATCCGCGTGCCCGGTCAGCGCAGCTTCGCCGTCTTGGAATGCATCGGTCTGGCAGTTTCCTGGCGCCTGTGCCGAGAGCGGCCCTGTTTCCATATGCAGGAGGAGTGGCGACACGCGGACGAGGTGTGCACACAGATCCTGGCGGCGCCAGGCCCGGTGACCGACTGGAGCCGCCTGCTGGAGCCCTTTCCTTTCTTCACTACCTTCAAAAACTACCTGCAGGTGCCTCGTCTTCACTGCCTTCAAAAACTACCTGGCAGGTGCATCGTAACCTTTCCCAAACGCGTGCATTTAGAGTCTTCTGGTCGTTCAAACTGGTTGTTCAAACTGGTTGTTTAAGTGGTCCTTCAATTGGAGGTCCAAAGCGTCAGACGGCGTCTAGGCTGTCCCCTACCCACCTGCAGCTGCAAATTAGCTTGCTCTCACAGGTGACGCCAAGGGTTGTCAGAGAAGGCTGCGCTTGCGCACCGCACTCGCTTTTGCCCTGGGCTGCCTTGATGCAGCTGTGATCGCATCCGTGACAGCCTAGTGAACGCCCAATGCTTGCATATCGTGCGACTCTGCACTCCGTATGTTAATGCGTGGAACACTTGGAAGGAGATATCCTTCCAGTGATCCAGTCACGTCCTCCGGACGCAGGTGCAGGCAAGCGCGGCAACAGGGCGGGTTTGTGAACGCCTCTGTCCAGTACACTTGCGCACTGAGTTCACAACCGTAGTCTTCGTGTTGAGTTCGAGCGCAGCAAGCGAAGAGGACTTCTCTTTCCTTTTCA
>JAABUL010003044.1_pt1 | contig 25951 bp, 26 predicted proteins | sample 5559151 | NCBI WGS metagenome assembly JAABUL01 (sample SAMN10711876, study PRJNA513368) | rock metagenome | isolation source: Antarctica rocks | place: Antarctica: Victoria Land, Pudding Butte sud | reverse complement strand
GTTCCTTTGCAAGTCTCGAATGCTTCCTTTAGGGTCATGCCCGTCATGCTTTGGAGATGTCGCTTGTCAGCCGTGCTTCGGAGATGCCCCTTTTTCAAGTGGTCTATCATGTATTTTGCGTTGAACGTCGGTGTTTTGGTTTGAGTATCGCGACCAGTATTTGCACCACAGAAGGAGCAGCAAAGAGCGTAGATCCTCCCGTCCAACTCCTGGTAAAGGTTCTGGTACTGCTTCTGGAGCACCTCGAACATGGCTTTGACGGTGATTTGGTCCTGGCTGTGACCTTGGAGATTCCGAGCTTGATCTGACCTGGTATAAATTATTGTATCAGATGTTTGACGCGACGGCTGTGGCGTGTCAGAAGTTGAGTCGAGACGGATCGGAACGAAGCGATCGTGGCCGTAATAAGGTACATCAGAGTGCACCGAGCTTTGACCGGGACTCGTTGACGTTCGAGAGCCGTGCGGTCCAGCTGCTACATTGGAAGGAAACGTGAAGACGGATTGGGTTTCTGTAAATTGCTCCTTGGGCTACGCAGGAAGGTTTCTCGTGAGGAGCTCGGCACGTCAGAGGGAGTGGAAGCAGTGTCGTATGGACAGTCCGACCTCGCCAAGTTTTGCTCGTTGATCGCGGCGAGCGACTGCGCCAGTTATCAGTCAGTGAGCTTCGTGCTGCATGACACGGATCTAGTACTTACGTTCTCGTGCTGTAGCTCTCGGGCTTGCGTAGATACGCGAGTATTGTCGGCAGTCGCGTGTACGTCAAACGGCGTGGGTGCCTGTCGATGAATAAAGTCGGTGAGACCTGTACCCAGTGGTAGGCCTGGAGTTGGAGTCGGTGTCAAGAGCAGAGAGGCCGGCCGAGCACCTGAGACTGGTATGTCGTGGCGCTCCTTAGGACAATTAGGCACATGTCGAAACGTTGTTGTCAATCAGTGGTGGACTTACATAAAAGGCTCGACATTGTGCAACAAGGTCCGCCTCGATGGCAACTAGGTCGACAGACTCTTCTTGGTGTCGTGCAAGCAATGCGGCCAGCTCACGTTCATGCCTCGACGCCAGCGCCGTCTTCCGCTGTCTCAGCCGCTCAAGTTCGGTCTTCAAGACGGCACGCTTATCGAACTCCTACTCGAAGATGTTGAGCCACGCGCTGTCGTCCTGGTTCGCCATTTGCACGACTGCTGTGGCTCAGGTGGCCGAGATCGTCTGTAGCTTGTCAAAGAAGAGAGGTCCCGAAATAGACTACCGGATGGTCGAAGTCTCGTGGTGTGGAGGTAGGTGATGAACAGACGTTGTAGTCCCGTGGTCCCTGCCAAAAGTCGGAAGTCTCGGCATTGCACGGTTGGAAGGAGCGGCCCAGTGCTTCTGTGCTCTAGCATACGCATTCACAAAGTACAGTAATCACTTAACGCCCCTCGAAGCCGAAGATATGAATGTCCTTGGTTTGCTCTTTCATCCATATCAGCCTTTGAGTATCAGCCGCTCCAGCAAATCGATGGCAGGCGAGATGCGTTGAAACCAGTTGAATGAGTGCTGGCCACACCGACAAGGAACCGCCTCGAACAAGCTGAACCTCCAGCTCGGCCATATTGCCTTCAACGACGATATTCCACGCCGTATCGTTAATATGCTCCACCTACTCGGCTGGACACTATTCTACCAAGATCTATCTACCATACGGAAATCTCAGTCGACCACACACGTAGCATCACCAGAGCTGCATATGTAGGGAATATCACGGTTCCTTCACGCGCGGAATGGTGGTGGCCCGCGCCCGCGTGAACTGTTTTGGAATAATCCCGTGTCCCAAAGAGCAGGGTCTGGTGTTTATGGCTGGTCTGTCGTGAGCTGTGGAGTACGCTTCTACGCCGCGTTAAAGCTTTCGACATCAACAGTGACGAGCCGATTTTCTGATGTACGATGCGGCCACTATTACTTACGTGTCATGTGGTCCTGGATGCTATGTTTTGGATCGCGCCCAGTCCTACAAACCACAAAGGTTTACGACCAGCTCGTGGGGCCCCGGAAGGATACTTCCCACCCAGATGTTGCGTACTGGAGGCTGTGGGAGTCACCATGCGGCTAGGACGGGAGTGTCGCTCCTGGCCTAAGAGCCTAAGACTGGAGTCGCGTGCCTTTCAATCGAAGTACAGAGCGTATTGTGATACATACAAGACGTTTCCACGATCCACGTCCATGAGATCTCAAGGCCGTTACACGTGCGAGTGAATGTTGTCGTTACCCGGCTAGCGGCGGCAAGAGCGCCGCCAAGAAATTTGCTGAGTTCTGTCACGCAATTGGAGCCGCCATCATCATCAACCTCACCTCGCCGACTTGCAGAAAGAATGTGAGCTAGACTACCAAAAAAGTTCGCCACCACCTCATATAAGTAACAAATATTCCCTTCATTTCCTTCTTTCCCCAACAACCATTCTCATCGTCCACAAAACTCACCACACCGCAACCATGTCGCACCTTTCATCTTACCCACCCCGCAACCCCCCTGCCGTCATGTCGTCCATCCTGGAGAACATCGGCAACACTCCGCTCGTACGCCTGAACCGTCTGCCACAGTCGCTCGGCTTGCAATGTCAGGTCTACGTCAAGTGCGAGTTCTTTAACGCCGGCGGTAGCGTCAAAGACCGCATTGCTTTGCGGATGGTCGAGGCGGCGGAGAAAGAAGGGCGCATCATACCAGGCCAATCCGTCCTTATCGAGCCCACATCCGGAAACACTGGTATCGGGCTGGCGTTGGTGGGAGCTGTGAAGGGATACAGAACCATCATCACGCTTCCGGAGAAGATGAGCAGTGAGAAGGTGTCAGTGCTGAAGGCGCTGGGAGCAGAGATTATCCGAACACCTACAAGCGCGGCATGGGATAGCCCGGAGAGCCACATCGGAGTCGCGAGACGATTGGAGAAGGAGATCCCGGGAGGTGTGATCTTGGATCAGTACAGCAATCCGAACAACCCGCTTGCCCACGAGTATGGCACTGCAGTGGAGATCGTGGAGCAAACGGAGGCAGGCAAGATTCAAGGCAGCCTTAGAGCCGTCATCGCTGGTGCAGGCACTGGAGGTACTATCACGGGCATCGCGAGGGGTGTACGGAGACGGCACGGAGACAAAGTGACCATTGTGGCTGCGGATCCGACTGGCTCGATCCTGGCTGTGCCGGCCAATCTGAACGAGAACGGGATGAACAAGCCGTACAAAGTTGAGGGCATTGGATACGACTTTATCCCGGAAGTGCTCGCCCAACAAGAAGTAGACCGGTGGTACAAGACTGATGACCGGGACTCGTTCTACTGGGCTCGCCGTCTAATCAGGGAAGAGGGCCTCCTCGTTGGTGGTAGCGCTGGCTCAGCAATGGCTTGCCTTGAACGGACATGCCAGGATCTCAAGCTTGGTCCCGACGACGCCGTTGTCGTCATTCTCCCGGACAGCATACGAAGCTATCTCTCGAAGTTCGTCGACGACGACTGGCTCGCCGCAAACGACCTCCTACCTACTTCACCGCCTCTCACACCAGACGAAGAAAAGTCGAACGGAATCCCACAAGCGAACGACGAAAACGCAGACGACCAACCACCCCCATCACCAACATCCGCCCGCAAACCCAACCCAAAAGCCGAGTACGGTAACGCAACCATAGCCGACCTCCGACTCAAGCCCGTCCAGACCATCGCCGTAGACCAAACAATCGACGAAGCCATCGAGCTCATGCGCGACAAGGGCTACGACCAAGTCCCCGTGACCTCAACAACCGGCAGGCGACTAGTCGGCCTCGTCACCCTCGGCAACTGCCTGAGCTACCTCAGCAGCAACCGGATCAAGATCGACTCGCCGATCAAGGACGTCATGTTCAGTTTCAGCAAGCTGGACGATGTCAAGCCGCTCGAGAAGAATCCCGGATTGACTGAGGGCAAGGAAGATGTGCGGGAGTTCGTGGAGATTACTGCGAAGACGCCGCTCTGGGCGTTGGGGAGGTTTCTGGAGTGGAATGCTGCTGCTATCATTACGGAGCGGGAGCAAGAGGGGCAGGGCGGGATGAAAGCGTTGGCGGTGGTTACGAAGGTTGATTTGCTTGTTTGGTTGGTTAGGCAGGGGCGGAGTCGGCAGGCGAGTGGGATTGGGAAATAGACGGATGGCTTACGCTGTGGTTGTGTTTGGTGTAGCGACGGCGTTCAAGGCGCCGTTTTGGGTGGTTTCGTGAGTCTACTGCTTTGAACCATAGATCATACATGCTACGATACTTACGAGAGTGTCATACCTTCCAGCATGTTATCCTGAACTAGACCGAGATTGTCTAGGGGCCGACGAAGAGTCATCGAATTTCCTTCGCTTCGATAGATCTAAAGCTGATGAGCTCAACATCTCAGCAGCTGAACATCAAGAAGCATCACACAAGGATGGCGGACACCGCCACTCCACCGGTACGTACCACTTAGCACAATCATAGGAGATGCAATACTGTCTGCAAGACAGGCCGGCGAGATGCTCACGCAAGCAGAGCACGAGCGTGCCGCACGTGCGCAACGCAACGATAGGAACTGCCTTATCCTCAAGCTGCCATGCGAGCTCCGCAACTGGATATACGGCTACGTTATGGAGCGGAAGAGTTACATACAACACGAAATTGTCGTTGAGCGCGGCTATCTGTCCGAAGCACAACCCAAGATCCTACAGGTCTGTCGCGGGTTGCGCATCGACACACTTCCGATGTTCTACGGCAGCCTCACCTTCCACCTCGACTTTTGCAACACCGGGGTTACCAGGCGTGAGGAAATAATTGGTTGGGTTGGAGCTCTACCGAATGACGCCCTGAGCATGCTTCGCAACCTTCAGGTTGTCATCCACCATGAATGCGGTGATACACCTGGGTCCCAAGCTAAGTTCGCCCTCGCTGCTGCACATTCCTCTGATTTTGATGTCACCCAAAGCAGCAAAGGAGTGATGGTGATCCACATCCGCATGGCTGCCGGCGAATCGGTACGCGGAAGCGGAGTGTTCGAGGAAATCCTCTGTCGCCGCTGCGATGAAATGCATGACGCACGGCAAAAAGAAATGCTCGAGAGACCGGTGAAGAGCATTATGAGCCGCATGGATTCCGACAAGGGGAACGCCGCTTATAGAGGGCGTATCCTGGAACTGACCAGGTGCGCTTCGAAGAAATCACCGCACAAGTGACTCCGTGCATAGTTCTACGGCTCAGCGCCTCGAGGGGAACAGAAATCTGGCTGCAGTGCTGGAACTCAAACGAGCGACGGTACTGGCAGCAGGCACAAACGGCATACAAGTTTGATGGGTACGCAAGTGAGGGCCTAATGGCATTGGCTCCAATGAAGCGCGTTTAGCCTCGGGCTCATCACAGACTGCTAGACAGTAAGTCGAATCATCATCTGAAATCTCGCCTTCCGTTACCAGTCTTTACGATCGTCTACTGCCATCGCCGAACCTCACCTCTTTCATTGCCCTCATCATATGCGGCAATAGTAGGTGTGGCGGTGACATGTAACATTCATGTGACACCGGACGGAACAAGCTAGCAACGTTAGCCACAGCTTGGTTTCGTGATACCGAGAACTTAGGAGCTTGCAACCCAGACAGACCGGGTCAAATACGTTTTACTGCGTAAAATGTCTGCGCTGAACGGAGGCATGTCGTCCACATGGGTCGGTGTCTTTCGACCATCGTTCAAAGCATTGACAAGCTAATGGTGTGCAGGACTTCAGCGACCTCGCCGCACAACTCGATCCTGAGCGCGCCGCGCGCGAGCAACACAATGCCACGAACTGTCGACTTCTCACGCTCCCGGCGGAACTGCGAAACCACATCAACGGCTATGTCATCGCGAACCCGAACTGGTACAACGTGCGCGTGCCCTTCCGACCTGCCCGCTCTAGCTACTCCAGGGGCGAGAACGTGGTCCAGGTCTGCCGGATGCTACGTAACGAAGTCCGTCCGATGTTACGGGCCATGAGCGTGACAGTCTGCCTGAAGCGGGATTTGACACGCGGCACAAACCCAAATGTCCAAAGCGGAACTTTCAAGCACTCGGCTGCGGTGCGCGAATGGCTCGACTCTTGGCTCCCGGATCGAGATCTCTCGAAGATTAGCATCAACATTCTGTTTTTCATTGAACGCAACAAGGAAGAAACGGCATTGGTGGGGCTGATCCCAGAGACTACGGGACAGCAGCCGACCGTCGAGGTAGACAACGGCCATCGGACTGCACATCATACGCTCAGGAGCTTTGTGAACGAATTGGCCGAGAGATGCAAGTCGGAGGGGAGTGGTGTGAATGGCGAGGACGTGCGGAAGTTATTTGCGATATTATTCGATGAGCAAGGTCCATTCGAATTGGACGAAAACGGGATTCTGAAAGTCGTTAAAAGTAAGCCCTACACTCGACCATCGGCGGCAGGGCGTTTACGAGAGGCTATGGGGTTCTGATATGGCAAAGTTGTGGCGACAAGTGAGTACTCTGTATGTCTATTACCAAGGACCTTGACTGACGGACAAAAGCTAGGGTGCTCATACTGTGACGAGGAGAAGTTCTTGAGGTTTCTTTGAGTGTGCAGTCATGAACAGACATGTACACTAGCAGATCCATTCACCGTAGCCTCACATCACGATTGTCACAAACCACTCAGCTACCAAGAGCGTCCGCATTAGCCCTACGCGGATGCAGCACGCTACAAACTAGCCTATCCCCATTTGCCTGCATAGTATCTTTGCACCACGGGGAGAGGGCGACGGAGGATTTAGTGCGTTCGGGCAGGCGGAGAAGCTCATAGAAGGCTTGAACGATAGAGCAGAGGATGATGGACGAGGTCTGGAGAAACAGGACGTTCGGCGTTTGTTCAGCATCTTGTTGGAAGGTGTGATCAAGATGAACTTTGCTGATCCTCTTGAAGGAGGTCTCGGTCTGTTGTTTGGATCGTGAAGACTCTGTTTAGAGCCTCCCAGCACGCCCGACCCTGCAACACTTGCATCTAAAGAAGGCTGCACGGAATGTGGTTGGTCTGGTGGTAAGTACGACTGGGTGATAGTTGCGATCATTGGAATATGTCGCCGCTGTGAGCCTGTGACATTGCTGGATCTGAAAGGCCTAGCAACTCATGAGTGACCTTGACTCTCAAACTTCTCACACCGCAGGACAGATGTGTAGCGCTGTCCGAGCGATAATACTCACATCGGCTATCACGTGCCAGGTCAACGCATGTGACAGTGAATTGAAACAGGCTAGTGGCAATCGCGGCCTTCATATGCGCCGACTTCCTTTCTTCACATACTTCTCGAAAAACATCTCCGACATCAGCGAACAATGCCATCACCACTCTGATCCCCATGAGCTCGACCATGGAGAAGGAGGAGCGCCGACGTGCCCAGCGTGAGCACCACAACGCCACAAACTGCCGTCAGCTCGCCCTTCCTGCGGAACTCCGTTGCCACATATTCGAGTATCTGGCCCGCCAGGACCATCTAATCCTCCCGCACGATCTCAACCACCACTACGGAGTATCAGGTTCACTCGAAACCTGCCGAGTCTTGCGCCGCGAATATCAGCCCATATTCTATGCAACCCCACTCATTACCATCAGCCCACCACTCGACGAAATAACCCTAAACAACACCAGACTGGCTTCAGCAACCACTTCAGCAAGGACTACACCAGCAGTTCCCTATACAACAATCACCAGACACCTACGTTAGTCCGTAGTTGTATAGGGAACTGCTGGTGTAGTCCTTGCTGAAGTGGTTGCTGAAGCCAGTCTGGTGTTGTTGGAGGGGATAGTGGAGCAGGTCCACTATCACTCCGTTGCTGCTATACCAACAAAGAGCGGCTTTCGAATTTCAAGTCCTGGCTCGGTTCGCTAGTCTCGACGAGAAAGATCACGGCCGACACAGTCAGTATCGATCTTAGCAACAGATGTGCTCGTTACCCATGCCGGGACGTGGTCGCCTTGTCTTCCCGTGGTCGAACTCAGCAGAAGCGACATCTTTTGTCGCCGAAGAGATGCATTGTCGGAAAATTGGAGACATACGACGACCTCGCCGAGTTGGTGAAGGAGCTGAATGCAGGGTCGGCAGATGGGTTTCGTGGACCGGAGGAGGAGGACATGCGGAAGCTATTTCGCATACTGCTTGGAGAGTGAGCAGCGGAGCGTCGTCAACGCAAGAGCGACACCTGGACGTGATCTATGAAGTGCTTCTTCTGCAAGTCACAGAGTGGGAGAGAGGATGGCTGTGCTGCATCGGTTGAGTCAGGAGGCAAAAGTCGTGATTATAAGGAGAAAGTACTGACATAGTCTGGTACTGTCGTCTATAATCCTCCAGCTTCCATCGTTTCAACTCGTGCATCAGTCCACAACACTCTTCACCTCAGCCCAACTCGGCCCCACACTCCTACACACACCCACATAATCCTCCCATTTCTCCACATCCTCCGCAACTCCCTCCCCAGTCCAGAACATCGTCCAGTTGCTATCTGGTATTTGCCACGTCCCCTCACTCCGCTCAAAGTACCACTTGTTCACCGGATTGTCCTTGCGACTCCTCCAGCACACTCCATTCGGGAAGCAGGTCCGCACCATGGATTGAAACACGATATCAGCCACGCCGCTACTGCCCTGGCTGCTCGATAGAACGGCGAATTTGTCGAGGTACGGTACCAGCCGCGATGGGTCGTTGCCTGGAGCGTCCGGAGGACATTCCCAGGTCAGGATAGCGCCGCCGTCATACTCGCCCGCGACGATCAGCCCGGCAGTACGGCCACGGATACGGTCGAGATAGTGGCGGACATCGAGTTTGCGGCGGAAGGAATCTTCGATGAGGTGAACGAGGCGTGGCAGATTGACGCGAGGATCGGTCTCGAGGTCGAGGGTGGTGGTGCCGGAATTGGGCACGAGCCAGCCGTGTTCACGGTCAGCGGCCGGAATGATGGTGACAGGCATGCCACGTTTGACGAGTGTAGCTTGTGGCATATCCATCTGTGCATTCGTACCGGATGTCGAGGGCGCCGCTGTCACCCGGGCCGCGGGCAGTGACGAGGACACCATGGGCTTGTTGGTGAGAAGATTATGTATCAGGGTATTCTTGCGACGTCGCGTGCCGGCGCCGACGCTGGAGTCTTCATGGGAAGTTTGTGAAGAGACGGCCGCTTCTTGCGGCGTGATGATGACCGCTGAAGAGGCGGACGGGAGCAAAGCGAGACAGGCCTGTGTCATGCTCAGGTTGGACCGGTGACGCTCGTAGACGTCCCGAACGACAGTTGTGGATTCGTTCCGGGTGGATTTCCGACCGTAGTGCGCTAGTTCCCGTTGGATGTCATCGTACTCTTGCTCGAGGTTGATGAAGACGTGAGCCCCGTCACCGCGCGCTCTGCTGGGGATGCCACCTACTGTGTCGAGGACGATTATCCGATCCAGTGTGGTGTTCATATTAGGATGAGATTCTGACGATGTGCTGCCAGCGACTTGGAGACCTGAGAAGAGGCCTGATAGTGCAGTCATGATGATGGCTGCTGGCGTACGGACGATTTGACTGGCGGTCGTATGTGCAACAGTAGGGACGATCGGGACGATAGATCGTTTCAACGGCTCCAATAGTAAGTTTGGGGAACACACAGTGGCAGTACCAGTCCGCTTGCGACGGTCTACACCGTCCGTTTCAGGACCCTCGTTGATCTCGATGGCTCCCGAGATGAGACGCGCGCCTTCAGTACTGTGCCTGCCGATGGCTTTCGCCAGCCTGTCGGCGTGGTGTGCGATAGTGGCTGATAAGTCCTTCGAAGTAATCAAATCTGCTTCGCCACCACAGTCCAAGACCACCGTGATCCTCATGTCCAGCTTGACCAGCTGACTCAATGTTGTGGCCACTCCATCCATGGTTGCATCGTCCAGAGTTTCTGGAGTGCGCAGGCACACAAGAGCAATATGAATATCCTGATGTGGAATAGCAGTGGTACCCTCATTAACATGAGGTTGGGTAAATTGCGGTGACTCCGCTATAGCTCTAGCAGGAGCATAGAGCCCTCCGAGGTTGACGCCGCTTCGGTCCAAACGGTTTTGATCCTGGCGGTGGCGGGCATTGCGCTCCTCCTGAAGAGTTGACTGGCTGTCGGGTGTTGCTTTCGGACTCTGCTTTGGCGGTTTGAAGCGAGCCAGATACTGTTTGGCGTCCCGTTTCGTAGCATTGGCCGTGAGAACATTCATAAACAGCTCTCGCTGGTCTGCTGGGTCGCTATGCTTCGTTTGGCCTTGAGCATGGCCATTGGTTGATGAGGCCGGCTTGGCAGCGGATGAGGATTGAGATCGTGCCCTGGAACATAGAGAGGCTGTTGTTCTTGGTATAGGTAACCGAGCTCTACCTGCTGCGGTTGCCTTTCCAAACGCCCACGTAGAGGTAGTCATTTTCCATTGCAGTCCTGGTCGAAGAGCGGTGAATGGCAAGTAGACGACACGGATAAAGATACTGGAACGCTCGGTGGAAGCTAGGAGTGCCGTGGTGAGGGACTTGCTACCGGATGCTCCATCTCGTCTGTGGACGGTGCAATGGTTAGGAAAACAAAATGGCTCGTACTGAGCTTTTATCTCATACTATGATTCATCCTATCAGATACGCCCTGTCGGCGATAGTCGGACCGAGATCTGCAGTCGATGATTAACGGAGTAGTTGTGAGTAGGTACAGCATGCGACTGCAAACAGCAAGGCGCGCTGTTTCATGGGAAAGATGAGATATCTAATCGTGATATCGATGGCAGTGAGCACAAGAGTAGTACTAAGGTAATCTCGAGATGAAGTGGAATCACGTTTTCACGCGTCGCGCCAAGCCCTACGCGGCGGCGCTTGCCGTGGTCAATGTTGACAAACGATAACATTAGGAAACCACGACCAACCGACCAACCGACCAACCGACCAACGAACCACAGCGGCGTGAGGAGGAAGGGATGTGTGAAGCCAATCGCCCACGAACTTAACGTATATCACGACCCTACGCGACAGCAACCGCCGACATGCGCATCACGGAGCTCATCATCGACGGCTTCAAGTCGTACGCCGTCCGCACCGTGATCAGCGAGTGGGATGCCACCTTCAACGCCATCACCGGTCTGAATGGCTCTGGGAAATCCAACATCCTCGACGCCATCTGCTTCTGTCTCGGTATCGGTCGGTTTGAGCTGCTACGCGCAAGCGGCGGCGCGAGCGACCTCATCTACAAGCGTGGCCAGGCCGGCATCACCAAGGCGAGCGTGACGCTGGTCTTCGACAATGCCGACAAGCCCAGGAGTCCCATCGGCTTCGAGGACTATGCCAGCATCAGCGTCACGAGACAGATCGTGCTGGGCGGCACGAGCAAATACCTGATCAATGGACACCGCGCGCAGCAGCAGACGGTGCAGAATCTGTTCCAGAGCGTGCAGCTGAACATAAACAATCCAAATTTTCTGATTATGCAGGGCCGGATTACGAAAGTGTTGAATATGAAGAGCACGGAGATCTTGGGCATGGTGGAGGAGGCGGCCGGCACGCGCATGTTTGAGGACAGACGCGAGAAGGCCATCCGGACGATGGGCAAGAAGCAGACGAAGGTGGAAGAGATCGAAGGACTGCTGAAGGACGAGATCGAGCCGAAATTGGACAAGCTGAGGAACGAGAAGAGGGCATTCCTGGAGTTTCAGAGCACGCAGAACGATCTGGAGCGGTTGACGAAGCTGGTGGTGGCATACGATTATGTCAAGTCGAAGCAGAAGCTACAGCAGAGCGCGCAGGACCTTACCACGAAGAAGGAGCGAGCGGCAGAACTCGAAGGCAATGCGGATAAGCTGAGGCGCGAGATTGGTGTGCTTGAGGAGGATATGGAGAAGGTGCGGGCAGCCCGTGACAAAGAGCTGCGCAAAGGAGGCAAATTTGCGAAGCTTGAGGAGGCTGTGAAGACCCACTCGCACGAGTTGGTCCGGCTGGCGACGGTTATTGATCTCAAAAAAGCGTCCATGACTGAGGAGGATGAGCGGTTGAAGAAAGCAAAAGCTTCCGTAAAAGACTTGGAGAAGCAGCTCAAGCAGAAGTCGGAGGCTCACCAAAAGCTGAGCAAGCAGTTTGAAGGGTCGAATCGAGAGATTGAGGAGCAAAAGGCGGAAGTCGACACGAAAGAAGAGCTGCTTCAGACGCTACAGACGGGTATCTCATCAAATGCTGGATCAGATGGCGGTTACGCTGGCCAGCTGGCCGCGGCTCGGGACAGTGCGAGCAAAGCCGGCACTGAGGTCGAGCAGTCGAAGCTGAAGATCAGCCATCTTGAAGCACGCATTAAGGAAGATGAGCCTCGAGCAAAGAAGGCCGAGAAGGAGAACGGTGGCCTGTTAAAAGATCTGGAGCTTTTGCGATCGCAAGCTGGGAAGCTGGAGAAGGAACTCGAAAAGCTCGGGTTCGAGCCAGGTCGGGAAGAAGAGCAACAAGCAGAGAAGTCTCAGCTTGAGAAGCGCATCCGAACACTGCACGGCGAGGCAGACGCTTTGCGGCGGAAGGTGGCTGGCCTCGACTTCTCGTACTCCGATCCTGCTCCCAACTTTGACCGGCGGCGGGTAAAGGGACTCGTCGCACAACTCTTCAGCCTTCCCACCGAGCACGCCGAAGCGGGAACGGCACTGGAGATCTGTGCTGGTGGCCGCCTCTACAATGTCGTTGTGGACTCCTCGGACACTGGCAAACAGTTACTCGAGAACGGAAAGCTACGCCGGCGAGTCACCATCGTTCCACTAGACAAAATTGACGCACGACGTGCACCTAATGATCGAGTGGCAGCGGCGCACAAACTGGCACCTGGCAAGGTCCATCTCGCACTGACGCTTATCGGATATGAGCACGAAGTCGAGAAGGCGATGGAGTTTGTGTTCGGCAACACGCTCGTGGCTGCCGATGCTGCGACTGCGAAGAGAGTCACATTCGATCCATCGGTACGGCTAAAGACCGTCACTCTGGAAGGCGATGTATACGATCCCAGTGGTACGCTGTCCGGAGGCTCCGCAGCGCAGGGCAGCGGCGTACTTCTCACACTGCAAAAGCTGAACGCCATCACCCAGGAGTTGGAGCAGGTAGAGGAGAATATGGCGAAGCTCGAGCGCGCAATATCGAAAGATGCACAAAAGCTCAAGTCAGCGAGACAGATCAAGCAGGAGCTTGATTTGAAGGCTCATGAGATCCAGCTTGCAGAGGCGCAGATCGCGAGCAACTCATCGTCCAGCATCATTGCTCAAGTGGGCGAGATGAAGGAGACCATCGCAGCGCTGAAGGAGAATATCACCACAGCAAAGAAGCGACAGGCCGAAGCCGATCAGGACGTCAAGAGAATTGAGAAGGACATGAAAGACTTTTCCTCGAACAAGACCGGCAAACTGGACCAGCTGCAAAAGGATCTCGACAAGCTGAAGAAGGCGCTGTCAAAGGCCCAGGCCACGATCAAGCCTCTGCAGCAAGAGATGAGAGACGCTAGTATCGACTCTGAGCAGACTGGCAGCGACCTCGCCACAGCGCTAGAAGAGCTTGGAGACTCTGAAACGACGCTCAAGACGCACAAAGAGGAGATGCAGTCTCTTGATGCTGAGCAGAAAGAAGCCAAGTCCGCCCACGATGAAGCCCAAGCCGCTCTGTCCGATGAACGTGCTAAGCTCACCTCCTTCGACGAAGAGATTGCAGACCTCGAAGCTGCCTCCAAAAGGAAGTCCCAGCAGATCTCAGACGAGAAGCTCGAAGCCCAGAAACTCGGCCACGACATCGACAACTTCGCCAAAGCCCAACACACCGCACAATCTGCCCTCACCACCCTCGAAAAGGAGCACGACTGGATCCATGAAGAATCATCTTCCTTCGGCAAACCTAACACGCCCTACGACTTCAACGGCTCGAACATCGGCGAAGCCAAGTCTAACCTCAAGATCGTGACCGAGCGTTTCCAAGGCATGATGAAGAAGATCAATCCCGCAGTCATGAACATGATTGACTCTGTGGAGAAGAAGGAAGCGAGCTTGAAGCAGATGATGCGGACCGTGATCAAAGACAAGCGGAAGATTGAGGACACAATCGAGAGTCTGGATGAGTATAAGAAGGAGGCGTTGGAGAAGACTTGGCGGAAGGTTAATGAGGACTTCGGACTTATCTTTAACGACTTGCTGCCTGGGAATACTGCGAAGTTGGATCCACCGGAGGGGAAGACGATTAGTGATGGCTTGGAGGTGAAGGTGTGTTTGGGGAAGGTGTGGAAGCAGAGTTTGACTGAGTTGAGTGGTGGGCAACGGTATGTCTTTTCTTCCCTGCTTTTATCTTGGCTGCATTACTGACTTTGTATGCGCGATAGATCTCTCATCGCCCTCTCCCTCATCCTCTCGCTGCTCCAGTACTCACCAGCACCGATGTACATTCTCGACGAAGTTGACGCGGCGCTTGATCTCTCGCACACGCAGAACATCGGCCGCTTGATTCGGACGCGTTTCAAGGGCAGTCAGTTCATCGTTGTGTCACTCAAGGATGGCATGTTTGGGAACGCGAACCGGATCTTCAGGACGAGGTTTATGGATGGCACGAGTGTAGTGCAAGTGCTTGGGCCTGGAGATGTGAAATGATCGTCCAGCAAATTGAATCTTTATGGCAGGACTGGAGCAATGGCGTTGGGGGTTGGGATAGGATACCATGCCAAATAGGCAGTTTTCGTATCTACGTGTGCATCTGTACAGCGCGACAATGCGCGTTTCTGTTTTAACGCAGTAACACATCCTGCTTCTTCTTCACATCCCTCCCGATGCGGTCTACGTCCAATTCGCGCATCTGCTCGCTCAGGCTCTGCGTTTTCCGCTCCAGCTCGTCGATGCCTTCTGTGGCCTCCTGGTCCGCCAACCGCACGGTTGCGTATGGCGAGTGCTCAAATACAGCGGCTAGGAGTGTTTGTACATCAGTGTCTGCCTTCGCAAGCGACAGGGCAAGTTGGTCAGATACTCCGCGCTCTGTGACAGTCGCTAACGATGACATCTGCTCGATCTTATCGTTGGTGCTCGTGGTGATAGTCTCAGCTAGCTTGTTGCTGTCCGATTGATCCGGGACGCGAACGTCGAGCTGACGCAGCAGTTGGGAGACCGGATCGTGCGACTCTGATAGGTTGGCTTGAACGAGACGTAGGGGTTTCAAGCCCTTCTGCGACTGTTTGATTGGCGAATGCACCTTGAGCGGAGATCCATGGCGTTTGTTGCTGGTGGTTTGGGTCCCACGGAAAGCAGCAGAGATCGCTCGTACAGCAGAGCTGTGAGTACGCAAGTCGTGAGACGTGTCGTCGGTCGCTTCCAGGCGCGCGGTGAGATACTGCAGAGCAGAGCTCATATACTCGGCCCATGCTGTCTGTTCGACCTCGTTATCGGACATAGCTGCCTGCAGAGCCCGGGAGATGGCTGTGCGGTACTGGCTTTCGACTGCCATGGTGGACAAGCCATCGATTTCTCGACATAGCTCTTCGAGCTCCGTTCTCAACGAATCACGTTGGCTCTCAAGACTCTGCGAGGAGGGTTTCCGTCGATGGCCGTTCGCTTGAGTACTATATTTTCGTACCGCGGTGTTGTACGTGGCGTCGATCCGAGCGTGGATCTCATGGGTAGACAGCACTGTGAGAGCCTGGCAGAGTCTTTCGACTTCGTCTAGCTCGCCGGAGTCGGTACCATTCGCGGTTAGCTTCGGAAGCACTTTTTCCAGTCCGTCAAGCAGGCGATCGTCCTTCTCCAGGAGGCGTTCGACCATAGGCATGATGCCTGTAGATGAGCTTTCGGCCTGCCTTGTTGCGTGCTCCAACCGTACTTGAAGAGAGTCTGCCAGCTCAGCCGACTCGAACTCCGTCTGCGCCTTCTCGCGAGCATGCTTGCTAGTCGTGCCGTCTCGCACTGCGTGGCCACTGCCCGAAGCGTTGCGTGCTTGGATCTTGCGTAGTGCTTGCTTCTGAGCTTCTAACAGTCTGCACTGCTTCTCAATGGAAGCAGTACTGGCCTCCAATGAGCTGACAGCAGACTCGACATCCTCGTCGGATAGCTGAGGGCCAGTGGCCTTGTCGCCTGCCGAAGGTATACCATGACTATCGTACCTAGAGCGGGCATCAGTATAGGCCTGATACGGCACATGGCACCTACGTACAACGCAAACTCCTCCCGTGTCAGCAATGTGTCCGAGGAAAGGTATTCGCCAATCCAAGCCGAAAGCTGGTCCTTGGTGTCCGGAGCCTGGAATGCCCATGCTACATCATCCCCTCCAAGTCCAGTGCCTCGCGCGTCGAGAACATGAAGCAGATGATCCAGGTGCGACTCAGACATGCTTTGATTAACCGGGCCTCTGTTCCGATAGCCCTCGCCCACGACTTGGTCTACTCGCACTCATCTGGGCATTAGCATGTGCGGATGGTCGCTACTCCCTCATGAAGCACGTCTTCTTGCAACGGACCAATCGGAGCTATCGCGGGCCGAAGCGGAAGAGGCCGAGCCAGGCAGGCGCGATCACCGCAGTCGCACTTCATGAGCGTATGTTCGGGACAGGACAAGCAGCACCCGGTCGATGTAGTCCGTTTCTCAAAGGATCACCGCCTCGTAAGCCGTTCTCCATACCCGGTTCAGCCCTACAGCTTCTTCGTTGCGGTGCATCTTGATCGTCCAGTACGGCACCGGCGCGCGGACGCCGTAGAACTAGGACTATCTACTCCGCAGCAGGAACCCGTGGCCACCGCAAGGTATATATATCAGAGAGCTCTTATCTCCATCTCAACATCACCTACTCGTCATCTACATTGCCATCAAGAGCATTAACTCACCACGAGATCTGCATTACCGATGCCATGTCGCACGTCGAAGTACCAGGAGCCCAGATCTACCACGAAGTTGTCGGCAAAGGCCCGCTGCTGCTTTGTATCTCTGGCGCCGATGGCTCTGTTGAGAATTGGAGGAACTTCGCAGAAAGCTTGAAAGACCACTTCACTGTGGTCGCATGGGATCGTACGTTAGACAAGACCTACTAGTCAGAGCTGGCTGGACCCATCCCCGAACTGACGCTCTTGCAGGTCGAGGCTTCTCCCGCAGCTACATCACCGACGCGCAAGACTACGAGCACCGCCTCGAGCGCGATGCAGATGACGCCGCTCTTCTTATCAAGAAGTACTCGCCCAACGAACCCGCCACTGTGATCGGCAACAGCTCTGGTGGTGTCGTCTCGCTCCGGCTCCTTACGAGACACCCCGATCTAATCCGGACATTGGTCCCTTATGAGCCGCCGGTCGCAAAGCTACTCGATTTCGACCAGATCTGGGCCGAGCACGAGAAGATCTACGCCGTGTATCGCAAAGAAGGTCCATTTCCAGCCTATAAACTCTTCGGCGACTTGACGAAATCAAAGCTCATGCAGGGGTTCAAGATGGACTTCAGCACGCCGTACCTCTGGTCGAATCAGCAGTTCTGGTTTGAGCGGGAATTCATGGTGTATCCCAAGGCCGACTTTGACGTGGAGAGAGACTTCAGGCCGCATGTGGACAAACTGATGCCGGTGTACGGCGTACTGTCTCCAAGGGATGCGTACCAGTATACGGCGATGGAGGTGACCTGCAAGAAGCTGGGGTTGGAGTACCTTGAGTTCCCTGGAGAGCACATTGGACAGTTGACGCATCCACAGCAGTTTGCACAGGCGCTGCTTCAGGCACTCAAGGCAAAGGATAAGTTTTATGCCGAGCTTTAAACGATTTATGGATGGTAGGACTCGACGGTCGCAGTTCAAATTCAGCAAGCAAATGTATATACAATGTACAGTCAAATTCAACCCTATCCAAGCCATTCCAGTCATGTTGTACCACTTTACAAATCGTAAATCGTTCAGAGCAACCTCCAGTTCTTCAAAAGTGCAATAAGAAGCGCCATCGACGTGCACACTAAGCCTGGTGGAGACTTCAGCAAATCCGGGGCTACCGGTAACAGCAAGGCCAGAAGGATCCATATGACACCAGAAGTGCCTCCACCTTTTCCAAAGCCACCACTGTCCCGTCTGAACACCGTGTCCCATACGGACTCCCGCCGGCCGTGATCCGAGTTGATGCGCGCCCAACCATCAGGCTCCATTGCGGTCGCTTCGGTGTCTGAGCGCTCGATATTCAACGCCGTACTTCCTTGGATGGCATCAACAACAGTCTGATCTAGCTCGGCACCTGGCTCGAGGCCGATGTCCCGCATGACTGCCCACCATCTTTGGATAGTGCTCTGTGCAGTGGCAAGATTCACCTCGAAGTACTCGTGATGGGTTCTGTGGGTCCGACCACGTTGCACACGAAGATCTCGTTGGAAGTAAGCAAGATCGGCATGAACCAGAGCTTCCAGACGTTGTAACTGAAGAAGGGGGATGCCCGAAATCGAATAAGTGGTACGCAGATTCAATGTATGGCCATGCTGGTTAGCGATTTCCCGCAGTCTCGTCCTGATTGCACGAGTGGTGAAGCCAATTTTGACCATTGGCGGCGATCCGTCAGCTTCAACATTAACGGCGTAGATCGTGCCTTTGGCTTTTGGTTTCGGTAGTGGTTCGAGTAGGAGCGTAAGCACCTCTGACCGAATCGTCCATGGTGACCAGGTTGATGCGTCGCCTGGTGAGAATCTTCCACCACCTGTTGTTGGGGCCTGTCCTCTGTCGTCCGAACCTTCAGGAGCACCTTCAGGCGATGTGTCTTGCATCTCGCCATCTTGGTCAGGCGGCGGTGTCTGAAGCCGTGGAGTCGATGATACAATGTTGGTTTCGTGCTCCATCTGAGGTGTTGCCTCCGCTTGCACTTGCGAGTGTGCGTTACGCAGTGCTCTTGTGCCTAGCGGAGACTCTGGACTACCAAAGACATTGCCATCATCCTCGCTAATTATAGGAGTCCGAGGTGTGGGAGGTCCATCGGAGCTGGTTGCGCTGGCATCGGGCAGGAAGTTCGGCCTGGCAGGTGGAGCAAGAGTTTGCTCGGAGACAACATCGACGGCGGGGTGCGTCCTCTGTCCCGAGGATGGAGGCGTCATCGGTGCGGAGAATGGTCTCTCGTTAACTATGCGATGGCGTGCGTTGACGAGTGAGTATCGTGAGCGATGGCGGTGGGTGTCAAAATTCAGATGAGGGAACTCAAGACACCAGATAGCTTCTACCATGTCTTTGTTAGTATAACCAGGCGAGCCAGTTTGATGCGTAGCGCAGATGAGCAGGTTAATGATGTCTCTAAGGCCTTTAAGACCCAACTGGCGAGGATCTGTATGGAGCATGCCTTGGGCGAGAGTTTTCCGCCAATTTTCCAGGCTGGAATCACAAAACATGCATTCAAATGCTTGAACGGTGGCATCGTGCTGGAATGCCGTCCTGACCTCGGCGAACGTAATAAGGGCCATCGCGATCGTGAAATGGATGGAGATAGTTGTTCGTAGTACTCGGGCTCGAGGTTTAAATACACGCCGCTGAACAGTGTGAGCGGTACCTGCCCTGACAGGCTAGCATTGCACAGCCCGATGAGCATGGGTACCAAGGCACTCGTTGCCTGGATGTCTGCACGCTGTGCACTGACCCTCCTGCTGGTGAGCGGCAAAGCAAGCCACATGTTTCGTATACCGCCACCTGTGCAGGCAGTGTAAGCAGCGTAAGGCAGCACCGCCGGCACTAGCTATTTATGACCTGCATCTCTGTAAGTCTAGGGTGTCAAAGTATTGGGAGTGGTTGAGGATGGTACCATTGCATGCCGCATTGCTTGAAAGAAGTTATATTAAATTCCTTGGCATTGAGCCTGAGGTCGGAAGTGCACATGACCAGTCCCGTCCAACCTGGATCCCAATGATCTTCACCAAAGTGCGGCCAGATTCCTTGCGAAAAGTTTATGTCGCTGCACATGAGTACGACAACCCATAGATAATACCACTTCGCGCTATAATCGCCTGCACTAGCGCTGCCTTCCGGTACAGCTCGTCATCGTCGTCCTACCTTGCACTCATGCCTCCCTGCACGCTCATCAGAACTCGAAGGCAAAGTCGGAAGCTGTCGGTACTCCACTGGATCCCACGACTCATACGGCTCAGGACGAGACAACGCTGCCCGCACCCTCGAGCTGCTTGATGAAGGTTGCGGCATCTGACGCTCCTTGAGCGAGGACGGCACGGCATCCACTGTGCTCGTTCGGCACTGCGTTGGACTCTGGCTTTTGCCTTCATCCGAGACTGGTACCTCGCGCGAAGCCTACCCGCCGTACGGTCAAAGCCATTCTGCATGAACATCCACGCGTTCAAGATGACGGATTGCGCCATACGGAGATCAACGAAGAAGTAGTCGCGATGCAAAACAGGCGCACTAACATGCTGCACACGGTGAAGGCGTTCGCAGACAAGAGCTTCGAGCTGTGGCAGCAGTGTAACATCGATGCCCGACATCGAGAAGTGGTGGTCCTGTGCCATGGTGATGTTGTTGTGAACGGCGATGTCCCTCAAAGCAGCCTCGATTGCTCTTGTTGTGTGTCCGACTACGACGATTGGAGGGTCGATGTGAACAGTAGCAGCGTAGAACACTCCTGTCACTTCGGCTTGGAGCAGTGGCTCAGCTGCGGGCGCGAGTGTCTCTGATTGTGTCGTGATGGTTGACCAGCTTGATGTGTTGTCGGCAATGTCATGTCCATCGTCGGCCATGCTGATGGCTTCGATTGGTTGATGAGGAATGACATGAGCTCGCTTGAGGTCAGATGTTCCTTGGCCAGTTGACCCTGGTCCGGAGGCATGCTCCTGCTTTACGCGGGCCAGTTTCGCAGCTGGTTCGTTGCTAAGATTGCGACGGAGTAGTCTTGCTGCTGATGGTGACTGTGGAATTTCAGACCGTTCCACGACTTCCTCGTCAACAATCGAAGCTGAAGGCGTGGGAAGCCAAACGGAGCTCGCAGCACTGGCGTCCGAAGCGACGCGGCGGGACGACCGTGCGGCTGATGAGGGCCTGGTAGTAGCGGCGCGGACTGAAGACCGGGCGTCGTTGGAGTCTCTCGTTCGTATGTGACTGTGACCATCAATCCGCTCCAGCGTCGGTGCGTTTGCGATAATGATGGACGAATTTGTGATGTTTCCGTGAAAGTGGTATGCTGGCGGCCAGTCTTGTTGCGTGCGATGAAGCGATCTAGTCGTCGACCTAGAGCCCACACCACTGGTTGACAAGACGTCCTCCTCTTCGGTGACTGAGCTGGGAGGTGTGTAGATTGTTCCGTGGCTCGAACCGCTGGCGTTGGAGCGAGAGTCCACGGTGTTCGGTGGTAGGGACGGAGAGGGACACCGAGAGCGCATGTCGATTGCAAGCGGCGGAGCTTGTTGCGTAGGCGGCGGTGTGTTGTCCTCAGCTGGTGTTGGCATCCTCAAGGCACGGCGTACAATAGAGGCGTGCTCGTCGTCTGTTGAGCACATAGAGGCGCTATCGCTTCCGCCTCTGTTGAAGTTGGACGATCAGCGAAGTTGGTGCCCTCCATGACGAGCAGAGAAATACCAGGTGGGAGTGGAGTAAGGAAGTCCGTAATGCCAGTTTTCGACCAGAACTGTGGAAGCTCAGGATAAGGCTCTTGACCCAGCTTGTCGATTTGCTTTTCGGTCACGGTACAGTGGCTCTTGCTCTTGCTCATGAGGTTGTGAGGTGAGGGTTTGCGTGGGTGGTAGAAGAAGCCGTTGCCAAACCTTTTGGCCCACAGCGCTTCCACTTTGTTCTTGTGTGTCCATCCGCCGGTATGGTGCGCTCGGCAGAGAAGCAAGTCGATTATGTACTGCCACGTATAGAAAAGCGTCGATGCTTGCAGGATCTCTGAAACTAGCCCTGAGGGTTGCAAGTAAGATGGGCTCCATGGCGTAGAGAGTCGTTCCACACGAGTCGAATGGTGAGTAGCGCTGCTGCACTAGAAAGAAGCTCAGGTGGTAAACTTCGCAGTGTACACTCTAAAAGGTGTCAACGAAGAAGAGCTTCGACGAACGTGAAATGTGAAGCAATAAGGAGAAGAACGAAAGGGTTCTGTAAAGCTCTCACCCCTAGAACTGCGCAAATTCACCACTCTTCGGAGTCACTCCGCAGGCTTCTCTGGACTGGCCAAACTCCTTGTTAAAGCCGTGACTGATAGGACTGAGGTTCGGCGTGAATCGTCTTTGTTCGAGGGCGCTAGCAGCAGTATATCTTACGTCTTGCCTGCGCATAAAAACGGCCGCTGCTTGTTGGCAACCTAACCGGTCAAACGCGGAACACCTGGGTCCACACCGCATGGTCAGAGTTTCAATGCAGTGGGATCGGCCTTTGGACCTTGCCGCGGCGGATGCGGACACTTCGCAGCACCTCCAGAGGAGACTGCAGCGATGATGTGAACGCACAGTCCATCCAAGAGATCGAGCCACAATCCGTGTTTGCAGTATGGGTCGAGCCCCAGCACCGCGGCGCCGCGGGTACCTGCATGCTAGATGACGGGGCCTCAGAGCAGCGCGCACTTCAAACCAGTTGTTCTTGGCCGCCTCTCCCAGTCGAAAGGTCTTTGGAACGTGGTGCCCATGCATTGAGATCGCGTCTCGATCTAGCCGTTTTAGGCTGTTGGTTTAGTCCGGCGTAGAGTATATTGCCGACTCGCGTAGGTGATGAGTGAGTTCATCTCCTCGTATCATTTGAGATTATATACCCCCGCGCTGCAGCCTCCCCACCAACATCACCCTCCTGAGACTCTTCCGCAGCCAAGCAGACCGCAGTAGCATAATCACCATCATGACTGATGCTGATCTTGGCAATCGAGCCCGAAAGCTCAACCCCGTCATCAACATTTTCCTCCATTACAGCGGCTTGCGGGGCCCCAGCGGCATTCTCCTCGGGCAAACTTTGCTGGGAAGGAGTCGCATCGGTAGAAGGTGTCGGCCAAGCACTTTCGAATGCATTTTCGGCCTTATCGTTCCCGAATTGGCGATCCCGTTTATTGCTCGTTCGAGGTTGGTGATGTGTTTCTGCTTTCGCCAGTAATGCAACCTCATGTTGAATGGGCCGACCATCAGTATCTTGCTTGTCAAGGATGATAGCCGACATTTCCTCGCCGAAGACTGGCGTTCTGATCACGATGTCGTGGAAGCTCATGTTCTGTCTTCTCGAAGAAACAGCTTTGATGGTTGCCTCCTTGGCTGCAAATCTGAATACACTTTAGCTTTCTTCTCGTATCTCTGCAAGCTGCAAGATGTAGCGAGTCGGCCACGGCTTTCGCAGATTTGCCACTCCCACCCTCAGGCATTACATACCGTCCGGCCAAGAAGTGATGTACGGGAGCTGCCGACTTCAGATTTCGCATATCATATTTCCCATATCGGCTCCAGAATTGGAGTCGTTCACGGCGAGTCAGGACGCGCTTCAGGAAGGCGACAAGATGTCTCGGATGATGGTCGTCCTTCCCAACGAGACGGCGGATGCGCTCGATGCTTGCGATGTCGGTGCCGATGTTCAGTTGGTAGGGGAATGGTCGAAGTGGCATGGTGGGAACGAATGTGTACAAGAGATGACGGAGTGCTATGTAGAGTCGAGGTCGAGGTCGAGGTTGTACGACGTCTCAGAGACTTGTGGCTTTGTGTCTAGGATCCTGATTGGCCAGAGACGGATCGGCGCTAAGGAAAGTCAAAATCGAAGCGCGGTGCTGGAACGTGCTACATCAGACCATCGATCATCACTCTCTACTGGAAGTCTACAAGTATGTACAGGGCCTCGAACGACATCATGCGCTACCAAGCTTATTGTAGAGATACCATTACATGGTAATGTGGCCACGTATGTGCGAAGACACACAGCCTATCAGTGTATGCCTACCCATCAGCCTTGCGAATGATCAGATGAGCTGTGGCGGTGCAAGAGCCAACACCGCTGTTAATGTCTTTGGTCTTGTCACTCGTCCCATTGCCCGTTCATATCTACTCCACTCAGGCATAACCAGTTCCTCCCAAGGTTCGCAACCGACTAGATGCCATGGCGGAATTTCTCGGCCTCGGCCTTGCATTAGGAGTATTACCTATCGCGACTGGAACTCTCAACCGTCTCAAGGAGTTCGGCTTCAACTTACAGACCTACGGCACAGCCTTGGCTGTGTACCTGGCCGTTTCAAGCAGCGGCGATGTTATCATGAGGGTTCGGCACTATGTTATCGGAAAGGACCTCGAACATGCCAGGCTGGTCAAGAAGTCGTTCACGGAGAGCTTCACCATGATCACCGTTGCCGGTGCCATAGTTGCACAGATAGCCTTCACGGGATTATCACTTGAGCACATCAGAGGCACGCACTGGACCGCCTACGCCGCCTTGGTTATTAGTCTGATTGCCGGCTGCTTGGCAGTCTACTTCTCTTGTAGCCTCCAGCTGCTTCTCAGTGGTCTCCACGGGGCACAAGACATATACGACTGGCTTACAAGACCTGGGCCCGCCGACATATCCGGCGTTGTTGGTCGAGTGCCTTCCGCCAGTGCGGCGATACTACTGGTTACGCCGGCTCGGCTTCTCAACTTCTCGCTTCGTCATTCCTGGTCGGTCTGGGCATATACCTTGGGGCTCGTACACCGAACGTCTTCCCGAGACGAATGGCAAGGGCTCACCACTCGCAATATTGATTATCTACATTGTCTTTACGGCGATCTTCATTGCGATGTACGGCTGCCCTCATAGCTGGAAATACTTAAAGAGTCGAGGAGACTGGCGCCGTGGGCAGCCTTCGGTACCTGAACTCACCGGAAGCATGGATGGGGAGGAGCTGGAGAAGAGATTGAACGCTGTGATTGATGCACAACAGCAGCAGTTACACGCCCAGCAAGCTCTCCTCAACGCTGTCAGGATGAGTCGTTCGATTTCCTAGAATCGGCGCACTGTGTGACTGCTGGTGCCCGGCTCGAGTACCTCCAGTTTCCAAACAAGGAGGACATTGTGATGGCTAAAAAGCTGTTTCCGCGACCTGGGGTCCGTGATAGCTCGCAAACTCGATAGTGTTTTCGGTATATGTACACTGCAGCGTCCCGCCACCTCTCAACTATCCTCGAGACCCGTAAGCTTTCGTCGCACCATCTATCAACCCCAGCTCGTCCTGGCTTTGACGTCCTCCTCAATGTCCCTCCCGCTGTTTCGCGCCATTGCCGCCTGACTCTGCCTCTGCGGCCTTGATGAACTCTCTGTAGCACACTGTTAGCCCCTAGCACAGCCAACCTAGATCGCGAAGCACCGCGTGTCCTTTGTGGTTTAGAACATACTGTATAAACTTCTCCTCCTCCTTGTCCGTGGTGTTGATCGGAGGGCTCTTGGGCGTTGCCTTCTTGCTACCGCCCATCGAGGCCCAGGCTCCTACGAAAGTGGTTCCGAGGGTGGCGATTGCGAGCTAGAGTACAATGTTAGTAGGTCGTCGTGAGTGTCAAGGGCTGGCGCATTGGTTGATGGTGTTCCCAAGGAGGCTCGAATGTGGGGGGCTCACGTACCCAGTGGGATCCAATCTTCTGACCGGCGATCTGGTAGTAGACGACCATGGTTGCGGTGGTATATCGGTTGTCTGGTATTGAAGTGTCGAGGGGCGAGGTGAGGTTGGTCAATGGCTACAGTAAAAGCAGTGGTGAAGTCAAGCTTGAGGTTGGGAAGCTTTCGGGAGTGAGCCACAAGTGGCGTTGATCTCGGGCGTCCTCGGCTTGGATATGACCTTCCAACTCGACGACATCCGTCTTCGTCAAGCATCATTATTTCGGCTCACTGAATACACGAATACACCCGGTTTCTGGACATATAGAAGCATATATTACGCACCATATAATTATCTAGTAGCGACAACACACCAAATCACTACAACAACATCTATACCACACACTCCCATCAACCACCATGTCCAAACCAGACCCCAACGCAAACATCCCCCACGAACGCTCCTCCCCCCGCCCCGACTTCTC
>JAABUL010003043.1_pt1 | contig 25961 bp, 3 predicted proteins | sample 5559151 | NCBI WGS metagenome assembly JAABUL01 (sample SAMN10711876, study PRJNA513368) | rock metagenome | isolation source: Antarctica rocks | place: Antarctica: Victoria Land, Pudding Butte sud | reverse complement strand
CGAAAATTCAGATTCTAGATCAACAGACAATATTCAATAATCATTCCGGGGTCTGCGTACAACTGTGCACGCGGTTTTTGTGAGGCTGGTTTCAAAGGAGGAGGTCATCCCCAAACTATGGTCCTCCACGTAAGGTCACGAATTGAAAACTCGTGAATTAAAATAGGTAACCACTAGCCGAACACCACCCTACTTTTCTCGAACACCACCCCTACTTTGCCCGAACATCACCCCCTCGCACTAAGTTTAATTGGGTAATTTCTAGAGTCCAGTGACCTCATAAACAAACAACATCAACAAGATCAAAAGGAGACGATAAGAAATACATGGTTTTGCGTCTGTTTATTATCAAATTCGATGTAGTTTCTCACGAACATTCTAGTGTAAATTTAAACCTAAAATATATCTTTTCGTATGCTTAGAATCGACCTCTATTTGCATCTTTAATTACATTTGAAAACTACTTATGTAGATAGTTAAAATATCTAAAATTTGTCTCTTTGTTATTGTTCCTCTTGCATCTTCTCGCCCATCTTCTCGTCTATCTCGTCGATAACTCTCTTGTTTATCTTGTTGACTTTGTGTAGACAATTGATTGTTAGATATCTAGTTAAAAAGTAGATCTAAAATCAACTCAAAGGTAAACGACGTTTGTTGAGTAAAGTTTACAAAGACTATTTGACGTCGACGTTGTAATTGCGAAGACGTTGTCTATGCCTTGTTTAATAAGTCTCGCGAACGATTTTTTGATTTAACGACAATAAACTCTTGCACGCGTAGTATATTATTAAAAGTTGTTCTATTCTTAGACAACAATAATAACGACGAAGTTCTTGACAATATTCTTTGCACTTTTGTTATATTATTATCTTTTATGTTATAATTCTTTTACTTCTTTGTCGTCTATCTTGTTTGCGATAATTTAGTAAATCTTTAATAAGAATGTATGTTCTTTAGCTTTAATACGTTGTTGTTCGTTCAATTGTATTATCGCTTTTGTATCTTATAAGTATACAATAATTTTATTGTTTTTGTAAAGATGTTAATGCAACGCACAATAGCAATAGACTTACATTTAAGGCGTTTAAATTGCGCGTTAATTGTCTTCAATACAAACAACGTAACAAAGACGATAAAATTTCGAAATATAAATAGCTTACGAAGCTTCTAAGATAGACAAATCTTTGTCTCTTTAAATTTTTGCTCGTAATTGTAATATTGATCGATAATAAATTTATTTAGCTTGACGTTTATTATTGTATGCAAATTGTTTGCGCAAATAGATATGTTAACAATACAAAATCAACTTGCAATTATTATTTATTAGTAAAAAATTAAAGCTTCTATTTGATTTAATAATATGCGTCTTTGTTATGCGATAATGCAATGTTGTCAAAGTGCAAATACTAATCAATATAGCATTTAGTTTACTTTTTGCGTCTAGATTATAGATACTCTTTAAGATAATCAAAGATACTTTAATGCGCATTTAAATAGTTGTAATGCAAAATATCGTAACGCTTCTTTAGAAGTTCTATAATAATTGCGTATACTATATTCTTTTATCGTCTATAGAAAGTGTTAGGATTAGAGCTTTGATAGCTAGTATATAGTTGATTGACAAGAATACTAGCTATGCAGAACTAACTATGTACAAGAAATAAATATAAGTACTATAGATGTCAAGACGCTAGACGTTACTCGTAGTATACTCGAGACTAAAAAACAAAAATCTAAAGAATAATCGAAGAACAAAGTCTGTCTAATCTAGAATTGTAATATATATATATTTTTTTTTGGCGAACTTCGACGAAGCGATGTCGAATCTCTTAATTAACGTTTTTAGTTAACTTTAGCTAATTTCGAATGTTTGTCGAGTATAAGCTTCAATTAATATTAAGTATATGTTAAGTATTATTCGACGATTAAAACTAAAGTTTCCAATGCGCGTCGAACGAAAAAATAAATTTGTTAAGTAAAGAGAAAATAATCAAAAATTTTAAAAAAAAATATGTAAAAAAAAAAAAAAAAAAATATGCAAAGCAAAGATCGTGCATGTTGCGAATAATGTTTTAGTTAATCTCTAGCTATTTTCGATTAGTGTTGAGCACGTCTATTAGATACGATTTGATGTTCGAAATTAAACGTCGAGCGATTGTTGAGCGACAAAAATCGAATTTTGGGCGATTTGTTAAGCGACGACGAGATTAAGAGAGAGAGAGAATAAATAAATTTTAAGAAAATATTAAATGTGAAAAAATTAAAAAGATACAAAAGATTATTAACTTTAATCTTAAGAGAGAGATTCAAGTTACATAACGTAAAAGTTAAAAAATAAATTATATTTAAAGAAGTTTAAGAGATTAATTAATTACGTAATTTAAAAGAAGATCGATAACAACAAAGAAAATAACGACGTTAAAAAGTCGAAATTTGTCGAATTTTAATTATGTTTAAACACGTTTGTCTAAACTTGCAACACAAAAAAAGAAAATAACGTAAAAGTGTTTTAACAACAATTTATACAAAGTCGTGCGTATATTTAGAAATGTTAAGTTAATTTTTATTCGAATTTTTTTTAAAAGAAACGTCGATAAAGTGTCTAGCAAAAGCACTATAGAGACAACGACAAAAACTACGAATGTATATCGATTAACTTTTGACAATAATAATATATTAATAATGCGTTTTTAAGATTCTTATTAAATACAATAAAGAGCAAAACAATATATTAAATTTAATATTGATTGCGAATGTATAACAAATAACTCTTAATAATAGTAATATATTAGTAATGCGTTTTTGAAGTCGATTCTAAATGCAACAACAAAAACTATAAATATATATTAAGCGTTTTGTTAACAATAATAGTAGAACGCAAAAGCGTATAAGTGCGAATTATTTTACTTATTAGATTTTTAATTAGAAGGCGTCTTAAATATCTAGTAAAATCTTGCTATATTAAAATATTAATAATAAAAGTTAATAACAAAATTAGAGCAATTGTTAATTATAAAGTAGTCTAATTATTTAAATTTATTGTTATAGTTTATATAGCTTGTAAAGAGAATTTAATACTATAGTATTTTGCGTTTGTAATTAATAACAATTAGACTTAAATTTATATTATTGTTATTTTTGCGTATATTGTATCGTAATATCTTAATATTTTTAACATAATAATCGAAATTGTTGTTAATATTATTAACAATATTAACAAACAACAAAAGTTTAATTTGTTAATTTAATAAAGATTTGCTCTTGTTAAAATGCAAAAATTATAAATAAAATACTAAATAAATTTTTATTAATTTGAGCAATTCTAGTTCGTAGACGTAATTGTTAATTGTTTAAATAATTTTATAAAAATTTATATTATTATGTTTTAAAGATTTGTATAATTAAGTTGTTTTAATATTTTAAATATTAAATATAATTTAATTATTAATTTTGAATTTTAAGATCGCAACGCGTTTGCAATTAATAAATTTTATTTATTTAATTTAAATTTAAACAACCTTTTAACAAAAAAAGTCTTGCAAAATCTTAATTTTTTTGATAATTTTATTGACATTTTTTATGTTGCGACAAGCTTTAAACGTAATATTGTTAAAAAAAATTATAAATAACTTTAAATTTAATTGTAACAAATAGTCTTTAATAATAAAAAAGAATAATAAGTTAATAAATTTGTTAATATAATTGTTTGCGACAAATTTAACAATAACAAAATAATTAATCTAGTTATTCTAATTGTATTGTACGTACGTTCGAAGATATTGCTTAAAAACAATATTAATATTTTTGATTTAATTGTTTGTTTTTAGATAAAACGCAATTAACAATTTAGATTTAATTTCTAATTTTTTGCAAAAACATTGCTAGAAGTAAGCGATAAATTAGATATCTTTATTAAAAACGACAATAACTAGAAAGCTCTTAATGCGTCAAACAAAATTAATAAAAACTTAAACAACAATCTTAACTTTTAAAGAGTTTATAAATACAAACTTCTTACTTTTGAATAATTTATCAATTATTATTAAAATATATTAAAATTTTTTTTATAGCAATATAACAACAAAGAGATAATAAAATTGCAAAATATATTTTATTAATAACAATTTAAAATAGATAAAGATTTTAGTAGATCGTATTTATGTTTGCAATATAATTTAATATATTTGTAAATCAAACAACTTTTAATATATTTTTTGACGTCTAAATATAATATAAGTTAATAATAGTAACGTTATACTTTCTTAAAAGTAATTGTTCGATTTAAATGTTTAGCGTTTAACAATTTATGCTAGAATCTAATTGCTTTAACTCGAAGAATATTATTTGTATTTCGAAATATATATATTTTGTTTCAAATAAATAAATGCTTAGTATTAATTGTTAAATATTCGATTATTATATAGTTTCTAAATTCTAGCTTAATTGTTTTGCGAAAAATAATTAAAATTTTTTGTTTATTAGCTTTTTTAGTTTAGATAATTTGTTTTATCTTTTTGTTATACAAATATATTTTTAATATTTGTTAAACAAAAACTTCGAAATTAAGTTTTGTTTTAAGTTTCTTCTTTTTTGTTAAATTAATTGCAACAACAAACAAAAGCTAAATTATAAAAAAAATTGCGAATATAAATAAATAAATTGTAAACAAAGCAAATATATTAAAAGAAAAGATAAAATTAATAGTTAAAAACAATAAAACTATAGATTAAAAGATTGTAAATACAACAATAACAAATAACAAAATTAAGAAAAAAAAATTAGTAAAGCAAAATTTGTTTTATTAAAGTAATACAAATATTGTAAATAATAAAAATATAAATAGTTCTATATCTTTGTTAATTATTAACAAAATTTAAGTAAACTTTTTGTAAATTTTTGCGATTCTTTTGTTAATAATTAATTTAAATTTAATAAAGTTTCGAAATAAATAAACTAACTTCGTTATTAAATTGTAAATAATACTTAATAGTAACAAAATTAATACAATAACTTTAATTATATCTAATTTTAAGTTGTGTTATTTAAGAATTGTTTATTGTTAAAACTAATTGCAAAAGTTATCTTTATCAAAAAACAAATTTTATAATTGTTTAATTAAATTGTTTAACTTCGCGTCTAATATATCTAATTAATAAATAATTTTAAAGTTAAATTTAAACAAGAATTTAACTTAACAAACTTAATAATAATTAAGTTGCTTAATAGTTATAAAATGCTTTAAATTGCAATAATTAATAATAATTTTAATAAATTGCTTAATAAATGTATTAATATACTTTAAATATTACTTCTTAAAAGCGCAAACAATAATTAACAATTTTTTATTGTAGATTTTGTAATTGTACTTTGCGAACAACATAATTTTAAACATATAAATTACTAAATAAAGCAATTTATTCGAACTTATTTGTAAAAGTACAACAACAATTACAAAATTAAAAATATTGCTTTCGATTTAAATCTTTAAATCAAAATTAAAATAATATAAAATAAATTAATTAATAAAGATTTGTTTAAAAGTTTTAAACACAAAATTTTTAAAATTATTAAATTATTATAAAAAATTAAAACTTTTGTTTTTAAACTTATTAAATGCTAACAAAGATTTAATTAAACTTAAATAATTATAAATAAATTGTCAATAAAAGTTAACAAAGTTTAAAAAAATTTATATGTTATATACGTAAATAAAAGTTTTTTATTTAAAAATGCATTTAATTTTCTTAAAGTTTATTTAAATTTCTTTGATAATAATAATTAGACTTAGATATTTAACTTGTTTAATAAAGAAAATATATTTATTAATATTTAAATAAAAATTTGCGTTATAAAGTTTAGCAAGAACTTTATTTATATAATTTTTATATTTTGTCTTAATATTACTATAGATTAAAATATTATTTATATAAATAATGCAAAAATTGTTTAAATAGAGACTAAGAGTTTTATTAATAAAAAATTAAAACATAATTAAAGTATTATATAATTTAAAAGATATTACAACGTACTTAAACAAGTTGTAACAAATAATAAAAACTATTTTGTATTTATTATTAAAATGTATTCGAATTTTGTTAAAAACAACAATAATATTAAACTTGTTATAGTACTTAATTTTACATAATTGTTGCAAAATCTTTTAAATTAACAATAAAATATTGCAATTTTTAATTGTTAAAGTATTAAAATTTTTATAGTTTACGCAAACGCGCAAATTCTTATTAGACTTTTTAACTATAAAAATAAAAACAATATATTATAAAATGTTGTTGCAAATTTAATCTTTGCTTTTTATATTATTTAAATAGATTCTAATAATTTCTTCTTTTTGACAAGAGATATTATAAATTTTTTTAATTAAAGAAGTTGCTTTTAGAACAAAATTAATAGTATAATTAATGCTTTTATTTAATAATAACTTGTTAACTTTCTATAAATTAAAGAACTTAATTTAGTATTTAAATTTCGAATAAATCTACTTCTTTAATTGCTTTAAATTAGAAAAATCTTGTTTAAACTTTGCATAAAACTTATTGTAATTATTAAAAATAATAATTGCAATACTTATAGTAACATTGTTGTCTATAATATAAATTAAATATTTATTGTTTTTCTTTAATTAATTTAGTATAATAAAATGCTTAAATAATATAACAACTATTTTGTAATTTTCTTTATTAACAAACTTTAAAAATGTAAAGACATTTATTTAATAAACGTTAACTTTATCGAAAGACTTCGAAGATAAACATTCTAATTGCTTGCGTTAATTGTTAAAGATCTTTAATAATTATTAATTTAACAAGTAGTATTTTATACAATAATTAAATTTAAATTTAAGAAATTATATATTGTCTTTAATTTGTACGTTATACTTCTTAATTTAAAATATATTAAAAATAATTGCGAATTGTTCTAGTTTAATTATTAAATATTATAAAATATTAATATATTTATTAAGATTAACAATAACTTGAGCGATATAAATAATATTAGAAACAAATTTGTTATTAGCTAGACGCAATTTAATAAAATTTCGAAATAATATAATAGAAAGTTTATAAAGTTTAACAAACTTTTTATTTATAAAGATTTTATTAAAGACTTCAATATTAATAAGTAGTATTATTTTAATATAATATTTATTAAAAAGCAGATAAATTTAATTTGAACAAATTTTAACATAAAAATTTAGTTGCTAATTGTTAAGCAACTTGTTGTTAATAACGTTAGAACTAAATTCGACTTTAATAAACAAAATTTTATTTTATAAATTAAATATAACTTTAAGCTCTTTTATTGTTTTTTATATAAGCGTTAATTTTTGTTTTAAATTGCAATTCTTGTTAAGAATATTTAATTTTTTAATTTGTTAAAATTATTTAAATTGTTATTTAAAATATTAAAGAAAATATTTTTTCTAAGTATTGTTAATTCGAAGTCGCTAACGTTATAAGTTTTAAATTTAACAAAAGCTTTATTTTTAATTTTAATTAATTTGTTTTTATAAAAGACGTTTTTATAATATAATTTATATTTTAGCTTAAAATATTTTTGATAAAGATTAAAAAATTTAATTTTGTTTTTAAAAATTTAAGATTATATTTCTATATTTTGTTTCTAATTGCGAATAGAAATATGTATACTAAAGTTATTAATATTGCAAATATTTATATTAATACGTCTAAAAAGCTTGAAAATATTAATATAATTATTATATTTATTAATATTATTAATAAATTATATATAAATAAAAGTTCAAATAATAATCGAATAAGATTTCTTTATTTGTTAAAGTTTTAAATCGATTTTACAAATTAATTTAATAAATTAATTTAAAATAATATAATTTGTTAAAGTAACGTAACAACTTTAAAGTCTATAGCTTAAATCTTTGTTAAATTAATATATTTTATTAGTTTCTAAAATAGAGACTTTAGTTATTATAGATATAAAGCAATTAACGTATTGATTAAAGATTTTAATATTTTTTATAATAAATTCGAACAATATAATCTTAACAAAGTTACGTTGTTTTTTGTTTAAATTGTTTTATTAAATACTTAAATCTTTAAGCAAATTATTTATTATTAAATAAAAATTAATAGATTTATTAAGCAAACAATGTTTGATTTCTTTAAAAATATTGTTAATAATTTTGATAACAACAAAACTAAATTTAATTTTTTCAAAAACAAAATATTAAAAAGTATTGCTAAACTTAAAAATTAATGCAATAATTTATTGTTTAAACTTTTCGAAATTCTTAATAAAGATAAGAAGATCGAAAAAATATTTATTGTTTTTTATGTTTTGTAACTTTAACTTAAGATTATAAACAAAATAAACATTATTAAGTTAATCTTTTGTTTATAAGTTAAATTTATAAAAGTAATTACGTTTGTTATTGTTGTTATTGTTGTAAATTACGTAAATAGACTCAATAAATGCAATTTCTTTATTTCGAGAAAAAGAAAACTTTTGTTTTAGTTAACGTACAATAACTTTAAACAAATTGCATTAAACTAAAGCGTTGTTGCGTTTTTGTTAAAAACAAAATATTATTTTGTTGCAAATACTTATTGTTAATTTTGTTTAATTTAAATAAGTTTACAAAGAATTAATTTAAATTTTTAACTAACAAATAAAGTCAAAATTAATTTTTTTATTAATTCGAAATTCGACAATAATAATATTATTTTTATAAAGTAATTGAAGTTATTTCTTTACGTTATTCTTAATTGCTTTTTAGAGAAATTAAGATGTTTTTTTATTAATTTTTGTTAAAATTGTTAAATTAATTAACTAGAGTACGACATTAATTCAACTTATTTTTGTCTTCTTTTTTAATATATTTGTTACAAAATTAAGCAAAGTTGCTATTTAACAACTAATATATTAACAATCGAATTAATATATTTAACAAATTTATATTATTAAACAGATTTAATTTAATTAATTTATTAATTATAATTTTGTAAAAATTGAATCGAACAAACAATAAAAATTCGAATATATTATACTTAAATAAGTTAGAGTGCTCTTTAAGTTCTAAATTGTCTTTGAGATTATTTTAATTTAATAAAAAGCTTACAAAATAATAATTATAATAAAAAACAATATTAATATTTAATTAATCTTTATTTATTAAAAATTTCTTAAATAATTTGCAATTCTTGCTAAAGTTAAATTTAACTTTGCTTTTTAAAGCTAATTTCTTATTAATTATGTTGCAAATATAAATAAAATACAAATAATACAAATATTTGTAAACAAAAGTAAAAGTTTAAAATTATATATATTTAAAATTATATAAATGTTAAAGAATTTATGTTATTTACAAAACAAAATTTTCGATATTAAAAATAAATATTGCTTAAATTGTTATTTTGTCGCATAACAAATTTTTTAATATACAAAGACAAAAGTGTTGTTTAAAGACAACAACAAAATTGTATTATAATTGTTATTTTAACAAATTTGCTAATTTTATTTTAACAAATTTATTAATTTTATTTTAGTAAATTTATTAAGTCGTAATTAAAACAATTTGTTGTTTATTTTTTCTAACAAAATTATTAGAAAGTTAACGAAATTAAACATTATTAAATTATATGTTAATTAAAAGATATTTATTGTTGCAACTTAATTACGCTTTGCAAAGCGTCTATTTTAGTAACTTTATATTTAGAATTGCTTTAGTAACTTTATATTTAAAGCTACTTTAATAAATTTATATTTGAAGTACGTTTTAAAGAAAAAAAATTAACAAATATAAGTATCTTTAAAATACGATTTGCAAGATTGTATTTAAAAAGATAGTTAATATTATATTAAAATTAGAGTTTTAATAATTAATATATAATTGATTAATAAAAATACTAACTATGCAAAACTAATTATATATAAGAAATAAATATAAGTATTATAAGTATTAAGACGCTAAACGTTACTTGTAGTATATTCGAGACTAAAGGGCGAAAATCTAAAGAGTAATTGAAGGGCGAAGTCTGTCTAGCCTAGAATCGTAATAGAAAGTCTCTTATTTTTTATTTGTAAAAAAATACTTTTTGCAATTAGTTGTTACATTCTAATTTATATATCAAATGCACAATATGTAATTGATGCAATAATTTTGCTTCGCAAAGATATGCGAAAGCGTCAACAACAAAACTCTATTATTGTCAAATATTATTGTTACAAAATATAACAAATCTAGATAATTGTAGAGACGCACTAGAGCTTTTATTATTTATTCGTAATTGTTGTAGTTTTCGCTCTTTATAAAGCAAAATTTAATATAAAAAATAATATTTAAGACAATAATCTTAATAATAATAAAAAAAAAAATCTTGTATTTGTTTGTTTTGTAGATGCAATTTATAATTAAGATTTCTATATTTAGACGTAGTAGTTTTTGCATATATTTTAAGATAAAGAAAAGAAATTAAAGCTTGTTGTTATACTTTTTTTTTTTGAATTTACGTATTACAAAGATAATGTTGTTAAATATTTTATTAACGCTTAAGTAGACGTTAAGAAGCTTATTGTTGTTGCTTTAAAAACGACGTTTGCATTCTAAATATCTTGTTGTTTAAATATAGATTCTTCGATATCTAAACGAAGTTCTTTAAGAGTCGAATTAATTTTGCTATCTTTTCGCTACTTCTTTTCTAATTCGCATCGTACTTTTAAGTTCTTTAAGACTTTCTTTCGATATACAACTAAGATAGACGATTTCGTAAAAAAATAATTATAATTGAGACATTTAACGATTAGAATTTATGTGTTTAGATTGTATTTGTTAGGATTAGAGCTTTAATAACTAGTATATAGTTAATTGACAAGAATACTAGCTATGTAGAACTAACTATATACAAGAAATAAGTATAAATACTATAAGTATCAAGACGCTAAACGTTATTCGTAGTATATTCGAAATTAAAGAGCAAAAATTCGAAGAATAATTAAAGAGCGAAGTCTATCTAATCTAGAATTGTAACATTATTTTCTCTTTTATTCGCAAGTTTCGACAAAACAATATTAAGTCTTTTAATTAACGTTTCTAGTTAACTTTAATTAATTTTAGATATTTGTCAAATACAAGCTTCGATTAATGTTAAGTATATATTAAATATTACTTAACAATTAAAATTAAAGTTTTTAATACACATTAAACAAAAGAATAAATTTGTTAAATAAAAAGAAAATAATCGAAAATTTTGAAACAAAATATGCAAAAAAAAAAAAATAATAATATGCAAAGCAAAGATTATATATATTGCGAATAATGTTCTAGTTAACTTTTAACTATCTTTAATTAGTATCAAATATATTTATCGAATACAATCTAATATTCAAAATTAAACGTCGAACAATTGTTGAACAACGAAAATTAAATTTCGAACAATTTGTTAAGCAACAACAAAATTAAAAAAATAAAAAAAATAAATAAATTTTAAGAAAATATTAAATATAAAAAAATTAAAAGAATACAAAAGATTATTAATTTTAATTCTAAAAAGAAAATTCAAGTTACGTAATATAAAAGTTCAAAAATCAATTATATTTAAAAAAGTTTAAAGAGTTAATTAATTACGTAATCTAAAAAAGAATCAATAACAACAAAAAAAGTAACAACGTTAAAAAGTTAAAATTTGTTAAATTTTAATTATATTCGAATATATTTGTCTAAATCTACAACACAAAGAAAGAAAATAATATAAAAATATTTTAACAACAATTTATATAAAGTTGTGCATGTTTTTAGAAATACTAAGTTAACTTTTATCTAAAATTTTTTTAAAAAAAACGTTGATAAAATATCTAACAAAAGCACTATAAAGACGACAACAAAAATTGCGAATATATGTCGATTAACTTTTAGCAATAATAATATATTAATAAAATATTTCTAAAGTTCTTATTAAGTGCAATAAAGAACAAGATAATATATTAAATTTAATATTAATTACGAATGTATAACAAATAACTTTTAATAATAATAATATATTAGCAATGCGTTTCTAGAATTAATTTTAAATGTAACAACAAAAGTTATAGATATATATTAAGTGTCTTGTTGACAATAATAATAAAACGCAAAGATATTGTAGTTAAGTAATCAAGTAATATTAGACTATAGACTTGGGAATATTTGTTATCAATATTAGCAATCTATTTACAATATATATGCAATCTCTCCTACTTAAATCTTAGAATCTTAATTACTTAATATACTATTAAACTATATAGTGCAATTTATATATATATCGCGATAAGTTTTTGTTGTTATAGTTGTCTACTAACTAGAATTCTATTTTTATCTTGTTATATTGAAGCTTAACGCGAAAATTTAATTATAACAACAAACATTAAGACAACAAGTTGTCGATATATCTCTAAAAACAATCTTAGAAATTTAGAAATTCAAAAACTCAAAAATACAAAAAAAAGAGTATAAAAGACAAGTTAATTTTAACAAACTACTAAAATTAAAAACTTCAAAAATCAAAAACACAAAATTAACAACTTAAAAATCAAAATATTATTAAATTAAAAAACAAAAAAAGAAGAAACAAAGTTAAAATATTAAAAATAACAATAAAAGTTGTAAATTTAAAGATTAAGACGTCTTATTAAAATTGCGACTAATATTTATTGTTAAAACAATAAATTGTTTGCTAATTAAAGTAACATTATTAAAAGAAGCTTTTTAGCAACATAATTAACCTATCTACTTAAAAGCAAAAACACTATTTAAACTCTTTTTTTAATAAAGACTAAAGCAAATCTTTAACGCAAAGATATTTGTTAATAATAAATCGACAATTAATTAAGAGAAACAATAGATCGAGAATATCTATTTATAAACAATCAAAAAAATAAAGAAACAATAAACAAAAAAACAACGCAAAGTTAAGAAAGAAAAAAAAAATCTTTTTTTAATATTTTTGCAAAGAAAAGAAAGAAACTTGCAAATTGAAAGCATTATTTTTTAAATTAATTATTATTACTAGTTTTTTTAACTTAGTAGTTGTTACTTTTACTACTTGTTGTTAAGCTATTCTCTTAAAAATAATATCTTAAAATAATAAAAAGATTGTTGAGCTTTCTTTTAATATATCTACATTAACAACAAATTTACTTTATAATTTTATAAAAATTGTAAAGCTTTATTATTACGTAATCTTTATATCTTTTTTAGAAATATTAAAAGTATCGCACTTTAATAAATTTAATATTATTGACTTTCTAAATCGATTTTCGAATCTTTATAATAAGCATAAAGTTATTTCTTAATATAAGATTATTAAGTTGTCTTAATATTGCAACAAGCTTATAAAGAACTTTATTAAATTTATTGTTGCTTAAACAAATAAAAAGTAATTTGAAATAATAAATAAGTTAAAAAAGAAATATAAAGATAAGAATTTAAATTAAAAAATTAACTTTTGTGCTTTTTTAAAATCTTTAAAAAATATGTTAAAAGCAAAGTCGAATAATATTTATAAATACAATCGACAATTTAAAGTTATTTTCTTAAAACTTATTAAATTTGATTAAGTTAATAAATATATTAAATTTTTGTAATATTTAAAAAGTTTTTTTCGCAATATTTGTACTAAAATAATACAAAAACATAAAATTAATTTAAACAACGCAATTATTATAATATTTAAATTGTTATATAAGATAATTATAAAATTAATTAAAAATAAAACAATTATACAAGAAATAAACATTAATAGCAATTAAGTTGCTTAGTAAGTTACGAATATTAATATAAATAAATTAATAAATATAATAAGCAAGAAGCAAGATTTTGTAAAAAAGAAAATTATATTAAAAATAATTTTTGCTTTTTTAGTATTGTTAGCAATTGCAATCGAAAATACAAAAATTAACAAAACTTTAAATATTTTAATACAAACTTTTGAAAATTTTAAGATTAACAATATTTGCAAAATAATAAAGAACAAAATTTATTAAATAATTTAACAAATAATAATAATGCAATTATAAGAAGCTTCGCATATTGTATTTTCTCAAATTTAAATAACAATTTAGAGTCTATTTTAAGAAACAATTTATATTTATTAAGTATTTGTATTTGTTTTTAAGTACAATTAATTTTAATTAAAATTAAATAAATATTTGTTTTGTTACAATTTGTATAAACAATAAGTTTGTTTAAAGTTAACAATTTTAATAACAAATAAAAAGATTTATATAAATAAAAGCAACAAAATTTGTTATAAGTTTAACAATTTTAAAGATAAAGAAATAAAGTTGTCTCTTAATAATGCGAAGATCAAAAAAAAAATTATAAAAATTTGTTTTTAATAAAAAGCGCAAAATTGTATTCGAAATTCTATAATTATAATAGTAACAATAAAATTAAATACTAGTTTTTTGTTAAAAGATAAAAAAAATAATAAATCGAATTAAACAATAATAAAGATTCGAGAAATTTAATTAGAACAAAATTCTTTTAAGCAATAAATGCTTTAGAAACTTCTAATAAAGCAATTAATCAAAATAATTAAAAAAAAAATTAAGAAGAAAAAGAAATTCTTAAAGATTAAGAACGTTAAGTTTAGAAATTATTTAAAGATAGCAAAAGTTGCAAGAGAAAAAATATATATAGAGAAAAAAGTAATAAAAACAAGAGTAAAGAATATTATAATAAAAAACGTTCTTGCAATAATTAATTCTAATTTAAGAGTTATTAAGTATCAAAAAATTAAATCTAGAAAGAAACAAAAAATTTCTACAAACTATATATAACAAACAAAACATTTAAAGAGAATACTACAAACTATAAAAAATCAAATTAATTTTAAAATTTTAATTCAAAATATTTTTATCTTAAAAATAAAAATAAAATTGATAAATCTTTTAGATTTTTGTTTTAATTTAAGTTGCTCTTTTTTTTGTTCTTTTTTTAATAAGAAATTTGATATTATAGTAACAAAGAAAAAATCTTAAAAGCTTATTAGAAAAGAAAAAGAGACAATTGTTATTATAAAATTAATTAGCGCTAAATTTATTAAGATTGTTTATTTTAAGAATATTATTATAAAAATAAAATTTTTTAGAACTTTATATTTTGTTGTTTGCTTAACAACGTAAGTGCAATTAAAAAATATAAAAGTTAAAACAATATTTAATAGTAATACAAAAATTAATTGTATTAGCAAGAGTTTTGCAAACAAAATTAATTTAGTTATTTGACAAAATGTTTTTATTTTATTAGTAGAGATTACAAAAATATATATTTGTTTCGAAGAAATAATAGAAGATACAAAGATATTAATTAAAAAAGTAATAATTTACATTTTTATTTTTGTTGTTTTTTAACTTAATTATAAAATTTTATTAGATCGATCTTTTTAACAAAATATTTAAATAAGTTTTGTAAATATAAATAACAACTTTTTAAAATTAATAATTTATTCTAGAAACAAAGCAAAACGTATTAGTATTTTAAGAATATTTGTTAATTACTTTAGTAACAAAGATAAAAACGTTATATTTTTAAAGAAATTTTTAAATCTCTAAATAATTGTTTAGTTAATATAATTGTCTAATTTCGCAAATCTAATTATAAGAGATCTTTAAGAATAAAAATAAAAACTATTAGAGTAACAACGTTGCAAAATAGAATTAAAAGAAAAAATTAACAAAATTCTAATTAATTAGAGCAAGCAAATAGTATTAGCGTCTATTTGTCTATTAATATAGTTAATTAGAATCGAACAAATATTTAAATTAATATTATATTTTAAACATTTTAAAAATTATTAATAATTCGAACTTTTTGATTATATATTATAAAAGAGACTTTCGCTATTTAATTATCTAGAAAGTTCGATATTTTTTGTCAATTTTTTATTGCGTCGTATTTATTCGTTCGAATAAATACAATATATAAACAAAAAATTTAAAAAACGAATTTAATAAATATAAGCGATTTAAATAATTCTATTTTAAACAAACATCTAAACTAGAAAGAAATGCTAAAATTATTAATTACAAAGAATTTCTAAAAGAAATTTAACAAAAGATACAACTTCTTTTTAATATTTAAGTTCTTAAACATTAAATGCGATATTTATTTTATTAAAAAACATATTTAAAAGTTAATTATAAAGTTCAAACTCTTTTTGCAAAAACAAGAATTCTTAATTACAATATTTTTTAATTGTAAGATTGTTTTAGTATAAAGCTTTGCTAAAATAGACAAAATTAAATCAAAGATTGCATTTAATTAAGAAATTTGTACTATAAAGTATAAAATATAATAAGTTTTAAAATTTCTAATTTTTTAAATATTAAATTTTATTGTAATTAAAATGCTAAAGAAACATCTTTAAGCAAATTTGCTAAAATATTGTTATAGCTTCTATTAAAATTCTTAATTTTTAATAAATAAAAAGAAGAAAAACAAGTATTGTATAATTAATGCGATTATAAAGATAAATAAAATAACAATTTAAGATATTAATATATTTTTTAATATCGAAGAGTTTGCGAAAGAGTTTGTTAAAATAGTAATTATATTACTAATTAATTTCTTTTTAAAATATAATTAAATAAGTTTTGCGTTAAAAAGTTGCAATCTTATTGTTTTTATAATTTCTTTTAAATTATTTAAAATAATTTGCTTGCTACAAGATATAATTAATTCGATTACTTAATTTGTAAAAATTGTAACACGCATTCTTAAGAATCTTTTTAACAAATATTGCTTATTTGTAAACAATATAAATATAAAAGAATTCAAATTAAATTACAATAACAAGAAAATAGTCTTAAGAATTAAATTGTTTGTTTTAAAATATATTTAATAATTGAATGCAATATTAATAAACGTAGAATTGTTTAGATATATTATATTTGACGAAAAATCTTAATTTTGCAAGTCAAGAATTAAAATTGTCGATTTTGTATATAATTTTAATAAACAATTCTTTAATAATATTAAAATTATTAAGATTGTTAAATAATTATTGTGCAAAAATATTTTTAAAGCTAAAGTTTTTATAAAAGTATACGTCTATTATTAAATTTAAATACTAAAGTTTGTAATTATTGCAAAGTTAATCTATTGTTTGTTTAAAACAAAATATATCTTTGTTTGAAATTTTAAACAACAAAATGTTATAAACAAACTAAAGATTGCTTTAATAAATATATCGACAATATATATTTTAAACTACTTTATTTTAATTAACAAGATTATTTTAATTGTAGATTTTAGTTTAAAAGATTAAGAAATTATATTAATACAAATTAATATAATAACAAAGAGAAGATATTTTTTACAATATAAGAGTAAACTTTAAAGCAAACAAGAATCTTAATACAATATTAAAAAACAAAAATGTCAAAAATTTATAAAAATCTTAAAGAAAATACAATTCTAATTGTATAAAATTCAATTTACAATTAAGATTAATACAAATATTTTAATAATTTAATTTAATTGTTTTGCAACAAACTTGTTTAATACTTTAATAACTTGCTAGTTAATTTAAATTTGTTTCTTCGACTTTGATATACAATATATATTTGATCGAAAGCATATAATAACTAATAAACTTTCAAAAAAATTAAGAGAATTGTTCAACAATATCGACAAAATTAATAAGAAAAATATTAATAATTTTATTAATAGTTAATTAAATTGTGTTCGCGTTTGTCTCGCACAAATAACAATACAAAAAAAGAACAAAAATATTTTCGAAAACAAATATTTCGATAAATTCGAACAAATTGTTCGATATTTAATTTTGCTACAAAAATTAAATATAAATTAAAAGAATTTTCGCAAATTTAAGAATTATACTTTCTATTTTCTAATAAAAGAAGAATATTTGTTTTGAAAGATAATCAAAAATATATTTTTGCGTAAAATAGTAAATTAAACAAAAGACAAAAATCAAATTGTAAAAAGCTTGCATAACAAAAATAATTATAAAGAGAAAAAAAATATTTATTGACGCGTTGCAAATTAATATTAATAACAAAATCTATTTAAATTTTGCAAAATGTATATCGCAAATTACAATAAATATTAATAAAGAACTTTTAACAAACAAAAAAAAATTATGTACTTAATTTATATTTTCAATTTGTAAAAAAAAATTGTTGTAAATTGCATTTATATATTAACTACAAAAATATTTGTTAAAGTAGATCTAGTAGTTGCTTAAAATAATTTAACAAAATAAATAAAAACTAAAGCAATTTCGAATTTTAAAGCACTTGTTATAGTAAAGTTTTTATAAAAGAACATTTTCTATTAATATAAATATATTAAGAAAATAATTATAAATAACAAACTTAAAAATAAAGTCGATATAACAATTAAACTTTTAAAGAGATATAATATTAAAAAAGTAACAACGTCGACTTATTATTTACAAGCAAATAAAATAATAAAAAGAAAGCATAAATTTATTGTTAATGCTTTGTTCAAACTAATTAAGAAAGTCTTTACAAATTGATTATAATATTTGTACGCAATATTGTAAATTAATAGAACAACAATTTAAGAATTTATTAAGAAAACGTTGTTTTGTTTTGAGTTTAAATACGAAGTTGTATTATCAATTAAAATAGAGTATTTAATCTAGTATATTATAAATTGAGAAAAAGTTTGTTTAACAATAAATCTATTGACGTTGCGAACAAAATAACTAGAAAGAAGAGATAAAAATGTTTAGAAAACAACTTTGCGTCTTTGTTGTTTTAAAAAAGCAAACAAATTTTTTTTCGATAATAATTATTAACTATTAACGCATTTATTTTAAATTAAAGATTTAATCTTATTATATAATATTAAACTTAATAAGAGATACAACGTAAAACTATTCTTTTAATAATTAAATTTCTTTAGAATAAGAAAAAAAAACAAAATTAAAGACTTTTATATTTTAGAAGAAATTAATAACACAAGACTCAAAAATACTTATTTAGAAAATTGATTAAAAAAATATATAATAAGAAATTAAGATTTTTAGATCTTTGCAAAGTCGAAAGATAAAAATAAAAAAATAGAAAATAATTTTATGCGAAAAACAAAGAATTAATTTAATTAAAGCAATAGAAAATTGTTTGCAATTATTATATTATCGCTATTTTATTACAATTATTTGAATTACACAAAAGTATAAGATTTTTTTTTAAAAAAAAAAAGTTGCGATCTTTATATTTGTTTTATTTGTAAAAACTTTAATATAAAGTTTATCGATTTACAAGCATTAAAAAGTAATTTAATTATATAAAGTAATTTACAAGACATTATAATTTCGAGTATTCGAAAAAAACAAATAAAAAGACAAAAAAATTAAAAAGTCGAAATACTAATAATTCTAATTAATTAAAAGTAGACAAGTAATACTAGCATTTGTTTGTTTACTTTAATTGACTAAAATTAATAATTAAAAAGCGATTTAAAAGCATTAATAGCAAATCTTAACTCAAAATTCTAGAATTTTAAGAATTTCTTCAAATTATAAAGAACGAGTTTTAATTATCTTTTACGCAATATTCTTTAATAATAAAGATAACGAAATTATACGCTAGTTATATTAGCTTTATACTTGTTTGCAAATTAATATACAAATAAATACTAACACAATTTTTTTGCGTAATTAATAATATAAATATTGCAAACAACAATTAAGTCTATAAGTAAAAATTCTTTGCATTTAAAACTTTATATTTGTTAAATATTTAAAATAAATTATTGCTTTATTTATAAAGATATAGCAATTTAATAATTTAATTCTTTGTTTACAAAATTCTCTTTTTCGATTTATTATTTTTGTATAAATTTTTCTTTATTAAGCTTGTGTTATAACAAATTTAGAGCGATAATTACAAAATACTAAATATAGACAATCTCTTACAAAAGAAACTTCTCAATCTTTATTAAAAAATTAAAATCAAAGATAAGAATTATTATTTACGTTAATAAGAAAATCTTATAAAGAGCAATAGCTTGTATTTGCTAAACAAGATACAAGTCAAAATTCGATAATATTAATATATTTTTTTTGTAATTAAAAATCGACTCTTTTGACTAAATTATTTTAAGCACAAAATTAACAAACATTATTGTAGCAATTATAAATATTGTAGCGTTAAACTTTTTAAACTTAAACTTAAATTAAATTGCAAAAAACAATTATTTGATCTATAAAAGACAATTTAATTATTAAAAATTATATTTATATTTAAGTAGTTAACATTTTACTTTAATATAATAAAATTACTAGCAATAAGAGAAAAAAATGTTTAAAAAATCTTCGAAATATAGTTTTAGATATTTTAGAAATAATCAAAAATTAAACGCAAAATTTGTAACAAACAATTAATAAAAACGCTCAAGTACTAATAAGTAATTTATTATAGCAAGAATTAAAAAACGCAATACAAGAAATTGATTAAAACAAGAAATTACAAATTTAAAATAATTAAATTTAACTTTGCAAGCTATAATTATTAAAGATTGCAAATATATTGTTTAAAAATATAGATTAATTAATTATTAAAGCAATGTTGTAAATAGCAAAGAAGCATTAAGATTTATAGAGAATTTTAAAGAAATTAAATCGAGTTGTGTACAATCGACTTAAATATTATACTATAAGATCGAAATATATTGCTAACTATATAATTGACAATTACAACAAAATAAATATTAAAAAGTTCAAAAATATAATAGCGTCTATTAAACAAAAGCTTTTAAAAATTGAAATAAAAGATTATTTTTAAAAATATAATTTAATAAAAATCTTAAACGCAAAGTTAAAAAAAACTTGTCGAACAAAAGTTCAAATAATTTTGTTTTTTTTGTAAAAGATACAAAGAGAATACGAATTTAAAGCAACAAACAAAAAGAATCTAAATTGTTAATTTTTTAATTAAAATTAAAGTCGAAGTTTAAAAATAACAAAACTTATAAAAAACAAAGCAAAAGAAAAAACTAAAATTTAAATTCTTTTAAAGAAGCTTTTTCTTTGTTATTACGATTGCAAGATTTAATATTAAGATTGCTTTTATTAAATCTTAAATTATTTAAAGTCGTCAATATAACAAAATTACGTATTTTAATTACTAAAATCGCAAAAATCTTTCTAGAGACAATAGCTATCTTTATTTTAACAAACAAGAAGAACAACGCAAAGAATTATTTATATATAAAAGTAAGCATAGATTTGCGATATTAAATTAACTATTATTTAACAATATTAATTAAAGTCTTTTAACTAACTAAACTAACTATATCAATAAAGAAGCAAAAAGAAAATCTAATTATAATTATATTAAAATTGATTGTTTGTATAGCTTATTAAAGAAAGCTAGAATTTCTATTAAGAATAAATCGAATTTTTAATAATTAAATTAAGAGACAAATAATTTAATGTTACAAGAAATAAAACAATTTCTTAGTATTTATAAAACAAAATAAATTGAACTTTAAATTTAGCGTTTGTTTGTTTGTTTTTAAAGATTCTTTAAAACAATACGTTTATAAGAGAGAAAAACTAATCTTTTTATTTAACAATTTTTAATAAATTGATGTTTAACTTTAAATAATAGACAATACTAATTTAGCAAAATGAAATTAATATAGAATAATTATTTGTTAAAATTGATTTGTTTATTTGATTGTTAATTCGAAGTACTAAATATAGTCGCAACTTCAAGACAAATTGCAAATAATATTATATTATTAACAAAAAAACAACAATTAACAAAAAAAATAACTTCTTAATTGTTTATTCTCTATATTGCAAATAATAATGCAAATAAATTTAGATTTTTATATAATATATATGCTTTTACGAGACGATTACAAGTATAAATTGTTAATAATATCTTATTTGTTAGTCTTTAAAAAATATAAAAAATAAACGTTAAAACGTTACTTTAATTTCAATATAAATCAAAACGTTTATTAAGAGTCTTAGCAATTATAGTTGATTGTTTTTTTTATTGCACAAAATAATTTGTCTTGCAAGAAATATTTGCTAGATAATTTTTATAATTAAATCGACATATAATTACAAAGAGCAATAAAAAAAGAATAGCAAAACAAAGAAATACTAGAAACTAAATTAACAAAGAAGAATTTACTAGAATAAAAATTGTATTAAACAAATGTGTTTTGTTAATTTAAAGACATACAAATTGCGTAATCTTAAATCTTTTATTGCAAGTTAAAAATCAAAATTAATACAAAAATTAAAATGTTTTTTATTTACGTAACTCTATTAAAAGATAAAGAAACTTTAAAGAATTTTTGAATAAATATAAGAAGCAATATTGTTGCAACTTATTAAGACTTAACTTTGTTAAATTTATTTTTAATTAATATATCTTATTGTTTTAAAGTTGCTATTAACTTCTCTTTTATATTTAATATTAGAAATATTATTATAAAATATACGCTCTAAAACTTAACAAAAGTAATAAAGAAATTAAGAATATTGTTCGAAGATATAAAGAAATTTAATTATTTAATAAAGCAAACTCGAAAACGTGCAATACGTTATATAAAATTAATATAAAGAAAAATTTAAAAAATAAAGAGTAAAGTATTTAAATTTTATTTGTAGATGCAATTTATAATGTCTAGAGACTTTAAAATACTTAATATTTATTAATTTAATATTTAAAATAATTTAGATTCTTATTTAATTAATTATAAAAAAAAACAAAATTTAAGTCTTTAATTGTTTGTTTTAGCAAAAAAAAAAAAAAATTGTTATTTCGATTTGAAACAAAAAAAAAACGTTATAAATTAAAACTAAGTTAATAATTTAAATTAAATATCTCAAAACTAAAAATAATTTCTAGAATTATATATTTATTTTTTGTCTTAAAGAGTTTAACGTAAATACAACAACAATAACTTATTTTATTATTGTTACTTTTTTTTTAAACTAATTTTTTAAATTTATGTTAAAGAAGTTTATTACTATTGTTATTGTCTTTAAAAGATAGACAAAACTTACAATAATTAACTTTATTAAATACTTAGTTTCGATCAAATAATTTTTTCAATTTTAAAAGAAGCTTTATGCGAATTGATTTATTACGTTCTTTACGTAATCGATTCAAGTAACAAGAAAAACAAAAGATTTAGTTTAACAATCTTAAAAAAATAAGAGCAATTTTCTTATTTTTTTATTACAATTTTTGTACAAACAAAAACAAAAGTTTTTTGATTCAATAATTAAGAGACAATTACTAAAAGAAAGAAGATTATATATAGTTAAGTAATCAAATAATATTAGACTATAAACTTAAGAATGCTTGTTATCAATATTAGCAATCTATTTGCAATATATATGCGATCTCTCTTATTTAGATCTTAGAATCTTAGCTATTTAATATACTATTAAACTATATAGTGCGATTTATGCATACATTGCGATAAGTCTTTGTTGTTATAGTTGTCTACTAACTAGAATCCTATTCCTATCTCGTTACAATATATAAATATAAATTATTCTATTTATTAAATTTTTAATTAGAAGACGTCTTAAATATTTAATAAGATTTTGTTATATCAAAATATTAATAATAAAAGTTAATAACAAAGTTAAAGCAACTATTAGTTATAAAATAGTTTAATTATTTAGATTTATTGTTGTAATTTGTGTAATTTGTAAAAAGAATTTAATATTGTAGCATTTTGCATTTGTAATTAGTAACAATTAGATTTAAATTTATATTATTGTTATTTTTGCGTATATTGTATTGTAACATCTTGATATCTTTAACGTAATAATCGAAATTGTCGTCGATATTGTTAATAATATTAACAAATAACAAAAACTTAATTTATTAATTTAATAAAGATTTGCTTTTGTTAAGATACAAAAGTTATAAATAAAATACTAAATAAATTTTTATTAATTCGAGTAGTTTTAATTTGTAAATATAATTATTAATTGCTTAAATAATCTTATAGAAGTTTACATTTTTATGCTTTAAAAACTTGCATAATTAAGTTGTTTTAATATTTTAAATATCGAACATAATTTAATTATTAATTTTGAATTTCGAAATTGCAACGCGTTTGCGATTAGTAAATTTTATTTATTTAACTTAAGTTTAAACAAGTTTTTGATAAAGAAAGTTTCGCAAAATCTTGATTTTTTTAATAATCTTGTTAATGTTTTTTATGTTGCGACAAACTTCGAACGTAATATTGTTAAAAAAGATTATAAATAATTTTAAATCTAATTGTAACAAATAGTTTTTAATAATAAAGAAGAATAATAAATTAGTAGATTTGCTAGTATAATTGTTTGCAACAAATTTAACAATAACAAAATAATTAATTTAGTTATTCTAATTGTATTATACGTACGTTCGAAGATATTACTTAAAAACAATATTAATATTTTTAATTTAATTGTTTGTTTCTAAATAAAATGCAATTAATAATTTAGATTTAATTTCTAATCTTTTGTAAAAATGTTGTTAGAAATAAGCGATAAATTAAATGTCTTTGTCGAAAATAACAATAACTAAAAGGCTCTTAATGCGTCAAACAAAATCGATAAAGATTTAAACAACAATTTTAACTTTTAAAGAGTTTATAAGTATAAACTTTTTATCTTTAAATAGTTTATTAATTATTATTAAGATATACTAAAAGATCTTTTCTTTATAACAATATAACAACAAAGAGATAATAAAATTGCAAAATATGTTTTGCTAATAACAATTTAAAATAGATAAAAACTTTAATAGATTATACTTATATTTGCGATATAATTTAACATATTTATAAATCAAATAGCTTTTAACGTATTTTTTGACGTCTAAATATAATGTAAATTAATAATAGTAACATTATATTTTTTTAAAAGTAATTGTTCGATCTAAGTGCTTAGCGTTTAACAATTTATACTAGAATTTAATTGCTTCGATTCGAAGAATATTATTTGTACTTTAAGATATATATATTTTGTTTCGAACAAATAAATACTTAGTATTAATTGTTAAATATTTAATTATTATATAATTTTTAAATATTAGCTTAATTATTTTGCAAAAAATAATTAAAATTTTTTGTTTATTAGCTTCTTTAATTTAAATAATTTGTTTTATCTTTTTATTATGCAAATATATTTTTAATATTTGTTAAATAAAAACTTCGAAATTAAGTTTTGTTTTAAATTTCTTCTTTTTTATTAAATTAATTGCAATAATAAACAAGAGTTAAATTATAAAAGAAATTGCAAATATAAATAAATAAATTGTAGACAAAGCAAATATATTAAAAAAAAAAATTAATAATTAAAAACAACAAAACTATAAATTAAAAAATTGTAAATATAACAATAACAAACAATAAAACTAAAAAAAAAAGATTTAGCGAAATAAAGTTTGCTTTGTTAAAGTAATACAAGTATTGCAAACAATAAAAACGTAAATAATTCTATATCTTTGTTAGTTATTAACAAAATTTAAGTAAACTTTTTGCAAATTTTTGCGATTCTTTTGTTAGCAATTAGTTTAAATTCGATAAAGTTTCGAAGCAAACAAATTAACTTTATTATTAAATTATAAATAATACTTAATAATAGCAAAATTAATAAAATAGTTTTAACTATATCTAGTTTTAAATTGTGTTATTTAAGAATTATTTATTGTTAAAACTAATTGCGAAAATTGTTTTTGTTAAAGAGCAAATCTTGTAATTGTTTGATTAAATTATTTAGCTTTGCGTTTAACATATTTAGTTAATAAATAATCTTAAAATTAAATTTAGGCTAACAAAAACTTAACTTAACAAGCTTAATAACAATTAAGTTGCTTAATAGTTATAAAATGCTTTAAATTGCAATAATTAATAATAATTTTAATAGATTGCTTAATAAATATATTAATATACTTTAAAT
>JAABUL010003042.1_pt1 | contig 25965 bp, 10 predicted proteins | sample 5559151 | NCBI WGS metagenome assembly JAABUL01 (sample SAMN10711876, study PRJNA513368) | rock metagenome | isolation source: Antarctica rocks | place: Antarctica: Victoria Land, Pudding Butte sud | reverse complement strand
CTTATTGATTATCATGGACGTCATATTAACCGCGAACGTCCACCTCCGAAGGGTAGATCTGCTTCGGTCCATCTCAACCTTGATATCTGCTGATCTTAGAGTCCCCTTGTTCATCATCGCAGTGCTGATCTTCATTAGTGCTCCTGCGGTGTAGAAGTAGAACCATGACGACAGCCCTGAGCTTTTGCCCCTTGCTAATAAGCGTTCCAGCTTTGATGCTGCTAAGTCGGAAGGGGCATTCGGCGTCGCAGTGAATTCAGTAAGGCTTTTCAACCCTGTTTTGATGGTATTGACGGCAAACGTGACTTGCTGGAGTTCAATGATGTCGCAATCCTGAGAGTTCACTTGGCCTTGAAGCTTTGCTTTGGGAGGTTTTCTGGAGTCGTTGTGTTTAGAATGCTGACGAGATGAGCTCGAATTAGTTTCTGAGTGGCCTCTTCGTTTCTGGGATCGCTTGGCGAGGTTCTTTGCCGAAAAGGACGAACAATATGATTGATGGGCAGAGGAGTCGCCCTGGTCCGCAGTGAGCGGATTGGAATGAGCCTTGGCAGGCTCTTGATCTGAAAAGCACAGACGGTCTTCTCCGTTGGCATTGGAGCGACTCTGATCTGCTGTGTGGGCGTTCAGCAAGTTCATCAGATTGTTTTGACCAAGAGATCGACTAAGCGCTCCATGGTAGTTGACGTCTGTGTTGGAGTGAAAGATGTAGCCATCGTACGTGGAGCTACCTTGCTGATTAGCCAGAAATCCTTGTTTATCAACCTCGAGATTTGAGAGTATACCATTGCTGATCTGAGAAATCCCAAATATAGCCCACATGATAGCGTGCACGTGAGATTGCCTTGACGGTAGACTGAACCTCTCGATGGGCGATATGAACATTGACTGAAAAGCAACACAGTCTGTACTTCCAGTGTAACGAATAGTAGACTTGATTCTTGTTTTGTGGCGTTTGATGTGGTTCGAAGGTAAGCACCGTAGCTGCGAAGTGCTCCTCGGTTGGCAAATCCGATATTGGAACGGCAAGATAAACATGCGTAGATTCGGTACTTGACAGAGGGGGTACTCTCTCCTCGGAGAGCTGTCTAGCAGCTTGCTGATCCTCCAAGGAGCAGTATTGGGAGTGAACATTCGACGGAGTCATCTGGTCCGCCAGCCCCATCTTAAGTTTCAAGGCAAGAAAGCAGAACAGAAGAGAATTGAAGCGCTGAGTCTGTAATCTTGACGTTTTGCCGTGCAGATTAATCTTGGATCTTTCGCCAGAACAAGCGGCAGAGAAAAGAATTGAAGCGCTGAGCCTGTAACTTTGATGTTTCGCCGTGCAGATTAAACCTGGATCTTTTGCCAGAACAGGAAGTCCCGGCGGGACCTCCCCCCTGCAATTACGTTACGTGTTCTTGAAGCCGAGCCTTGCGAACGGCACCAAAGGCACACTTTCGCCAATCACATTGGCAGGCCCCTCTCCCTCGTTGAGCGATCGGCTATCTGGATGCTCCCGAGCTCCCCTAGGCCAAGGAAGTCACTTGTTCACCAACTCAAGCCAGTCTCTTTTTTGTTCCGACGGTAGATCGTCCTAAATAACAACATCAGTGCAAGGGGGATGATCGGCAACGGACTCAGCAATCGCGGATTTGGTCACATAACAATGTGATAAAGATTGTGCTCCGGAGGATCATACTCGCTAGGGCTTTCAGAAAGGTTACAGAGAGAGACCTATTAAAATGCAAAGTCGCAGTCTGCTAGTGGCAAAACCAGCCTGTTGTGATCAGTCAAATCTGACACTATTATGCGTAACCCAAATGTTTTGGCTATAGGTCTGCACTTTCGAATTTCCTGTTGGGATCTACAGCTTTGTTTCGACTTGTCGCGTCCTCGCATATGTACCTTTCAAATCAACAAGCTCGCTTTGGGCTTGATCAAATTGCGAAGAATGACCAAGAGCTAGCTTTGTCAAAGTAAAGATATTCATTTTGCTTCAACGAAACGCCAAATCCCAAGATATATAACGTCATGTTCTAGCTTCAAGGCGATAATTATTATTGCGTCACAATGAGCACACCTTAAGTCTTTCGAGTTTTATTTATTTTATTTAAAATTTAGATCTCAAAATCTTAGATTAAGAATGCAAGAACAACTAATTTTGCATTCATCAAAGCTAAGATTATGAAAAAAATGATTTAACAAATTTATAAGAGAAGTGCGAAAGATTTAAAACAACGTCTATTTGTTTCGAGGCATTGCTTCTTATTAACGCGACGATCTTAATTAATGTTCGACGCTTTAAGAGTGCAAAAGACGATCAATCATTAGAGATTCAAGATGACTAAATCGATGTACTAGAAGACATTGCTTACAACGATGGCGATTCGACTAGAAATTTATGTCGACGAAGTAGTCCAAATAAGGAATGAATTTAGCAATAACTACTATAGAGGAAAGAAACTCATCTCGACTTATCGTCGCTCTAGGTTCTTCGATACTACGAACTATTTATACGAACAAAAGGGTTTGCAACAACTACGAGTCACGAAGTTGAAGAAAGGGATAGTGGTAGGGTCAACGGATTGGTCTAGATAGCAAAAGCGATCAATTGGTGATAGGAACTAGTATTTCAACGCGATGAGAAAGACTCGTCATTGTCGTGCACTAATTCAAGCGATAGACGCTAGAACTTGCCTTTAATGAAAACGATGCACGATAGTCCTCCGCACTCTAATCACACTTGTTTCGAGCTCTTGATCTCTTTATCTTTTACATTCTCTTAGGCTTGTGATGACTAAGTAGCGAAGTTCAAAGATAGCAATCAAGATTGACTTCATGTTCGAAATTGTTCCTCTTTTGATTGATCGTTGCGAGAGCGAGTGCAAAACGAAGGACAAAGGTCTTTTTGAATAGATGGTCATCGTGAACGATAAGCTAAGGCATTGGAAACTAAAGACTAACACTTTGAGATCAAAGAGAACTAATAACGTCTAGCAATTGATTGTGGCCCTCGAATTGCCCTCATCAATGACAAAGTACTATGTGTTGGTGACAAAAATGTTGTTAAGCTTTCCGCTCATTACGATCTCAAATTAGTGCAGCATTGCAGACGAGAAATGCAATGATAGACGCGAAATGACCATATAGTCTTTCGTCATTAGCACGTTGAAGCAATTATTGATTGTTGGCCCTTTGCGAAAGCTTGTTTGCTCGTTTGCGTCTACATTGCATAGGGTCTCGTACTTCGAAATCTTGCAACAATTCTTGTGCGTTTTCTAATTCGCTCCTAGGCAGCCATGTGTTCTTTTAGCGCACATTGTATTTATAGCCACTTCTCGTTCGTCTCTTGTCGACAATTTTCGTTATTTCCCATTCCTTCTCTGCATCTAGTGCTGAATATCGCTTGCCTTGCAGACGCTCAAGAAAACGTGAGGTGACAACGATAACGCTATAGGGATGGACGGCAACTCCTGCTTCGTAATCGCCACCACAAATTGTTTGCCCATGCAAATCCTAGGATAGAGTAACCCTAAGCAAGGTCAAGCGATCGAGAGAGGGGATGGTAGGTTCGTTGATAGTACGACCATTCAAATAATCGGGCGTTTTTGGCTGTTTCCTAAGATGAGAGCTTGGGACATACTTAGCGCTTGTAAACCTAATGGGATTACCAAGTTCGTTGATTGTTTTGGCCTCGTCCTCGATTACAAGAGAATTATCTAAAGTATGTTAGGACATCCCGACGATTGATTAGAAATGCATGCTCACCTTGACTGTTGTCGACCTCACTAGATGGACTAGAATTTGTTGTATTCTGGCGTTGCTAATACAATCGCTTCCAAGAATTCCTTAGGACAGGTCGAAGGGGCGGACGAGGCGATATAATTGGCGACAGGGACCGACGATAAGCGTTAGGATCATCTGTCTTGCGAATTATGATCAGGTCTTCATGGGATTCAGACGCGCTCACGGCCATTGATATCTGCGCACCGACCTGTACGCCATGCCTTCTCTGATCTATGCACACTTTTGCCATTCTCGTTCAACCTAGCACTGTCCGCTGTGCGCTTGGAGAAGCCTCGAATGTTAGTAGCGCCCGTAGTCGTCATAGACTCGTATGGGAACCTAGGTTCTTCAATCTCTCACCTATCCTCTTCATGGCAACCTCTTTTGTCCCTCTTCCCTTTCCCTTCGCTAGGTGTGTGGTAAATCTTAGTATCTTTGTGAGCATCGTCACGTATCAACGAGAGGAGGATATAAGGAGGTGAGAAAGAAGAATCGAAGATAGAATTTTCGATCTTCTCGCGAAGAATAGAACGTCTAGATAGATCCCATTTGTCAAAACTAGAATTAGCGAGCGACAATATCAAGAGTCACACCTAGCTTCTAAGCCTACTATAGAAGTCGATGAAGTGTTGAAGAAGCAATGCCTCTCGTCTTGCGCCTTACAAATTAGGTCGTCGCTACTAAGCTAAAAGCTATTGTTATTGCTATCATCGATGTTCTCATTCTTGGCATCGCATTGTTTCGATCTAGCAATAAAAGTGTGATTGCAGTCGTTTTGAAGAGAATAATTAATAGCGCTATTAAACCTTTTTGTTTCGTAATTATGTCTAGATTGCGCACGATATAGCTCTTGCGCTTCTTCAAGACCAAATAGCAATTTATTGAGAGATAGAAGATTGTTGTCTTTCTTATAATTATAGCAATCGTAACTACACTTAAGATCAATTTCGTTCAAGAAATCTAAAGTTATTAATAATCGTTTATCACAAATAATAAAAGCGAGTAATACTTATAACGAATAATTAAAAATCACGAATATTCATTATCAACTTGCGAAACAAATCGAGAAACTTCTTTAACAACGAGATAATCGAATTAAAAGATTCTATCGAATTGTAATCTTTAAATCTATTACTCAAATTGTTATTTGATTCGAGAGCTATAGATTTGTAGCTCTTGCTGCTAATCACGCGAACATCGAGGTTAAGAGCTATAGATCACCTTTTCTTATGTCGATTTACCACGCTCGATAATTCATAGAAGTGAACGGAATTCATGTCGACAAAGGTCATTAGGATGGGATTGCAAAGGGAATAAAGTAATAGATCGACTAAGTTGATTGTTAGATGGTCTAAGACATTCGAGACTAGTGAACGAAGGGAAAGAGGAATTATGTGTATCTTAAAGGCTGGCAGGCCATTGATTGCAACCTTCTTCACGCAAAATTCTATCTCTTCCCTCTCACACTTTAGAATTTATCGATCGTCGATCTTAAGCAATAGCGACATCGCTCTCATTTTGAAACCTCGTATTCGATTGACATTCCATGTAGCATAATTTTAATTGCGCCTCTCGCATACGTTTACAATTTAATCGAACACATCAATTGCAATATCTTGAATCTTTGAACTAAGATTGCTATGACGCATCGATTGTATCGCACACTTCATAATGCTCGATGAATGACTCTTTTCTTAAATCTCGTTTTTTAACATTTAATCACTTTGTCTTACTCTTGATCTTATGTATCAAACAAGCTTCGCCACGACAATTAGTTAAATAGTTGCGACTTTTCATTTCGCAAAACGTTTAACAAAGCGTTTTATGACGTTCTTGCAATGCGAATCTTCGTTTCTTCGAAAGCTTGTTGTTGCTAATTGAGCGATTTTGCATGCCTTAGTGTTTGCACAATCAAAAATCTTTATTGTCACAAATTCGAGAGATTACTAGTAATTGATTCGAACAAGTGCTAAGTGGGGCGACATAGAAAAGTGTCACATCTTCTAGAATTCAAATCGCCAATTTAGGCATCATTGGGCAATGCACATGTACGTTTTCGCGATTGAGCTTTGATACGTTAGCAATAGTTGATGCCTAAAACCTAATTGAGCCATTCTTGACAACGATGCCCAATGATCGCCCACGTTAGATTCTCGTCGAAGACGTCACTAAATCGTTGCAATGTTGAGGCATTCTTCGTCGACAACGTAGTCAAAGAAGAATCTATCAATGTACAATAAGACATATTTTCAATTGATCTAGAGAGCACACGTGCAGCAGCTTTGGATCAAATCCACGATGTTAGCGTTTCGATCGTAGCTATAGCGATCGTCGATAGGCTATGCACGCGAGCTGGCGAGCAAGCGGGCAGGTAGGTGGCTATGCTATTAGATTGAAGCTGGAAAAGCTACCCGTGAGAAAGAGAGAAAGCAAGAAACAAGATACCGGAAAGGTAAGAGCGTTCGAAAGCCAGCAGCAAAGAAACCTGCGAACACAACTTAGGAGGCCGAATGCGCGTCACACCAAAAGCGAGAGGAGTATCTAAGCAGAAGAGCAGGAGTCGCAGCTATTGCCAATATAGCGAGCAATGCAGTCTTCATCATTGTACAGGTGTGGATCGAGGTCCAAGCGAAGGCACCAATACGATGAGAAGGAGCCGGCAACTGAGCGACATGGGGCGAGAAAACCTGGATGGGTAGGAAGGGAAAAGAAAGCCATAAAGGAAGGTGGAAGAAATGGAAGAGGTTCACGATATTTATACGATAAGAAAGCGACGAGAGGCTATGCAATAGTAGCTTGCCCGATCGAGAGAACGCCAAACCTAGCGAGGCCAACACCTATAATCAAATTACAAGCTCTTCTTATTGTTATATTAAATATTTCATTTAACAAGATTGTCTTTTACATTAATATTTGCAAAACGTAAATTAAATCGAAAATTAACTTTTCTCGTTATTTATTGTCGAAAAAACTTAGACTTAAAAGTTAGAAAGAAATTGTTTAAGAATATAAATTAGCGAATTGTAGCTTTCGACAATTTATCTTTATCTTTATGATTAATTGAATATTATATAATATTATAAATGTAATGTATTTTTCTTATAATTGCAAAACTTTTGCAAGATTTAACTCTTTTATTGTATTTAATACATTATTAACTTAATAAATGTCGTTTTATTTAAAACAAACAAGTGTTAAATTTTGATCGACTATAATTTGATATTCTATTGTACAAAAAGAAGAGGAATTCCGCGCTTTCAGGGACAGGATGCACCTTCCAGCACCACCTAATTCTGGAGTGGATATCTGAGAACCTCAAATATCGTCAATCGACCTCTAGTAAAGTCCTGCGAAGTGTCTCTATTCAGTGTCATCTAATCGCCTCTGTATAGAATTTTCTGACTTGGTTATCGCTCTGTTCCTGCTGAGCTGATCCTGCTGTTCTATCGTCTCATGATAATGGTGATGTTGTGGCTGGGAGGGAAGTGGTGCTGCATGTCAAGATCGCTGGCTATCGGGGCTCTTGGTGTTAAAGACAGCACACATGCCATTGGAGTAATTTCAAAGCATGTGACAAGAGCAGACGTTTAGCCGATCACTTGACCCAAGGGACTTTCTTGCTGTTTTAAGCTCAAAGAATCCTCGTTGGGCTTGACTCTACGCTACTTGTTAGTGTAACCTGCCGTTGTAATTCGCATAGGCATTGGACATTGGCAAATTGATTTCGGGCTATTATAGTGTGAACGCTTGCGGAAACAACATCCCCGAAGGCTTAAGCAAGCTTTAGGCACCGCGTCAGTTGCTATAGGGGCGAGCTTTTAATTGTGTTCTGCCCGGCTACGCATCCTTCGAAGGGCGCTTAAGAGAGTCTCAAACGGCACAAGGACGGTCTACTCACTTAAGCAAAATCTAAATGACTGCCATACCACTCTGTTCTCGCATGAGGGTACTATCATCTCACGAGAACCCATTTCCCCTTTTGAAGGGGCAAGCAAGAGTCCGAGCGCTTTGAACGGTACACAGTGTCATGACTGCGGGCTACGCGATTACTGTGCGGCCTGACCGAATGGTTGGAATCACCTAGTCTTATTTAAATGCTGGGAGACGAGTCGAATTAGAGCCTTGATCCCTGGTGACCCAGTTGTGCCGCCACTGCCAATGTGGGGAATACAGGCAAACAAGGCAGCCGTAGAAAGTATCTTTTGAGCGATGTTCCCACTCTCTTGCCCAGGGTGTAACTAGCGTCTCCACAGGACGGCAGGCCAACGAGCTCATACTTCGAGGGGTAGGCGAAAGCGGAAGTGTCCAATGGCAGCAAGAGGAGATCGGACGTCGCAGTCTCAAAATAGAGCTCGCGCATGGCCGCGGCTTTTTGCTTGCGCGCGAGAAAGCAGATCCGGCCCAGCACGGTTTGGGCGAGGTCCGCTTGTAGTTTTTAGGCCCGGTCGAAGCTCAGGCAACCGTAGAATCGCATAGGTGATTGCGCCTCTGATTTGACAAAGGATTGGGCAAGAAACGCGGGATTGAGGGGCTTGCACGCTGGGTCTTGACGAGCTCGTTATCAGTAGCATTTGTAATGCAGGATTTCAGAGACTAGCGATAACATTGTCTGTGTGACATTGGGAGTCGCAACAGCCTGATGGTTCCATGCCAACCTATCCCTGCTGCCCAGGCGCATGCTCTATCTGTTCCTCATCGCGCCCAACCGGTGTTCGCTTTTGCGTTTGGGACGATCGTAGCGCGCTCCAAGATCTGGACTGGAAAAGACGACCGTTAGCGGATGCTGAGGAGCTCAGGCTATTAGAGGGGCTATGTCGGGGAACGAGCTAGATGCCTTCCAGCATCAACCACCCGCGTCGAGTACGTTGATGCATTCGCGGTGCCCAATGCTTGCTCGGTCAACGATGGAATCGCGACCGGGATGAGGATTCGCAGCTCGAAGCGTCGCTGAACATTCCTCTGCCGGACGCCTACGCCCGCTGCTGGAAAAGCTCGGTTCTCTATCAGCGTCACGGGTATTGCTACGAGCTAGTGGACCATCTGAGAACCGCGCAATGTGTTGTTTACACCAAGATCTTAGTTATACCCACTTAGAATCAGATCGAGACCGCCTTCGCCATCTTAACAGTGCCTGGTGGCTTCGCTCCCGGGGCTGTGGCAATGTGGCTGATCCACCCAGACTCGATCTCCCCGGTTTACGCGCCGGCGTTCAGCACGAGTTCGCCCAAACGGCTGACGCTTGTATATTATTCCCTCGTGGGCCTTTGCTGCTCCGACATTCCTTGCGTCCCTGTCCAGCGGCGAGCCTCGACGTGCTCCCACTGCCAAACTCCAGTCTCTCTTCATGCGCTCTGTCCCTTCCTCCCTTGCTTGTTACATGGCAATGTCGTCTGCCATGGTGAGAGCACAATGGTGAATATGGCCGTCGACAGATCTCAGCTGGTTTCTGGAAAGATGATTGGGGTCGTCGTAGCTAGCATGTGCTTGCTCGTTGTGGAGAGAATGACGAGAAAACACTGAAAGAGTAGGCGAAACGGTGTCGGTAGTGAGCATCTGCTCGCGATCTCGTTCATCGAACGACAGGAGTCGGGAATGTGAGCCAATGTTGCGAGCGTGGGATTGAGAGTATTATGCCGGTGGTGGTGATCTTGACGGCGCCCTCGATCAAAGTGAGAAAGTGTGAAGGGGAAGGGCGTGCTACGGAGGTAATGGCCGCGAAGAGATCAAGACTGGACTTCCTTGACGAAAGATCCGGCCTGTTCTTTATCTTAGGGGAGTTATCATGGCCGGGATGCTCCAACCTGATGCGTTGGAGCAGGCGGAGATCGGTCGCAATTATATGGTTCTTGGTGGGCGAAATTCCAACAATACGGCAGGATGGCAGTCTACCCATCGGCGTAATCTGATGGCAGCTGATCGGCAAGTCTGCATGCCATGACCGAGGAACTCTTGGGGGCGGTTGAAAAGCGCAGAAACATCCCTGTTCTCGAGGTTGTGCATAGTAGAAGAAACGTCTCACTATTTGACATACCTCGCACAGGAGAAGCACTCTTGTCTCTCGCTCATACATGTTTCGACACCCCCTCGCCCCCCTTTCTCATCCTGAAATTCCCGAACCCCCTTCCTTCCAGTGCCATCAACCCCCTTAAGCTCCCGCATGCCGGACCCTTACTTCCATTGTGCGTATAGCTCCTTTCTGGCAAGATCTCCGCAGGGAGAACAGTTATCATCCTTTTGAGCGCATCCAATTTTGTAGTACTTCGGGTGTTCCAAATAAGACAGAGGACCCAGATAAGTCAGCCCTCTCCATGGTTGGTTAACCGCATGGACGAATACAGAATGCGGAATTGATATGAACAAAGTTTGTAGATTTTTGAATCGTATCACCTGTTGTAGATCACGAGGTCACATTGATCTTGAGGTGGCGCACCCCGAGGCGCCCACTCTCCCCAATATCTGTCAGAAATAACGCGATCTCATTGGCCTGGTGAAGCTCCCATTTGTTGACAGCGAATAACAAACTGGTCCATGTGTCACGTGTGAGGGTACACAGAGATGGAATTGTCGAGATGTGCTCATCCAAGATTCGAGGCAACACAATGTCTCCGTTGATGTGATACAAGCCCCCCTCGTTAATGGCTTTTTCAGTTGCGTCGCAGGCTACTCGCATCGCCGGGTCTGAGTTGCCGTCATCCAATTGGTTCCACAATTCCGAGCATCCGTAGAAGGTTTCACGATAGTATTTGAGAGAAGGTCCATTCTGCCAATCGACCCAGTTGATCCCTCCACTTCCACTCATCGCGTAAGTGTAGATGATCACCTGAACTTCTATTGGGAGCCGGAACAGGGCACACGATCCAGCTAGGCGTTGTTTTTGTTCGGATCTGCGTTCTTCGTTCTGCTTGGCCATCTGCCCCGGCGCACGGCACGAGTTTCTAGGAACACCCCACGCTCAGCATCATTTCTGCCCTGGATTCATCACCTACATACCAATCATCTTTGGGCGCAAGTCTTTCGTTGCAAACGTAATACACAATAACTGTACCACGTGTCAGTAAGGCTCATCACTATCGGCACGATTTCGCACAAGGCAGGAACAGCGGCACTGATTGGGGCAATGTAAGAGAAACACACAGAGTGGCCAGGAGGTACAAAGACAACGTCAGCGTACCTGGCGGAGCAGGATGGTGCGTCGATCTAAGCTGATGTAGGGTGCTCCAGCGACCAGTACAGAAAATAGCGACTCCTGATACAGCGAACAACGTTCGGCTTGTTTATTTGAACCGATGAAAATGATTACAGTATCACACATGTAAGGATGATGCTCGAGATATGTCGGTAGACTTTTGAGGTGAGGGTGGTTGGGCCAAGTTGGCGAAGTGAGATCGTGGTCGGTCACGAGCTGAGGTGGTGATCGTGGCTAACCTAGGTAACCTAAGAATCTGGATTAGGGTACCAACCCTATTGTGGTGGTACGTAAAGTACCTTGCCATCGATGAAAGTGGGTCTCTCGCCCTTGACCTCCAAGACCTAGCCAGCTCTCAAGGGAGAAGGAGATAACACATCAATGCAGCCTGCGTCTTCAGCTGATGTGACAAACCAGCCTGTAACCGCAGCGGGTCCGGATCACTAATCGTATTGCCCAAGAGTCGAAATTCGAGGTTCACCGTTCTCGAAACATGCTCATTCTTGCATTCGCGCGGTGGCGTCGTCCATACTGAAGTCTGGGCTGCAGTATCCGTAAACCGAGCTGCAATCTCTTGCCTGTTGGGCATCTGTACCCATTGTTCAATGTGTTTGACGTCCTGAGTTCGCTCCGGCTTTTTCAGAACCCCTATCGTGCGAACTTTTGCTGTGTTTTCGGGTCATTCTAAAAGCGCTTGCATTCGTGAGGTTGTCCATTATAGAAGAGCTAGAGGGTTGATGTGAATGATGGTCTTAATGTACCCTTCGATCGATTTTCTGACAAACTGTATCAGTGACTCCAGGCAGGTCATAGTATGAGAGAAATGAAGCTCAGAACCTGTCATGTCAATTTGGGGGAGAACCTGGCTGAAGTAGTCCCATTTCCCTCGAAGCTTGCCGACCGTGGCATGCAATGGTCGTAGGACGAGCCTGGACTTAGTGTTGCGATCTGCGCTCATTTTGGCAGATCGGCTGCTTCGTCCTTCTCAATCTTGGTCGCGAAAGGCGCCTCTTCAAACTCCCGTACGATCCATAGCCCCGGAGAATGTTGCTTGGTGACACCTTCAATGCTAGCGGTAGCGTTTGCTGCTCGCTGACACCTGTGGGTACCTCTTGTACAGTGAGATTCTACGTTCCCATAAATCATGTTGATTGGCGCTTTCGCTATGCTGAGTCTTCGTGGGACACTGGACCATGGACAGACACCTGCGCGGCATCTCTTTCTCCCTGCGTCATGGTAAGCATAGAACAGGAACGACCTTGTGCTGGGCTGACTTCTCGCATCGCCTATCCTTCAATTTTGGTCTGATAATCTGAACTAAGATCTTCACGCACTATCACGCTTGGGTCAACAACCGCGTCGCTCGAGCATCGAGAATGGACTTGCAGGGGACTTTTCAAAGGTGAGCCTAGAGTGTGAGTAGGTAAAACCCGAACAAAGAAAACATACCAGCACGGTCCCATTGTGGCGGGAGTCCGATAAATGAAGTAGAAACCGCTATGTAGGCGATTGGTATTGATGAGCTATGAATTTAGACAGTCTGAATTAGCAGAAGGCGAGAATTCCGGTAGAGTAAGGAAGAATGAAGACGGTCAGACTTACTTCACTTTCCAGTGGTAGACAAGAGATTACTGCTCCATTTATCATCGATGAGCCCGATCTTGGCCCTGCAACGTTGCAGGGTTTACGGCGCGTATCAGGGTTCTTGAGCGATCGAGCCCGCTGAAGATTGTAGGGAGGCGACAATGCAGCGAATAAAGATGAGCCTGCTGGTTTCGAGGCCGTGTCGCTATTTGGTGGAAGCATAAGGGCTCACTAATAAAGTATCTGAGGTCCATGACCTGAAAATCAAGGTAGATGACAACCTTGAGAGGCGGAAATCTCGAGTTTTCGCGTTCACGAGCATCCACGCTCCGAATTTGGGTGCAATCATAAGGTCGAGAGCGCGTGGCTTGTAGAACTTAACCAATGATGGAAAGGTCATAAGCGTGGGTGCACACGCAATGATGTACAGATTCACTAAAATAAAGTACTGTAAGCCTTAACCCTGCTCAAAACTCTAACATGCTTGGCGCAAAGCTGTAAGAGTGGATCCTCCACCTCGGGCCGACAAGCATCTCTCAGTGGACCACACCTCAAATTCCAGATCGTCTCAAATTTCTAAGTCTGCATAAAGAAAGCAACATAGCTAAGTTGTCAAATCTTCTTCGATTCTTGTAAGAGAAAAAAACTCGCAAAGTGTAGCTAGAATCTAATGCTACAAACTAAATATATAAAATTAATCAATTGAGCATTTATTGATAACTAGAGTTTTCGAAAAATTGTACTTTTTTAAAAATTAATATCAAAATGTTAAGTAAGAGTCAAAGTTACGCTCTATATATAGTTTATGTATCTAGAATTACTATAATTAATAATTATTGAGTTATTCCTCAAAGAAGTCAACTTTAAGATAGTTTAGAATTTAAAGTATATTTTCTTGATTGACGTTCGCATTAGCAAATAGAGTATTTATTGTTAAGATTATTCTTAGCGATTTAGACAAACGCTTTCTTAGAAATATTATATTAGATATCTTATAAAGCTATTAATAAGTTATTCTGTCAATTACTATGGCAAAAAATAAATTTTTTGCAATTACTTTGTATAAGAAAAATCATGTTACGAGCCTACGCTAGTATATAGCCTACGCACAGTATGTAGCACTAGGAACGAATAGTGACATATGCTCTTATAGCTTTGCGAGAAAGTACGAGAAGCATTGCTTTCTTTGCTTCCTAAGAGAGCAACAAAAGCATAGAGACTTGCTTCTTTTGCTCTGCAAAAGAGCAAAAAAAGCAAGAAGAATCTTATTTAATATATAGATCTTCGAATACGACTTTCTTATAAATCGTGTTCAATTTATCTTAAGTCTTGACTTATTGTTATGATTGCTTAAGTTGCAAGACTCTTGTTATCAAATAATTGCTTGCATTGCTTAAAGACGTCTACAAATCTCTTTAACAACACAATTCTCTTTAATATCTTCGAAGAAAGTACTAGCGTAACACTTTGAACATTCTAAGAATGTTTGTATCAAGTCAACGCGTCTCTATCTCGAACACTAGCTTATTAGCACTATGTCGACTCTCTATTGATAGAAATAACAAGATCAAGATTAATAAATTTAATATCTACTATAAAGATTGTATCGACTTGAAGAACTAGCTTATGTAGATAGATATCTATTTTATCTTCTATTTTGTTTTAGCGAACAAGAAGACGATTTTCGCATCAACATTTCTTAAAGAGAGAGTCTAATATTGACTCAAGCCAAATTTACGCAAGTATTTGAAAAATTATAACAAAAACTCTCGTGCAATGTTTACGAACTTCGACAACTTTAAAAGAGAGCTACGAAGAATTTTTAAAACATTTAACGAGAAACAAATTGCAAAAAGAATAATTTAATATTTAATTTAACAAATCTTTGCAATAGACTACGTAGCTAGATTCTAAAAATATATTAATCTAATTAAGTAAAACAATATCGCACTTATAACAATGTTTCGACGAGATTTAAAGAACAATCTAAAGAACAAAATTATGCGTAACGAAAAACGCATTAACGACATGTTCGATCTTATTAAAGTAGCTATTGATTTCGACGACAAACTATATAAAAAAGCTATAAAAAAAAGATACGATTAATCTTAAGAAAGAGCAAGAATCTTCTTTGAACTAGCAATCGAATATTAATAAAGAGAATCTCGTTCTAACTAGAAGTATAATAACTTCAATTATTATAAACTTGCATCTATAGAATTGAATTTTACTTAACAACGTAAAAAGAAATTTTTTAGAGAAAAGCAAAATAACAAATTCTAGAAAACGTGCTATTTATATGACAAATCGAGTTATTTCGCAAAAGATTGTCAATTACGAAACTTGACAAATTGTTGACAAATCAATACTATATTAAGAGAGATACTTAATAGTCAAAACGATATTAAAGAGCAAATCGACATAGAGACGAACACCCTCAAAACTAGATTAAACGACAACTATTATTTAGTAGAAAATCTAGATTAGTTATAGAAAGTTCTAAATAAAACATTATTAGACAAGATACTCGCATCTACGTAGAAAGTCAACAAAAAACTCAATAAAGTTATAAGAACACAATAATTAAAAACGTCATATCTTTATCTAGCAATAAACTTAGACGACAAGTATAATTAGAAAAATTTTCACAAATATCTAAACAACATTACAAATTATCTTAACACTTTAGCTAGCTTATTAAGAAAAAAAAAAAATTAAATCGTAAACAAATACAAGAAAACGCTAGAAAGCGATGCCACTATAAAAAGAGAAATTCTTAATAAAATTAAACAACAATTAAGCAATATAAGTTTATTTTAAAAGAAAATAAAGAAAGCAAAAAAACATGCAACACTTAATTGAACAAAATACTATAACAACTTATGCTAAACTTATCTAGAAAACAAAGAAGAAACTAATTGATTCTCTAGAAAATCAAAGTTATTAATTTAGTATAGAAAGAAAGCTTAGCGCAAAAAGACGTTCGAAGCAAAAGTCGCAACACAAGAACAAGAAAAAGTTTATTTTTTTTAGTAAAGAGCATACTAAAGAAATGCAATATATTAGCTTAATAATAGCAATTAACTTAACAATACACGCACGATGTTTTACTATACTAGTTAAGATCAATAATTGTTAACTTATTGCAATAGTTAATTTTGATACAACAAGTAATTTTATAATCAAAGCTCTTGTTAAGAGAGAAGAGTATTTTATTTAGAAAAAGTCTAACGCATACAATCTAATAATTGTAGATAAAAACTTATTATTCGACAAGAATAAAAAAGTAAATAAAGAAACGAAGCCACTATTGATAGCTATTTAGCAATATTACAAGAAACTAATCTTTAATATAGTAAAAATAATTACTTATAATATTGTTTTAGAAATATCTTAATTAAAGCAACACAATCTAGAAGTTAATTAAAATACACGAATACTTAGATTTGCGCAATATAATTACGTAATTTATATTTAATCTACGCATTAATAGCGTTCAATAATAGATAAAAGATTAAATTAAAAAGTTATCGCAAACAACGAACTTGCATTTTTGCAAAAAAACAATTTAACAAAGTTTAACTTAACAAGTATTGATAAAAATTAATCAAATTATAAAATCAAAATAAGTAAAGAAAATTACGAATTTTCTAGAAATTTTGAACTATTTAATATAGCGAAGAAATCGCTAAAGTACGTATTACAAATATATAACAATTGAAAGTATCTATTTTAAGAAAAGAAAACAACAAAGACTTTTTCTAAATATTAATCGTAAAATTACAAAATTAGACTTAAATTAGACAAGCAATTTATGTTTAAATTTATATATATTTTATTCAAAAAGAAGCTCGAAGTACTTCGCGAATATCTAGCAAAAAACAAAAAGAAAAAATTTATTAGAAAATTCCAATTATAGACAAGATATTTGATTCTCTTTGTATTAAAGAAGAATAAAACTCTTTATCTATATATTGATTACTAGAAGCTAAATAATATTACGATCAAGAATCGATATCTACTATTTAATATTAGCAAACTTTAGAATTGACTATTTGAAGCAAAGTACTTTATTAAATTAAATTTACAAGAAGCGTATAATCAAATCAGAATAAAAACAAAAGAAGAGTAAAAGACAACTTTTTGCATACAATATAGATTATATAAATACACGATAATGTTGTTTGAACTCACGAACGTCTTAGCAACGTGTCAAAAAATAATTAACAATATATTATAACAATATTTGAATCAATTTGTTATAACGTATTTGAACAATATTATAATTTACTCAAAAATCTTAAAAGAGCATATTAGTTATGTCTTCAAAGTATTAAAATATTTAAATATAAAAAACTTACATCTTAAGCTAAAGAAATGCGAATTCTATCAAAAAAAAGTTAATTTTTTTGAATTTGTTGTTAAACAACATAAAGTACGTATAAATTTTAAAAAATTACAAGCAATTAAAGAATAAAAACTATTAACAAATATTAAGAAAGTATAATTCTTTCTAAATTTTATAAATTACAACAAAAATTTATTAAGAACTACTTAATAAACGCAATATTATTAACAAATTTTACAAAAAAGAATACGTCGTAAATATAAGAATTTGTAAAGAAAAAATTATTTCAAGATCTTAAATTAGAATGTTTGAAAAAATTAATATTAAAAATATACAATTTGCAATTGTTAAATAAGATTAAAATTGATACATTAGATTTAGCTATTAATGCATGCTTCAATTAGAAATATAAAGACATATAATATCTAATAATATATTTTTCGAAAAACTTTTATTAATCGAACAAAACTATAATGTTTACAATAAAAAACTACTCGCTATAGTAGTCTTCTTAAAGTTATAAAGAGTATATATAGAAAAATTATTAAAATTTACGATTCTTATAGATTATAAGAATTTTGTGTATTTTACTACTATTAAGCAATTTAATAGAAGACAAGTGCAATAACTAGAAAGACTTAGACAATACAAGTTTAAAATACAATATATTTTAGACAAAAATAATAATAAAACAAACGCACTTAATAGAAGAAGTAATTATATAAAAACAAAGAAGTCGTTGTTACGCTAGTACTTTCTTTAAAGATATTAGAGTAGATTGTACTTTTAAAGAAATTTGTAGACATCTTTAGACAATGTAAGCAATCACTTAGTAACAAGAGTTGCAACTATAGACAATTTTTATGTTTAATAAATCTTAAGAAAGATTCGATAAATCAAAGTAACAATAAGTAAAAATTTATAATAAATTGAACACAATTTATAAGAGAGTCGTATTCGAAAATCTATATACTAAAGAGAATTTTTCTTGTTCGCTTTGTTTATTGTTAAATATGTCGAACTTTGTTCGCTCTACTTATTATTAAATACATTAAATTCGCTTATTAGTGCGTTAAGCAATGCTCGTTTGCCAAGTCGTCGAACATGCAAGTAATCGTGCTTTGTGCTACAAATTGCTCTATAGATTATATACTAGCTATAACAAGCTAAAATCGTAACACTATTCTCTCTTTTTAAACTCTTTTCGTCTCGAAAAGCAAATACTTATCTTTGTTATGTCTTTTTATCAAAATCGTATTTGTCTTGTCTTCAAAATAGATTATTACAAAATACTCGTTAATTTTGCTTGTAAACGCTATTGTTGTTCTAATAAATTTTGTATCGTTATAAAAGATTCGTTCTCTTGTTTGAAATGTTCAAAATGTGTTCGCGTAAACAAATTGTGCGTAAATATATTATAGACTTTCTTAAATTATACTAGAAAAAATCTATTCTTAAAAGTTGTTAAGAATAAAGCGATGTTAGCAACTATAATTACGCGATTGCTTTAAAATAAAAAATTGTTGAAGAAAGTTGACACAAAGACGAAGCGAAAGATATAGTGTCTTTTGTCTAAAATAAGAAGTCAAATATTATAGAGTTTTCGAATTGTTCTATTGCGAACGCTCTAATTGAAGCATTCTTTATTATTTGATTTTTTCTTGCTATGCTAGATAATCTTTCAAACGTTAATAGAATCTTTAAATAGTAATATTGCAATTGTCGAAATTACTAATTAATTTCTACGTCTTTTTTGTTGTAAAGTATTTTTTTCACTTAACAAGATATTATTGATCTTGTTGTTTCAAAATCTTCTTAATCTCGAATCAATTTTCTTTTTGTAAATAATAATAAAATGTATTTTGTATAAACGTACTTGAATCGATTGATTTCAACAATAATATATAAAATACTAAAAATACTTTAGCGTCTTTAAGTAAATCAAATTTGTAATTGATTGATTTCTTAGTCTTCTTAACAAGAAACGATTCGATTTTGATATAATTTAACTTTTTGCTTAATTTTCTTGTTCTAAGATTTTTTGTAAAAAAATATATTTTATTTCTCTCTTTTAGTTAAGATATCGTTTTTCGTTTCTTATTTTAATACTTAATTAATTTTTTTTGTATTTTTAAGATATTGTCGTGTATCTTTTTTAGTATCGCTACTCTTTTGATAGCTAATTGCGCAAACAAATATATGCGCTCTTTTTTAAAAAAATTTGATTTCTTGCTATAGTTGACGAAAAATAAAGTTATTTTAGTAATATTCGAAATCTTTGCATTAAGTGCTAGTTGTGTTATAGATAAAAGTAATATTTAATTGCTATAAATATTGTTAATGTAATGTCTCAAATATTGCTTAAGACTCTAATTCGTTTTTTCTATTTAACTATTTGTAATTAAGTAATAGACAATAGATATTTAAAGTCTTGTATCTAACATTAAGAAAAACGTCTTTTAATAGTTAGATATAAAGAGCTTGTCTCTATTACTAATTAGTTTCTTGAATATATCGTAATATTGTATAAGTCGATTCAATATAATATATTTTAATTGTTCTATAATAAACTTCTCTTTGCATGCGATAATATATAAGTACTTAATAAGTTTATCAATTATTACTAGTATTAAATTATATTTATCTTCAATTGCTAAATTCGTCGACTTAAACAACTTAATAATAAAGTTTATCGTAACTTTATTTTATAACGATTCAAATAATTCTTAATATTGAATTTCGTCATAGTTCGCGTGCGTATTATATTTGTTTTGCTAATAGCTAAAATATCGTTTAATATATATTTCGACAACTTGTCTTATCTATAGAAACTAATAATACTAGCGTAAAAGCTAAAGAATTTTAGTTACTTTCGAATGTCTTTGCAATAATTTATTATAGTGCTCTTTTATACATTTGTCAATTTTGTCGATAAATATTTGAAGTTTTTCTTTCTCTATAGAGAACTCTTTCGTATTATTTTGAAATATTCGTAATGTTGCATTTATTTCGTATTTGTTTACTAATAATAATTCGTTTTTGTTGACTTTAAGTATGTTGTAATTGAACAATTTTTTCGTTTTTATATAATTATTTCTTTTGTTGAGTGCGTCTACTTTGCTATTATCTTTGTCTAAGATATATTGTATTTTGAACTTGTATTGTTCAAGTCTTTCTAATTATCGCATTTGTCTTCTATTAAGTTGCTTAATAGTAGTAAAATGCACAAAATTCTTATAATCTATAAGAATCGTAAGTTTGAATAATTTTTTCGTATATATTTTTTATAATTTTAAGAAGACTACTATAGCGAGTAGTTTCTTATTGTAGACATTATAGTTTTGTTTAATTAACGAGAGTTTTCTCGAAAGATATATTATTAGATATTATATATCTTTATGTCTCTAATTGAAGCATACATCGATAGCTAGATTTAATATATCGATTTTAATTTTGCTTAATAAATACAAATTGTATATCTTTAGTATTAACTTCTTTAAACATTCTAGCTTAAGATCTTAAAATAATTTCTCTTTTGCAAGTTTCTATAATTATAGCGTATTCTTCTTTGTAAAATTTGTTAATAATATCGCGTTTGCGAAGTAGTTTTTAATAAACTTCTTGTTGTAGTTTATAAAATTTAGAAAGAATTGTACTTTCTTAACATTTGTTGATAATTTTTATTCTTTAATTGCTTATAGCTTTTTAAGATTTATGCGTACTTTATGTCTTTTAACAACAAATTTAAAAAAGTTAATTTTCTTTTAATAGAATTCGTATTTCTTTAACTTAAAATATAAGTTTTTTATATTTAAATATTTTAATATTTTGAAAACATAACTAATATATTCTTTTAAAATTTTTGAGTAAATTATAATGTCGTTCAAGTATGTTATAACAAATTGATTTAAATATTGTTGTAATATATTATTAATTATTTCTTGATACGTTGTCGAGACGTTCGTAAATTCGAACAATATTATTGTATATTTGTATAATTTATATTGTATACAAAAAGCTATCTTTTACTCTTTTTTTGTTTTTATTCTAATTTAGTTGTACGCTTTTCGTAAATTCAATTTAATAAAATACTTTACTTCGAATAGTTAATTCTAAAGTTCGTTAATATTAAATAGTAAATATTAATTCTTAATTGTAATATTATTTAGCTTTTGATAATTAACACATAGATAAAGAATTTTATTCTTTTTTAATACAAAGAGAATCGAATATTCTATCTATAATTAGAATTTTTTAATAAATTCTTTTTTTTTCCCGCTTTGTTAAATATTTGCGAAGTACTTCGAGCTTTTTCTTAAATAAAGCACATATAAGTTCAAACGTAAATTGTTTGCTTAATTCAAGTTTAATTTCGTAATTTTACGATTAATATTTAGAAAAAAATTTTGTCGTTTTTTTTTCTTAAAATAAATGCTTCTAATTATTGTATATTCGTAATACGTACTTTAGCAATTTTTTTGTTATATTAGATAGTTTAAAATTTCTAGAAAATTCGTAATTTTCTTTATTTATTTTAATTTTGTAATTCGATTAATTTTTATTAATGTTTGTTAAGTCGAACTCTATTAAATTGTTTTTTTGCAAAAATGCAAATTCGTTGCTTGCAATCGATTTTTAATTTAATCTTTTATTTATTATCGAACGTTATTAATACGTAAATTAAATATAAATTACGTAATTATATTGCGCAAATTTAAATACTTGTGTATTTTAGTCAACTTCTAGATTGTGTTGCTTCAATCAAGACATTTCTAGAACGATATTATAAATAACTATTTCTACTATATTAAAAATTAGTTTCTTGTAATGTTGTTAAATAGCTATCGATAGTAATTTCGTTTTTTTATTTACTTTTTTATTTTTATCGAATAATAAGTTTTTATCTACAATTATTAAATTGTATACGTTAAGCTTCTTCTAAGTAGAGTACTCTTTTCTCTTAACAAAAGCTTTGACTATAAAATTACTTATCGCACTAAAATCGACTATTGCAATAAGTTATTGTTTATTAACTCTAACTAGTGTAATAAAACATCGTATATATGTTGTTAAGTTTAGTTGCTATTGTTAGACTAACATATTGCATTTCTTTAATATACTCTTTATTAAAAAAATTGAACTTTTTTTTGTTTTTGTGTTGTAACTTTTGCTTCAAACGCTTGTTTGCGCTAAGCTTTCTTCTTATACTAAATTAATAATTTTGATTTTCTAGAAAACTAGTTGGCTTCTTCTTTGTTTTCTAAATAAGTTTAGTATAAGTCGTTATAGTATTTTGTTTAATTAAGTGTCGCATATTTCTTTGCTTTTTTTATTTTTTTTTAAAATAAACTTATATTGCTTAGTTGTTGCTCGATTTTATCAAGAATTTCTCTTTTTATAGTGGCGTCGCTTTTTAGCGCTTTCTCGCATTTATTTACGATTTAATTTATTTCTCTCTCTCTTAATAAGCTAGTTAAAGCGTTAAGATGTTTCGTGATATTGTTTAGATATTTGTGAAAGTTCTTTTAGTTATATTTGTTGTCTAAGTTTGTTACTAAGTAAAAATATAACGTTTTTGATCGTTTCGCTCTTATAATTTTATTAAGTATTTGATTAACTTCTTGCGTAAATACAAATATCTTGCTTAATAATGTTCTATCTAGAACTTTCTATAATTAATTTGAATTTTCTACTAGATAGTAGTTGTTGTTCAATTTAGTTTCGAAAATGTTCGTCTCTATATTAATTTGCTTCTTGATGTCGTTTTAACTATTAAATATCTCTTTTAACATAGTATTAATTTGCTAACGATTTATTAAATTTCGTGATTAATAATCTCTTGCAAAGTAGCTCGATTTGTCACATAAATAGTACGTTTTTTAGAATTTATTATTTTGCTTTTCTTTAAAGTTTTTTCTTTTACGTTGTTATATAAAATCTAGTTTTATAGATGTAGATTTACAATAATCGAAATTACTATACTTCTAATTAAAACGAGATTCTCTTTACTAATATTTAATTGTTAATTTAAAGAAGATTTCTACTCTTTTTTGAGATTAATTGTATCTTTTTTTTATAGCTTTTTTATATAGCTTGTTGTTGAAATCGATAATTACTTCAATAAGATTAAACATGTTGCTAAGAGTTCTTTTATTACGCATAATTTTTTTTTTTAGATTGTTCTTGAAATTTTATCAAAACATTGTTATAAGTGCAACATCGCTTTACTTAATTAAATTAACATACTTTTAAAATCTAGTTGCGTAGTCTATTGCAAAGATTTGTTAAATTAAATACTAAATTACTTTTTTCGCAATTTGTTTCTCGTTAAATATTTCAAAAATTCTTTGTAGCTTTCTCTTAAAGTTATTGAAATCTATAAATATTATATAGAAATTTTTGCTATTGTTCTTTAGATACTTTTGTAAATTTGACTTGAACCAATATTAAACTCTCTTTTTAAAAAATGTTGATGCGAAAATTGTCTTCTAGTTTGTTGAAACAAAATAGAAGATAAAATAAATATTTATTTACATAAACTAGTTCTCCAAGCTAGTACAATCTTTATAATAAATATTAAATTTATTAATCTTGATCTTGTTGTCTTTTATAATTAATAATTGACGTAATATTAATAAGCTAATGTTTAAGATAGAAGCGCATTGATTTGATACAAATATTCTTAGAGTGTTCAAAATGTTACGCTAGTACTTTCTTTAAAAATATTAGAATAAATTGTGCTTTCGAAGAGATTTATAGACGTCTTTAGATAATGTAAGCAATTACTTGATAACAAAGATTGCAACTATAGATAGTTTTTATGTTTAATAAATCTTAAGAAAGATTCAATAAATCAAAGTAATAATAAATAAAAATCTATAATAAATTGAACATAATTTATAAGAAAGTCGTATTTGAAGATCTATATACTAAAGAAGATTCTTTTTGTTCGCTTTGTTCGTTGTCGAACATGTCGAGCTTTGTTCGCTTTATTTGTTGTTAAACACGTCGAACACGTTTACTAGTGCGTCGAACAATACTTGTCTATCAAGTCGTCAAATATGCAAGTAATCGTATCTTGTGCTATAGATTACTTTGTAGATTATATACTAGCTATAACGAGTTAGAGTCGTAGTAGTCGTTCAATTATAGCATACTTAAGATCAACAAGAACGAATCACTATTAACAAACAAGCACAAACTAAATGCTACATTACGAATACTCCAAGATAATACAAAGAAGTTTTCTATAGAGAAAGGAAAACTCCAAATATCTATCGACAAAATCGACAAATGTATAAGAGAACATTATAACAAATTATTGCAAAAGCATTTAAAAGTAACAAAAACTCTTTAGCTTTTACGTTAGCATTGTTAGTTTTTATAGATAAGACAAGTTGTCGAGACATATATTAAACGATATCTTAATTGTTAGCAAAACAAATAGAATACGCATGCGAACTATGACGAAATTCAATATTAAGAATTATTTAAATCGTTATAGAATAAAGTTACAATAAACTTTATTATCAAGTTGTTTAAGTCGATAAATTCAACAATTGAACACAAATATAATTCGATACTAATAATAGTTAATAAGCTTATTAAGTACTTACATATTATCGCATGCAAAGAGAAGTTTATCGCAAAACAACTAGAATATATTATATTAAATCGACTAATACAATATTACGATATATTTAAGAAACTAACTAGTAACAAAGACAAGCTCTTTACGTCTAACTATTGAAAAACGCTTCTTTCAATGTTAGATACAAAACTTCGAATGTCTATTGTCTATTATTTAATTACAAATAATTAGATAGAAAGAACAAATTAAAGTCTTAAACAATATCTAAGATACTACATCAACAATGTTTATAACAATTAAATATTACTTTTATCTATAACACAACTAGCACTCAATGCAAAGATTTCGAATATCATTAAGATAACTTTATTTTTCGCCAACTATAGCAAAGAATTTAATCTCTTTAGAAAAGAACGCAAGCATCTATTAACGCAATTAGTTATTAAAAGAGTAGCGATACTAAATAAGATATACGACAACATCTCAAAAATGCAAAAAAAGTTAATCAAGTATTAAAATAAAAAACGAAAAACGACATCTTAACTAAAAGAGAAAAATAAAATATATCTTTTTACAAAAAATCTTAAAACAAGAAAATCAAATAAAAAATTAAATTATGTCAAAATCGAATTGTTTCTCGTTAAGAAAACTAAGAGATTAATCAATTACGAACTCGATTTATCTAAGAACGCTAAAGTATTTCTAGTATTTTATATATTATTGTTAAAATTAGTAGATTCAATCACGTCTTTACAAGATATCTTTTATTTTTATTAACAAAAGAAAAAACAATTTAAGATCGAAGAAATTCTAAAACAAAAGAATCAAAAATATCTCGTCAAGTGAAAAAAATATTCTATCTTCAAAAACACTTAAGAACCCATTAAGAACTTGAAGCATTGCTAGCACTATTTGCGACAATTTTGTCAAAAGAGATCAAGAAAGTAAACGATCATTCTTTTATACTATTAGAAAAGACAACTTGTTTCGAAGCCATATTGATCAAAAGACTCAAAAAAGAAGAATTGACGAAAAAGTTTAATAAGATCATTTTCTCCAAATTCTTTAGCTCGTTATTTATGATTATTTGTTGCTTTTCTTCTAGGTAATCAAGTTGACGAAGTAGTCGTTGTTGCTTCGCATTCGTTTTACGAAGCTCTTTTTTTAACTTTTGACGTTGCTTCTCAAAGCGACGCCATCGAACGATATCTAAAGATACTAGGTTACACAAACAATCGTCGCGAAGACACTTTACACACTTATTGAAATTCTTTGCAACTCGACACTGCTTATTTAGACAAACGCATTGATAACATAAGCGCATTGCGATATAAGAGATACCAAGTTTTGCAACTTGAACAAGACGACGTTGATAAAAAGAAACTTTGAACTTGACACGAGATATGTTGAAGTTTGCTTTCGAGACAAAAGTCTAAAGAGAGAGAGAATAGTGTTACGAGTCTACGTCAATATATAGTCTACGCACAATAT
>JAABUL010003040.1_pt1 | contig 25965 bp, 29 predicted proteins | sample 5559151 | NCBI WGS metagenome assembly JAABUL01 (sample SAMN10711876, study PRJNA513368) | rock metagenome | isolation source: Antarctica rocks | place: Antarctica: Victoria Land, Pudding Butte sud | reverse complement strand
CACCACGAGTACAGCGCTGTATGCGGCGGTGGCTGCGAAGACTTCTTGTTTGCGGGCCTTTGTGAAAATCGAACAACATGCAGAGAAAGTGAATGTGAAAACGAATACCACGATCATTTGCGTTCGGCTTCTGTTCTTGATTTGAGACGGCGTCGTCTGCTGGATCTCGAAGAGGATGAGGACTGGGGCGAGTAGTAGTACAGAGGCGATGAACGTGAGGATGGCTTTCAGGAGAATGTCGAATCGTTTTTGAGACACGAGGTTCATGTATGGCATAGACCCTGTTTTGAGCTTTTGGTCTTTGTTGCGGAAGATAGCCTTTGGGGGTGTCAGCCTCAGATATATGTATAATTGCAAGACCACAAGAATCGGGGATGAAGTACGATAGAGCGTTGTAGAGTAGTTCGTTTGATGTACTTGATTGTCATACCAAACAAATTTTCAAATGGAAGACTTGTTCTACTTACGAATAATGCTTTTCTTGACAAGCTGTTCAAGAAGCTCTCCAAAGCGACGTTGAACCAGCCATGTTCCGCGTCCTGGGCCACAGCTGCCAGATCATCTGATTGCAGAATCCATTCATTCTCGGCATCAACTATGCTCCTCTTGACTTCTTGGTAAAGACTGCCCTGGTTCCTTTCTGAAGGCCTTTTCAAGGCCTGAACGTCTCGCAAGCGGAACAACAACTCGTCTGGCATGACGTCAGCGTATTGACAAGTAAGCATGTGGCCATGGCCATACCATACTCCTTCAGCTTCTCGTGAATGCTTGCCAATATCAAAGGTCGAGCGGCATCGGGATTTTTGCAATCCTTTCGACGGGCCTTCAACTTTATGGGTTGACCGTAATTGAATTCTTTCGCTTCCTCTCTCTCGAGGTCTCGTTCAAGCTTCTGGAGTTCATCTTGAAGATTCAGTAGCAGACGGCTATGGAGCCATCCAAAGCGGCGATAGATCAGAAAACTCGGGTCACAATTCTCCACAGCAGCTACACGCCCGTAGCCAGGTTGATATTCGCTCACTTGCGCACTGAATTAGCTGGCGTTCGTAGCCCAGCAGTATCTGCACTTACCTGCACGGATGACGCGAGGTACTTGAGTATGGTAAGTTATGTCGGAGTATAGCCCAAGCCTCCGCCTAAGGCCAGGCATAAAGCCTTTCTCCTCACCTTGACCTTCGTTAGTCGAGGCACAGAGCCTAAACTCCACAGGTATCTGCTTACACTGGTCGTCAAGTTGCTCAAGGTCATGGGGATACGAGGGACCAAGGAATGGAGTCGGACTCGATGGTGTCGACGGAGAAGTAGGGTTCGATGGTGTCGATGAAGTCGGAGAGCTTAGCGTATTTTGCCGCGGCTCCGCTTGGCCAGGCGAGCTTGGTCGTAGATCATTGACGTCCACCTCGAGCTGTTCAGGTCGTTTCACAGACATTGCCAGTGAAAGATGCCGATGAAGTCTAGCTAGCTTGAGAGCCAAAAGCTATATCTGCGATGCGCGCTAAATTGATACGGCGTAAGACTCAGCTTTCGCGTCCTGTCGACGAGCAAGGGATGATGAATCAAGGGGATATCTACTTGAGACAAACTCAGCCGTGAGGGAAGACGGTGTGGACAATTAGGCAATGGCACAGCTTTCAGCCCCGGCTCTCTGTGCAACCATCACTTTTCCAAAGAATATCGCACATGATGCAGGCTCTCCCATTGCCTACGCAACAGGGCAATTCCCAAAATTTGCAAGCCTATCGCCGCCCTCCACCACTTCCGAGATTCCTAAACCGCTAAGCAGAGTTGGGCCTGGGCAGGACCTCAATGTTCATGTCGTACCAGAGTTGAACCAAACAAAACGCACAGATTCAGTGGGATGCAGCTTATTTGTTATTATTGGGTTGATGCATGAAAATGATCCGTCTACTGTCGTAGATGCGAAATGTCGGGCCAGAGCGCTTGCAAGTACTCCAATCCATGTGCCTTTCCTCATGCGATACTTGTAAGCCGGATGTACCCAAGTACTTCAGTGCGCCTATTCGCCAGCAATTTCTTCAAGTTCGCCTTCGTCCATCCACTCACTAACCCATTTCCCAGTAACATCATTGCACGGCTTGTCTTTCAACATGTACTGACTTCTATTGGATCCGGGCGACTTTCGTCTACCACATACGTATCGTACTGTCTTCTTGGAATCTCCCGTGGCGGAATCTACCTCCTGATTGTTGTAGACTTTATCTCCTTTTCCATGGGCATAGTCCGACTGTCGAACAATAGCCCATTAGCATTTATCCATCAAAGGGAAAGTGATGCATCATACCTCGGGATTGCGAGGTCCTCCACTGCCTGAGTAAGTTTGAATCCCAGGTACTGTGGCGGAAGCACTCTCTCTGCCTTTGGAGCCACAAGGCCTTTCCTAATATCCTTAGCGATTAGCGCGAGTCTCTTGACTAGTGGAAAGCTGACGCCATCATCAAAGAGTCTTTACCTTCTTGGGACTGCTGTCCATGGGTACTTGCGGATTATGCTTGGAGCCAGAAATTATGCGGAGTGCCGGAGTCCTCTGACTTCAGAGGTTGCAGATTTTTGAGGCATTATATATATGCCAGTACTCGTTCGCTGCGAGCATCTGACAAGGCTCCATCGCTGAACTTCTTCCGATGTACCACCCGACCTTCCCAGCAGCCTGAGATTGAGCCGTAAACGTACCGCTCAAGCTTGTGCGCAGCTCTACTGCTTGCTGCCACGTCACAACAGATAAAACGCATGGGTATGAATTCAAGACAATTTGATGGCATCCACACCACTTCTTCAGACCTTTTTGTTCTACATCGAATGCGCCACAGCTCTGCTTCTAGCGGTGAGGAAATGTCCGAATATCAGTGGTCGCCATCGCTCCGATACAAGCATATTGATGCCCAATTTTGTCTCAGCCCGTTTCAAGGCAAAATCCTTCGATTACTGTAGATGCTAGCAGTAGTGCCTACTTCTGTATGCATATGTACGTGTCCAAACGAACACCCGGGCCCCTACGCTGATTGGCAGACATAAGTTCCGATATGTTGCATACGTTAATGTCCTCGCTTAAATATGTCTAACACCGTAAAGTAGCTAATGGAATGCTGATTCTCTTTTCGTAGCCATTGTTCGTACGAAAGAGCTTACTGAAGTCTAAACGAATAGCAATGAGAATGGCCGCCTCTGTGGTCCCGCCATCCAGATGGAATTGCTGCAGGGAGGTGCCTTAATTCCCAAACACGTTGGTGAGACGCGTCTGCTGTAGTACAACACTGTACGGCAGAGCAGTGTGGTCCTTGGAACGCCCAATCATCTGCTGTATTTGGAAGCAACGCCAAGGAAGTTGCCTATTCCAATGACTGGGAGGACTTACATGGCGGTCAACAATTATTCTGAAGACACTTTGCCAGAGTCAGGCTTTCAGCCTTTGATCAGGGGGTGAAGGGCCATGAGCTACAGACCCGCCTAGCCTTGCCATCAATTGGACGCTATCGTCGAAGTTGGCGCCTGGACGGTATGTCTAAAAGGGTCACACGAGTCACGCAGAGAAGCATCAGTCCTTATCGGACCCCTGCCGTTTCAGTCGTCGTTTGAACCATTCGCACTGCCTAATCTGTTCTGTCTCGTCAATCGGTACTCCTGGTGATAGGATGCAATCACTAGTTGCCAGGCCTTGATCTTCTCTTTTGTGATGACGAAGCTGAACGCCAAGGCCTGACGACAGCCTGATCTGGGGTTGCCGGCCTCAATTGGACGTCACGAGTCCGCCTCGTCATAGGGTTCCAAAAGTGTTGTTGAGTGAAGTTAACCCAACGAGCACAAGGCTCTATTGGGCGATAAGACACCAGAGATTTTGCCTAGCCTGACCTTCGACTTTCGCCCTAAGACTGGGTGGTTATTAGACCATTGTCTTGGGCGTACTACTGGCAGTCATATCTCCATCAGCTTTCGACTTCCATTCCAATAAATTACCGAGCTCCTATCAAAGCTGCCGAAGCCGTCCACAGAAGCCTCTTCAACTCCGGCCCCTGCCAAGCGAAAACAACTCCCAAATATTTCCAGATTTCCTCCTACTGCAATCACCCCCAACGATGGTCAAAAGCGTAAACACTCACCACTAGTACGTATGTAATCTGCAAAAGCCACTGTCGCTATGCGCGACCTACCTTGCAGCTTAGTTTCACCATCGAAGGAAATCTATGCCATGTAGACTACATCAAATACCCATTACAACCATTGTATCTGCGGCCTATACACCGAGCTGTGGTTCCATTCCATCAACATTACCGTGAGTTCCACGGTACCACGCACTCATACCTTTCATTACAGAGCATTGCCCATACCACCAACCGCTGCTTCCTTTCCAAAAGCTCCCTACGTCCTAGGACCCAGGTCCTTCGCCTTGAGCCCGTATTAAACGAGGGAGGGCCGTAGAACCCGAAAGCTCATGACTTTGGGCTTGAATCAGATCAATAATAATACCTGGAGTATCTTCCACATCACCATTCCACTCGTCTCTACCCTTTAGGCAATGCCCAACCCCTATTCCTATGAGATCTGCAACTTATCCCTCATCTCCTCAATTATAAAAAAACGACACCGTATTCCCGCCCCATAATCCCCTGAAATACATGTCCCATGCTAACCCATCTCCTCCATCATCTCGCCATGCCATCACAGCAGACCATTACAATTTCGACATGTAATACTTAGTCCTGAACCTCGGCTGAACCTTTATATGATATCTCGACAACGTTCTCTTACGAATAGCTAATTAGTCCAAAACATCGGTAACAACACCGCCCTTTTACTATATGATTCAGATCCCGATATCTACTCCAACATCTCGCTTCCCCCCAACCAAAACTCCTCTCACCTTACAGTACCTTAATCTCGCAAGTTACCGTTAGAGCTACGGCTATAAGACACATCTTCAGCGGCCATGTTCTTTGCTTGCAGCAGACTGCGAAGGTAGAATTGGGATATGAAAATCCAGTTCTTATATTCAAAATCAAAACATTCTGGTTTTCATGACTTTCGGTACAATGCATACATTAACTTTCCTTCAACATCCTCGGGGAGTTTCTGGTGTTGGCGACTTAGTACCACATATATGGGTTTGGATGGAATGCTGTAGAATAGTATGGGAAGGGGAGGCCGATGCGGAGAGTGCGCAGGTTTTGTTGGAGCGCGGGTTATACTGTGTTGAGAAAGAAGATGGGTTGATTTGCGAAGGCTGTGAGAGGAGCTGAAGGGTGCATGGAGGGGTTGAGAAATCAGGATGGGAGTCTTGAGGGGCATGCTTTGATGATAATAAAACCGGTGGTAGGAGTCAGTGAGGAGAGAGGATGACAACAATGGGAGAGTTTAAGGTATAGAGTTGACTAGTGCCTATGTACAAGGTTTGCTACCGGCACCTTTGATAGATTAAAACGATGATATGGTGCATGCTTCCAGTGAATCACAACTATAAGCCGGTGTCTGCCAATCACCGAGCCTTCCAGCTTCCCTCACCACCTATCACAAATCTCATGATCTCTACGCAATTATCATCACCCAACCCTCGCTCCATCAACCCCCCCTACCTCTCCACTCCCTTCCCCACCCACCCCATCCGCACAAAAAGTCCGCCAGTCACCAACACCTCCCCAAACCCACCCTCACCCACCCCTCCCCCCACCATCAACCTTCCTCAACCCCCCCTCCCCAACCCACCGCTCAGAACCCCTATACCCCTTCCCACCAAGCCGATAAACCCACTCGGCCTTCCCCGTACAAAACCGGAAATCCCGTATATAGCGCACTTCCCCCCTACCATCAACACTAGTAGTATCGAGGACTGTGGTGCCGATGCTAAAGGCGCGCTTTTGGGAATGTGGTTAGTGTATCTTTCTTTGTCAAGGATGGAGTTGGGAGGGGGGGGTAGTTGGTACTGGAGAGTGTGATGGTTTGGGTTTGGGTTTGGGTGTCAGTTTGGAGATGAATCTGGAGATGAGGGTGCGATTGTTTTGTTTTGGGTTTTTGGGGGCGGGCATTGTTGGAGAAGTCATTCTGTGCGTTGAAGGTGTGGGAGAGATGGTTTTTGAGAAGGAGACGGATAGGAGAGACAATGATATTTCTTAGGTTGGACTCAACAGTTGGGACATGGACCCACATTTTCTTTATGAGACTTGAGGTTCTGGTGGCAAAGGGTATCATTTCGCCGTCTTATCGTTGCACGTGCACCGTGTCCCTCTTATCATCTTGGAAGAACTGCAATAAGGGTATGTGATTAGATGCGAGTATGGATGAAGTTTCCTGGTGAATGGCTTAACATAATCATGTTGATGATCTCATATGGCGATGCAGCCTTGACTGTACTCAATACATAGGTCTTCGCTTCGTCTTTGCTCCGAGTCTCGATATAGCTGTTCATGGTGAACTTGAAAGCAGCCATTGGTTAATCCAAGATCGGTTTGTCATCATTGGACACTCATTTGATCGAAAGCCCACGCAGGCTGCTCTACCTTTTGACAGGCAATGCGTTCGTTTTGGTCTTCCTAAGAAAACACCCGAGATAGTGGCAATTCCGAAAATGACCATACGCTAGCCGAAGAGAACAGGCCGGATCTCTTCAGCGTCTCAAGGACCAACCCAAACCGGGCAGAAGCCAAAAGAGCTTTAAACCTTACAGTCTATTCACATCCTCTCGAAATGAAAGCGGCGCCCGTAGGTGATATCGTAAGAGTCTACGTACACAGGACAACTAGCTTTAGGCAGGACAGGCCGACTAACAAGACCTGTTGACAGCTCTCCAAAGTGTTTGTAGCTGGCTGAATTGATGATGGGGAAAGTGCAGTCGTATCCACAAGTCTGGTCACTCAGGCAGGATAGTTAAGAAGGCGTTACTGAGTTGACAGCGCAGTCTGCCAGTCAGCTCGATCCTCTGTTCTCCTCAGCTTTGTATGCTAAGATGGCGGTGGTGCTGCCTATCGGTGTGCTGCGCCTTAACATCCACATCTGAGTTCCCTAAAGGTAGAGACCCCGTGGGTCAGGGTAGCCTACTTGCTGACCTGGTGATGACTTAGAGTCATGATGTTTCTGCTAGTGGAGAGGGCCAGCAGTATGACGTTATCTCCTATAGTTGATGTCAGTTCTAGATGTGAGAGGAATATTTGCTGCATTGGGATATCAGAATGATGGATAGCCGACTTGGCTAGCATCACCAGAACGTTCCTTGTCTGCTTGCCATATCCTTTCCATGAGCGTAACACAGGAGCTCGCCTACGCTGAAATGGACCCAGCGCCTTCCGCAAAGCCAAATTGCACGCAAAGAGCAGGGTATCGCTGTGCATCGCTATATCGAAAATTAAAACCCAAGAAATCCCATACGCTTATTACGCTATGTCAACAACCGTCAATCAATCTGGATCACTTCTCGGGCAGTACTCTGTCTCCCCGTGAATGGCCTACATTGCAGCGTGTTGCGGATGCCTGAACCGTCACCTTGCTCCCCCGTCACTTCTTCCTCTTCTTTGATATCCCAGTCACCAGAAGAATGCAGAATGATAGCTTTGGCGTCGAGCCTACCAATTTGCTGCAACTTTTCCCTTACTTGCACCAAAAAGCCGTCGATGACCAGGCTTTGCGGACGAGCGTCTGAACCGCAGATTGGACATCGGAATTCGTCAGGTCCGCAGGGCTCTTTCGCGTTCGTGCTGTTACGTGTTTCCAGAAATATATCTCGGTCGAAGCACTCGTTGTGTCGACAGTAAGTCCCGCGTACTGGTACCACGAAGATCTGAGCCGAAAATGGGTCCTTAAGATCAATGACCAATTGCGAATCGACGACTAGGACGTCCGGGTCTAGATTCTCCAACCGACCGATTATACGCGTACGAGCCTCTTGCCATGGGAGCACTGCGATGCTACGTTTAATCAGCTGTTCCTCGATGATTTCAACGATTTCGACCCCAATAGCGTAGCGTGTGATGGAGTCTTCTGAAAAGCCTATGACTGCAGTCGAGATACTGTTTATTCCTTCTTTGACATAAGACGTAGCGTCAATGGGCAAGTCCTTCCCGTGGTGTGACTTTTGCCGGATCTCGAGAACATTACCGTTCAAAACGATAGCGGTGCTGCTGTGCCACACATTATCAGAAACCACCCACTCATGCTGTGAAGGCGATCCACTTGCTCTATCCACGTTGATACAACGGATACGACAGAGCCGTGAGCCAGGAAGGAGCGTTCTTAGAGAGGGTGAGCCGTACGAGCCCGGAGTGTCCCTCACTAGAGTGTTTGCGAGCGCTTTCTCTATATTGAAGTCCCATTTGAGAAATCTTTTCTCGCTACTGACTTGTGCCGGTGGCATGATGACATGCTTGATAAATCGGAAAGTCTTCCTCGTGTTGATGGGTTTCCCTTCAAGATCATACATGGATAGAACTGGGCTTCTCACATGCGCCTGGTGAAGGGCGTTACGCTTTGGATTTGGTTGGGATTGGACAAGATTGGGGTCAGCGCGGATAAATTGAGTTAGGTTTTGCTGACCCGTCCGGCCTGTCTGGGGCTGGCGGGACCTTTCAAGTCTCAGTCGTTGTGCCTCGTATTGGGGTCCAGGCTGCGTGGGAGAGTAAGGATCGATATAAGGTGAGTGTGGATATGCGGGCTGCTGAACCACAGAGGTACTATGAGTCACGCTTCGGGTGGGAACATTCGAAGGCAGAATGTGATTTGCTATGATCTCGGACGGCAGACTCCTTGAAGAAATGGGACTTGCGAATACGGGATGGCTAGTTCTCGTCTGCTGGTCCTGAAATTGGCGGGAGGAATCATAGCCGTGAGTCATGCTTGAATCCTGAAGACCTTGTAATGGTTTTGGTGATTGGGTGAGAGAAGTACTATGTACGTTTGTGGCAGTATTGATAGCAAGAGCCTGAGAAGGTGAAGAATATTGCCTTGGTAGAGGGCCGGGAATTATGGAAGGGCGAGAATGCGGAGCCGCGGATAAAGGTGACATGGTGGGGTCCGACGAGCTGGTCTGAAAAGACTGTAGTCCTTGCTGGGTTGAATCGATAGGCAGAGATCGAGGATCATGATGTTGCTCGTTTGATTTCGTTTGCACTGGAACAGCTTGACCATGTTGTGAGGGTAGTAACTTTCTTTGGTACGCCTGCTGCTGCATGTGGTTGCGATGGCACAAAGCAATATACTTTAACTCGCCGATTACGAATTGCCTATAGGCTTGGTTCGCATCTTCTGGATCATTGCGCGACCTTCTGAGCATGGTCTCGTTGTAATTATTCGGGAAAACCGCTTCAGTAAGCTGGTAGCAATGATCTTGTGGGCCCTTCCAGATCTGTCTGAGCAGCGCAAGGAAGATGACCTGTTGGAAAGTAAATGACCCAACATCAAAACAGGCAGTCATTTCCTCCACGAGAGGTGGATAAGCCCTAGATTTGCACAGACAGCGCATAGCTTCCCAATGACTGGACAGATTCACCAAACAATTCAAAACCTTCACATTCGCGGAGTGAAACGCCGGCCTCGATGGATGAAGGACATCCCAAGGCAGTGGAAAGCTCGAGAACCACTCAATAGCGTCGCCACTCAAGTTCTCGTTCGGCACTAACAAGTAAGACAGCACTTCGAGGCCCCTTCTGTGGGCGTCTTCAAGAGAAGGAGTGGCCCGGCCATTTCTCCGATACATAGCATCTACACAGAAGAGTTGATGGAGACGTAGGTAAAAGAAGTCGGAATTTCCACAGGCAACACGAAGCAAGCCGATACGTGGACGCTCATAATCGACGCCTGGCCGATCTGGCACATTCGTATAATGCAACCGCTGCAAGGCTTTACGATAGAAGTTCTGCATCTCTGCCTCAAGGGATGTATTGGTGCTTGAGAGATGTTGGAGATCAGTGGGAGATATTCGCTCAGGCGCTGTGGAAAGGATCTTCGAAAGACTTTGCTTGCGCTTTCTAGGCTCTGATGCCGCTTCTGATGCCGCTTCTGATGGCCTATTGCTTATTGCGGAGGATGACCCTTGTTGCTTCTGTGCAATGGAAGACATTTCATTGTTGATAGGGATAGCATCATCTGTATCTAGGAGAGGGTCGGTAGCGTCAGTAATCTGTGCAATGGGGTCCGGGGTTGGGCTCGCCCTGTGCTGGACTGGCACAAGCGGCCTTTCCATCTCCGCAAATTTCTTCTTCAACTCCTCATACCCAAATTTCGATACCAATTCATCAAGTTCCGTGAGATCCGTAGGGGCGATTCCAATGGTCCGAGTCCCGGGTGCTTCGTCTTCGCGGTCTTCGAGATCTATCACAGTGGCGCTCTGGCCTCGGGTTTCGATACCGGGACTTGTTGAAGGTAATAAGTTGCTGGCATTGTTGCTAGCCTCTATAGGTATTGCGGTCGGAGAAGGTTCGGCAGCCATCGGTGCACTTGGTACCAGCGGAGTCAAACCTGATGTAACAGAGGGAATTAACCGGCTTGAGTAATTACTAGTACCTCCGCGCCTTCTTCTGTCTCGAGGGAAGCGGCCGCGGTCGTAGTTTGGGAATGGCGTACCCGAAAAGTCATGATGTTTGAGATCTTTATATTGTTTGGCCGTCAACTGTGCGATGCTCTAGAGTCAGCGATGCCCTCCTGTTTAGAGGATTGATGGCGCATGCCAGTGGAGTTTAGAGGGATCAAATGCATTAGAAATATGCCCTGGCCCTCAAACGTCGACACTAAACTGGAAAACCATGCTCTAACAGCCTTACCTGAGTGTCCGACTGTGTCCTTGCGGGAGGGGCTAGAGAGGGTGGCATTGATGCGTTTGGGTTAAAAGACATCCACTCCTTTTGCTTTGCACCAAGGAAGGCGTTGCTGGTTGCATTAGAACTATCGAATTCTTTTATCGACATCGCTCGAGCCTGCTTCGCACGATTAGAAGGTCGTCCTTTGGGAGAAGCCATCGCTTTCTCGTTGTGACGGCCCACGTCCTTGTTGGGAGCTGTCGGCCTGCAATAGACGCCTTAGGAACGCCTCTAGGCCACTGAAAGGGTCAAAACATTGGGCTAGATGAGGCAATAGAGGTTTTCTTCATGGATATATGGCCGGAGTAGAAGTTGCGGAGGTGACAACCCGCTCATGAGCAACTGGTCACTTCTTCGTCTCATGTATAAGCGGAGCCGAGGGACTGGAGATGGTTTTATGATTGATCTTGCAACCGTTGTGCTCGAATGAGCAAACCAGCGAGCCTCCTTTAGTGCGGTGTCCAGATCATGTACCCAAGCCCGTGGATATGATCAAGTGGTACGTCTGCTCAGGACAAGCCTAGCTGGGTAGCACCCGTGAGGGTGTCTACCAAATAGACTCTTTGTACATTGACCCAGTATCCTGCCTGTAACAATAGCTAACAGACTTTTTCGGGGGTCGAAGGCGAGCAATGGTTGTTGAGAGTTGTGTCTCAAAATCAATAAGGGTGAAAGGCCCGATCCCTGCTACCGTCTTTGCCTTTCTGGCGCTAGCAAAAAGCTTAGCGCTCCAGGCTGACAGGGTCCTGCACCAGAGATGGCAGGAGATTGTTGGCAGTGGCCCTAAACAACTAAAGTAAGTACTAACGCCCACTTTTGGCTAGGTAGGAGGTAGCTATCCTTTGATCGCAAACACGTCTAATTATTGCCCATATATCTATCATTACTCGCTGCGACCCATCAGTCTCACAGCCAATGCGACTTCTTTCCCAAATCTACCTTTGGCGTATCATCTATTCTCCGACTTCGAAGCGCTCAGGACTTGCCGCGGTACAGGTATCGATAAAGTAGCTTGGCTCCGTCATTGATTCTCCGTCCCAAGTGCTTGAGGAACAGCCCATGAATGGTGCTCTTGACGTTGAACTCAACGCTATCGCGATTCATCGCAGAGTACCCCATGGTCGATCCATGACAAGCGGAGGAGATTCTAGTCGGGTGCGGCTTGACGACAGCCTCGGGTGAGCTTCGCCCCACCATAGCTACCGCATTCCGAAGGGAGTACAAGGGAGGCTCTAGCCATGGCTTTCAGACAGTTTGGAAGATTTCCACAGAAGGCGTTGCCTGGAGAAATGTTGCTCGTTATCCGTAAGTCGCCGCAATACTTTCCACAAACACGGCTGTGAAGGCACCATGAGCACTTCAGATGCAACCCAGCGAGCTCCAACATCTACGTTCTGGTACACTGACGGCTCACTCAACAGACGATTTTGAAGCCCGTAGCCCCGACGAACTAAGTCTACTCAAAGGGGACAGGATAGAATTGATCGAGCGAGATGACGACTTTGGAGATGGTTGGTATCTTGGCAAACATATACAGAACGGCAAAACCGGCCTGTTCCCCGAAGGTGAGGATCCATACAGGAGAATTGCAAAGTCTAAGTGCTGACTACCTGACTCGGCAGTCTACACAACCACCACCCCTCGAGCTATCAACATCTCTGCAACTGCCATGGCTACGCCCGCGAATCTGGTCTCCGGAGCTTCGAGCAATCTACACACAAACAGCACTCCTCAACGTCAAGCACAGAGTCTGGGAGCAGCGTCTCTATCCTTGAAACGCTCAGCAGAGGCTGTCAGACCTGATGCAGCCACCCCTCCTCCGCTTAATACGACACCGCCATTGCAGAAGACGAACTCTGTCCCGAATGCCTCGCTTGGTGCTCAATCGCTAGCCGCAAGCAGTCCTGCCCAACGGAGCATCAGCATGATTCAGCAGCGCCCAGATGAAGAGAGTCCAGTGATGAACGAGACCTTGAGTGTCATTGATGAGCACATAACGGATATGAAGATACCTCGATCCAATGGGCGAGCGGCAGAGCGCAGGATGACAAATGACTCGGGAAGCGAATATAGCACCCATCTTGATCAGCGGTTGTCCTACATAGCAGGGCATGAAACAGACGAAGAAGAGCGGAATCTCCACACAGAGAAAGAGGTCAAGAGATGGACACCTCGTCAGGTAGCAGAACACCTGGAAAACATTGGAGTGGAGTCCAAACACTGTGAGATTTTCAGGGAGGAGGAGATCTCTGGCGAAGTTTTGCTGGCCATGGATCAGTCCTCTATATTCATGAAGGAATTTGACCTTGGATTGGTAGGACGTAGATTGCGAACATGGCACAGAATCAAGGCGTTCCAGGAGGAGGTTCGAGGACATTGCACACCCATGAACCAAACGAAGCTATACGATGGTGATGATTCGTCAGAGGAGTTCGACCCAGGCCAGAGCGAGAGGGCTACCACAAACGGATCAACATTGACAACAACACTATCTGGCGGATCGAGCGGCGGTGGGCATGGATACCCCCCACCGTACTACCCGAGTCCTCAACCTTCTCCTTCATCTCAGCAACTTGGATCGCAACGACAAGATTCAAGTTCGACCCCCGCATCCTTCACTTTCAAATCCGGGCTCGACAGCCCGGGTCGACCTTCAGCTGCATCAATACGAGAGTTCAATCATTCACGTCGTCACTCTGCTATCGACTTTGCTTCAACCTTCAGCCCGGCTACACCCCCTCCAGAATCGCAAGGGGAATCAATAACTCCCAACAAAAGCGCTACACTCTCACCACACAGAAAGACGCCCTCTTTTGATCGTAATTGGATAATGGGAAGCCCACCTCAGCTGCCCAATAGCCGACCGCGCTCTGCTACTAACGCAACTGTAGTCTTAAGTACAGACCGCAATACTTTTGATCCGCAATCACAGGAACCGGCCAGTGCCCATTCCCGTAATGTATCACGAGATTTTGATCGTGGATACGTATCAGGCGGTGAGGTGGATTCCAGGAAGGCGCGAAATGTATTAAGAAAGCGCGATACTGTTAGCGCCAACCATTCGAGACAAAGCTCTTACCAACCAGACACCAAGCGAATGAGCTTTGCTGCTACGAGACGTCATTCTCGGTTTGGAAGCGTTGACTCTATCAAGGATACCGTGGCAGCCATGGCTTCCCCTGCTGCTAAAATGTACCACGGCGGCATGGGCCATTTTCGTAATTCCTCTGCTGGAGAGGCCTTTTCACAAACGACGCCATCCACTAACCTCACATCACCTACTGTCACCAAGCTCGAATATGATATGAAGCCTAGCATGAAGATCGTAACCTCTTCGACAAAACCCAGCAGCTCGAATGGCTCACCCAAATCGGCAGTCGGCCCCTCAAAATCATTCTCGAAGCCTCGCATGGGGTTGAGAGCTATCTCAGACGCCGTCACTGGGAATGAAAGAGCCCGTGCCTCAACAACGCCTTCGGCTGTATCACCAATCAAGGAACCCGCGGGGCAATCGTCTTCGCGAACTGGGTCGACGTCACCTTCGGCCGCATCCCAAAGCATCGACCGGGAAAGCACCGATACGTCCTCAAAAGGGACCACTAGCGCCCAGACCGGACTCACACCTACAAGCGGAACAAGGCGAAAGTCGAAAAAGGAGACCAGCGCCTACACTCGCGGTCTTGAGCATAAATCACCACAGGAGCAAATGGAAGGGTGTGATTACAGCGGTTGGATGAAGAAGAAGTCATCCAACATCATGACAACCTGGAAGCCCCGTCTCTTCGTCTTGCGAGGACGCCGACTTTCATACTATTATTCCGACACAGACACTCAGGAGCGAGGCCTCATCGACATTTCTTCTCACCGTGTCCTCCCAGCTGATCATGACATCCTCACAGGTTTTCATGCCACAGTCACTGGTGCGAAATCATCTCCGGTATCACCTGCGACTGCTCATACTCCAACCCTCGCGGCAAAAGATGCAGCTGCGCAGCCAGAGTCAACCCTTCAAAAGCCAGTCTCCGATTCAATGTTTATCTTCAAGCTGGTTCCACCACGAAGCGGGCTCTCCCGTGCTGTCAATTTTACCAAGCCTACAATTCATTACTTCGCTGTTGATAACATCACACAGGGTCGACTCTGGATGGCTGCTCTGATGAAAGCAACCATCGACCGTGACGAGACCAAGCCAATTACCACAACGTACCAGCAAAAAACGATCAGTCTTGCAAAAGCAAGAGCAATGAGACATCGGCCCCCAGCCTTGATGAATCTGGACGAGAAGGCTGAAGGGTTGGAGGAGGGTGCTAAGAGCGATGAGACAGGTCTCAAAATCCAAGGGCTGGATTTCGACAAGAAAGAAAAGGGATTGGAGCAGCAAAGGGCAGGGAGTCTGAGTACAGTAGCTGCATCTGAAATGGACAACATTCTGGACGATGGAGTAACGGAGACGTGACGACATTTGGCGGAGGTGAACATATCTTCAATTACGATGCAATAATTGGAACGAGTTGGATTGGTGTGGAGTGAAAGCAAGGCGTTCGATTGATGCTTCCTCCAAGGAGTAAGCCAGGATTATACAGCTGTATAGGTCTCAAGTTAATATTCAGATTTCAATAGAACGGCCGAAAGGTCCCCCTGGTGGTATATTGACCGCATGCCATTCTCAGTCGCACACTGGGTCTGAAAAAGCAGGTCCCGTGACCAGCTTCCGATGCACGACATCATATTTAGGGCAACTAATCCACGGGTGCAGCCGGAGGTCATCCCAGCATAGTCACGCTTGCGGTAGAGGAGACGCTTCTAGACCCGTCATTTGTATTGGTAACAAGCGACAAGATGCACAGAACCGGTCATTAGATGGCCGAAAGGTTGAATACTATGGCTACAACCTGACTCACGCCACACTCGTGGAATCCACCCACTTTGTTCACTTTCCTCTGTATATCGCGAGAAGGTAGAACTATGTAGCTCCGCTGTTGTCTTCGGACATCCGGCGGGGCCACTCCCAATTGCCTATCCCTGGCTTTGAGACATCATTGGTGAACCATACCTGGTCCAAATTTGGAACATCAAGCTTAGAGCGCAAGGCCGGCAGAGTGGAAGACTTTTGAAAATCTTGATGGTGCTTTGAAATCGCTCAGTGTAGGAAATGCCGAAGTTTCTCGAGATAGGCGACATACGATCCGATGTGAGCTGCCGCGGAGCAAGCAGCAGTCAAGCAAGGGCGACTCATGCCTCCATGGGATAGCTGTGGAGAGTAAGGAGGCATTAAGGGAGATAAAAACATTGCGGATGCTGGCGTGGATTGTTGAAAGCAAGAGTGTTCGCAGATAGATAGACTTTACATACCCCGCGAGTCAAGTTCCTTCGTTCAGTCGCAGGTACCTTGAGGTACTTACTCTTTCGTGTCATTAGGCCGGCAGCTAAAGTACCCCTCCCGTACCGAGGGAGGTCTCCCAAGTGTGTCGTTCAGACTAAGAAATTGGCGCACCTTGCGCTAGCCCCTCCACCTTAATCCACCAGATTTTTTCCCACTTCCAGCTTCTTTCCTCAAGAGAAGCAAAAGCCAACCCACGTCTTTTCCGCCAAAAAGCATTCTTTGTGTGCGTGCGATATCTTCCTTCGTGTCCCCTTTCGGTGTCGCGGGTGTTTGTCTTGATTTCGAGCCGCACTTTGACTTGCAGCATTCTAGCTTTCCAGCAGTCTCAGCGTCGTGATCTGGTGAGTTGGCAGGTCCTTTGTTCCGCATACCGTCACGGCTTCGACCGAGGCCTACACTTCACTTTCTTTCCAGTCGCATCAACCCAAAGAAGCTCGAGCAGATCACTCTGCTCTCTCCGCTACAGTTCTTCTCCAGCCATGTGTCGCTGCGGCGGTTCGCATCGCCTGAGCGAAGGCAGATGACGCAGACCTCGTGCAACTGCTGGAAGCCACGGGATATCTGCCTTCAAATCAATCACTTGCCCAACAGCAGCCCTGCTCCACCCACCTGCGTTCTAGTCAGGCACCGTTCGACAATATCGCAGACTTGCAAACAACGTCACTTTTCCACAGGCTAACGACATTGAGTTTAGGTCAGCGAGCGTGAATCTTTCTTGACAATATTGATTGCTTCACCATCACGGGAATACAGGCATAAGAACATTAATAACCCCCGCCTGCCCCCGGAATCTTCAACATCTACACTGTTCAACATCGATCAGTCCTTCTCCAGTCCTCTTTGCCTATACTTGAAGTTCGGCGCAACGGGTCAATTTCGGTTCAGCACTTGACTTCGATTGTTTGGAGCCAGCACGCCTTGCGAAGCACTGAGCGTCAAAACTTTTGCAGCACCTACCGTCTCATTGCAGTCATTCGGTGCGGTAAGTCCTCCTAGTGCAATATCATCCTGCGCCTTCGTCACACATTCATGAATACGTCGATCGGGTATCTCATTACATGGCTGCTAATACTTCGATCATAGGCCCCCAATTCAATAAGACTCTCCTTTGAGCTGCCCTTGTCTCTTCGTCTACGAACACCGCATTCTAAATATCTTTGTCAACTACATAACATTATTGACAGCATGAGTTTCGAAAATTACCAGAATTTCCCAAGCCAGCAGGGCGGGCCAGATGGCGGAGTTGGCCCCGGTGGTCCACCTCAGCAAGAGCAGCAGATGGGCGGTCAGATGCCCGACAACGGAGGGCAATACCCCGGCGGAGATCCCGGATCTGCTGGAGGACAATCGCAAGGTGGGGAGGAGAAGACTACTTTGTGGTATGATCTTCCTAGGGTCTCCTGTCGCTTCTTTGCCTAGCCTTACCATAGGTCCAACAAAGAGAGGGAAGAAAGGCTGATATCAATATTAGGATGGGCGAGCTCGAGCCATGGATTGATGAAAACTTCGTACGTACTGTTTGGTACAACATGGGCGAGCAGGTCAATGTCAAGATGATCCGTGACAAATTCTCCGGGTAAGCCGGTCATGCCGGGCGTTCTAGACTTCGGCCAATGCGTACTGATTTCAAGCAGCAACGCCGGCTATTGCTTCATTGACTTCCAGAGCCCTGCAGCCGCGGCCAAGGCGCTGACACTGAATGGTCAAACCATTCCCAACTCCAATCGTCCCTTCAAGCTTAATTGGGCCTCTGGCGGCGGATTAGCTGATCGGAGCCGCGATGAGCGCGGCCCAGAGTTCTCGATTTTCGTCGGTGATCTCGGACCTGAGGTCAACGAATACGTCCTAGTCTCACTTTTCCAGAACCGCTTTCCTACTTGCAAGTCTGCTAAGATCATGACCGATCCGATCAGTGGAATGTCCCGGGGCTATGGCTTTGTTCGCTTTTCCGATGAGGGGGACCAACAGCGCGCATTGCAGGAGATGCAAGGCGTCTACTGCGGTAATCGACCAATGCGCATTTCGACTGCCACGCCGAAAAACAAGACTGGTGGAGGTGCACCAGGAGGAGGTATGGGTGGAGGTATGCCTGGCGGAGCTGGTCCTGGGCCCATGGGCGGCAATCAATACAACATGGGCAATCCTCCGATGGGATACTACGGTGCCCCACAGCCGATGAACCAGTTCACAGACCCAAACAATACAACTGTGTTCGTTGGTGGCCTCTCTGGCTACGTCACCGAGGATGAGCTTCGTTCCTTCTTCCAAGGCTTTGGTGAGATTACCTACGTTAAGATACCACCTGGAAAGGGGTGCGGTTTCGTTCAATTTGTTCAGCGTCACGCAGCCGAGATGGCCATCAACCAGATGCAAGGCTATCCCATCGGCAACTCGAGAGTCCGCCTCAGCTGGGGTCGTAGCCAAAATAACTCGGGCCCTGCCGGCACTCCATACCGCCCTGCGCCGCCTCCACCCGTTTACCCATCGATGGGTATGCCCCCTACGCACCCTTATGGCCAATTTGCTCCATTGAAGGTATGATCAGTCTCCATGGTTGAGCTTCGCGATCAACGCTGACTTGTCTACAGTAAGATACCCCCTGTCTTTCAAGCCTTCCCAAGCGGTTTGATATCGGTATCCTCTTAATTTTACCTTTCGCTTCTTGAATAGCCTTCTTCTGTGATGGCTCGTTCTCCGATTAGCGTTAACCATAAAGGAAAATACATGGAGGGAATTTGCAAAAGCTTTCTATTCTCATAGCATGCGAAGGAGGTCTGTAATTATCTGGGCAAAGACACGAAAGCGACGACATCAATCTGTACCTATTCCAGAGTACAGTATGCTTTATCCCTGTGTCTTCCTAATGCCTGTGAACTGAAGTTGGTGCTGAGCTAGATGTTTTCGACTGTTCTGGACTAATCTCAAGCGGCATGCTGCTTTCGCATCTTGGCCTGCTTTCTCTGTTTCAGGGCGCCAAAGTTCCTATATCTGTTGAGCATCGACTTCTGTCCGCGCGTTGTCTCCAGAGTGGAAGCAGCTAATGATTCATCTGTCTAGTCCGTATGCTGCGCACCAACACCCGCCTCAGAGCCCAAGGCAAGCGCCTCCTCAAGGACCTCCAGGCGCTTTTCCTCCCGGAGCCCCTGGTCCAACTGATCCAATTCCCGTGCATCAATTGAATGAGATGTACGTGCAGAGGCAGCAGGGCGTCAACGACCGGCTCGAGGCGGATTCAAGAGGATATGATACAGTGTTCTCCCAATGATTGTGGCTTTCTGGCTCAGCAGATTGAAAAGCCAATCCAGTTGAAAAATTTCGTTACAATATATCGACAAGCTAGCCTTTCCACATCGCGTCGATGATGCTGGGAGATAGCGCAATGCGCAGGTATGAGGGAGGCCTTTGATAGTTCCATTTCTAGCACGAGGCAACAATATCGATTAGCGGAAGGAGGTGGGGTTTTCTGCTCAGTATCTCGCCTCTCCAATGGGGATTGGATATCAGAGAGAAGGGCGGTCGATGGGTGTTGTACGATATGCTCCTTTTATTAGCATGAGTACAGTGTGCTTCGTAGTGGACACGTTACAAGTGGGTGGCACAATTTCTTTAGCTGTAGCTCAGAAGACAGGCGCGAGGACAAGATATGAAAAGAGGAATGCCCTTGCCCAGAGAGCGACCCTTTCCGTTACCTGGGTTTTACTTCGACCTCACATTGGCAGGCACGTCTTTGCACCACGCCTCCTTCTCAGACGTGGAATCCTATGCGTTGTTCTTACAAACACATCGTCTTTGCCAGCACATGATCTCCAACTCTTCTCACTCTTCTTTAACATAAAACATAAAGAACCCAAGCATCATCTCCAAACGCAGCAATGCGTTACATGAACTGGGATGTCCTCGTTTTCCCTGAGGCTGGAGACACTAAGACACCATTGCAAGAATTCAGCACAACCTGCACGGTCATCCAAGATCCAGGTAAGCAATCCACCAATCAACATCTACGTTCGAAGCTGATCGAGTCATCTCTTAGACAGTGCTGCAATGCCAGTACCAAGCCATGCAGCCTACTTCAAGACTGTCACACACCCTTTGCCTACAGTCTCATGCTTCGTGCCCAGTCTACTACCTGGCACTCCATTCAGAGTCTCTATACATAGCTGGACATCCCCGGTTGCTAGCCGTGCTACGCAGGCCATGGCGGATCATGGTAACCAGGTCTGGTTCGAGGCTAGAGTCTTACTCGATGGAACTTGTACTGCGTGGGTCATTGAATCATGTCACTCATGTCATTGTGCCCTGTTCACTAATGCAATTGGGCAGCGGTATCTTGTTCAACCAGGACCCTTCCTGGCCACAAGTCATTGGTGAGCAGCTATCTCTTAAGTCTCCATGATCGGTTTCGCTAAAAGGATGTATGCAGACATGAGCTCTCGTACTGCTTGAACCATACCACACCTCCGCTGAGGAGTCTCTACTGACGAAGCACAGCAGCCGAAGACAACAAAACCCACGAACAGCTCAAATTCCCCACCTTCCACGCCGAGATGCTCACACAAATCTGGGTCAATGCTGCTCAGCGCATGGGCACTATACGAATCGTTATTGCGGAAGGCATTCGTCACGGACAAGGCACTGCAGGGTTCTTGAAACTGAGGAACATCATCACGTTCTCATTCCAGCACGCTCCTCTTCGTGAATAAACAAAATTCTGACGACAGTGGATCCAGAAAGCTGATACTAAAACAGATGTCCTTGAAAATTGTGGCATCGCTTGGCCGAATCCTGGGATGTGGTGGCAGGGCCAGCAACAGTTTCACGATGCCACATCTCCTCGCGCCGAGGCAGTGGAGGCTGACGCCCACGGCCACTCTCCTAGACGTCGACAACCGTCGAAGGAGAATGGCCGTGCTCGAGCAGATTCAGTCATGGCTCCACCACACATGTCACAGGGTTTGACGGCTCATCCAGCTTTTCGAGCTCGTGCCGCTCATAGCAATGATCCTTTCTGGTCACAGCATGGCCCAATGCACGACCCTTTCACTGGAGCCGCCAATCCCACTGCCTTCTACAAGACCGTGACGACTCGTAACTCCACCGGCTCAGGAGATATCTCGATGCCCGACCAATCTCGTTCTACCTCAAGTAGCCACGACGAGACGATGCCAGACTACTCAAGACCTCTGTCGCCAGCGAACAGCCATCGCAGTCACCCAATGCTAGATTACTCTCGTCCACCAACCTTGCCAGGAAGCCGCAACATCTCCGACTTTGCGAATTCGGCTATGAACGAGCTTGGCCTATCGCGGCTGGAGACTATGCTACAGTCGCATCCGGGATATCCAGGATACGATGCTGAGAGCCAGTTTGAAGCCATGATGGCTTCGATCAGTCCTCGTAGAGACTCGAACCTGAGCGGAATATCAGCTCCAAGTAATACCCGAGCTAGCAGTGCTGCCAATACACCACCGCCAGGAACCGTCAACCCATTCGCGACACAAGACCGAGCAAATTCGTACAATGATCACCCTCGTTCAGTATCTGTGACTACACGCGATCCTCCACCTCCTGCCATCCACATGTGTCTGGGTGCTATAGAGGCAAGCTCGGCCTCTTTTGGATCTGATGTTCGTCAAGATGTTAGAGATGTCGGACTGCAGCCTGAGACCGTTGTCAAAAAGAGGCCCATCGGGAGGCCGAAAGGACGTAAGGAAGGTAGAACAAGCGACGTTGGTGGGCTTGAGAATTCTGTCAACAAGGCTCAGCGACGGGCCACCACCGGCTTTACAAATGGTAAGGAGAACACGCAGGGCAGTGCCGAGAAAATCAGCGATGGCAAGAGAAAGCGAGCAATCACTGCTGCTGGCCTGAAAGTGGCGCTTGAAGATCGCATTGCGAATCATGATGCTTCCTCACCTACCAGGAAGGTCACGAAGACGGGTCCGAAAGGGGACTCCGCGGCAGAATTGATAGACATGGACGACCTTACAGCAGAGGGTGTCATTGCAAGAGCACCTTTGGGGACGCTCGAAAATCGCATGTGAGGACTGGGATGCAAGTTCGGCTGTACATGGTGGTAGGAACGGTTCTACGGTACTACTATGGGATGGTGCTATGGAATGGTAATGGGCATATGTATGTGTACCGCATTAGTAGGAGCTGGATGCCTCTGTTGCGTGCGATCGATATTTATTTGTATTGTCTAAGAAAAGAAAGGCTTCGAGAGGTGAGAATCTGCATTGACGGTACCGGAGGACCTTTGTAGGTATCCTTGGAATCATAGCGTAGTATGGTATCGCAAGAGAGGTTCTTATATTGACTTAGCCTGAATACTTACCCAGCGCGATGTCTCTGACTCTTCTCATGAAATTTCGCCTCTCCACTGTTTGAGGATGGAAGGCAGAGGACGCCGCTAGAACGTGTGCTCTCCATTCAGACATCTATCAACCAGCAGGTAGTTTGTAGCTTTCTACAATATCTGTTTGTCCGACCTTTGTTGGTACGCAAGAACCAAATGCTTATAATGGTGGTACATGTCGAAGGTCGCAGTTGACACATTCGGCGTATTCCAGGGATCCCGTTAGACGTCATATTCTATCTGGCATATCAAAATCAAAAACATCACGACTCCACTCGATAATTGCGACCATATTCCATTCTCAGTCATTCGAGTATCCTTCCCCAAACGTATCGTCACAAATATCCAGTCTCGGTTCCAGCTATCTACCCCCTGTACCCCTCTGTCGACCTACATCCGCGTCCCAGACTATGGCAGACGAAGCCCCCAACCCAGACGAGACACCCATCACATTCAACGTTAAGTCTTCCTCAGAAGCAAAATATGTTGTCACAGTACCACTCACCACCACCGTCATCGACCTCAAGACCAAGCTCTCAGGCTCCGAGTATGCTGACATACCGCCTGATCGCCAACGCCTCATCTACTCCGGCCGAGTATTGAAAGATCCAGATACGCTGGCAAGCTATAAGATTAAGGAGGGTAATACGGTACACCTGGTGAAAGGAGCAGCAAGTAATGTTAGGCAGCAACCGGGGAACCAAGGAGCTTCTACGGGCGCCGCTGGGACTCCAGCACAGGGAGCGCAGGGTGTACCGCAGAACCTTGCCAGTGGGACAGGGCGGGATCCGCTGGCTGGCTTAACAGGTGCGAGATATGCAGGATATGCGCAGATGCCAAATGCGAATATGTTTGGGCCTGACGGTGGCGTATGTCGCCCCCCTTCTTACCTCCGCTTTACGTACGAATGCGGTGCTGATATGCGTACAGATGGGCCCCCCTCCGGATCCAGATCAGATGGCTTCCATGCTTGAAAATCCAAACTTTCAATCTACGCTCTCAGAAGCTTTGGCCAATCCCGACGTCGTGGACCAGATGATACGGTCAAACCCCATGTTGCAGGGCATGGGACCCCAAGTCCGACAGATGATGCAGGATCCGAACTTCAGGCGTATGATGACCGATCCAGCACAACTCAGACAGTTGAGCCAGATGGGGAGACAGTTTGGCGGTGGTATGTTTGGAGGTATGGGTGGAAGGGGCCCTGGTGGAGAGGGAGGATTCCCAGCCCCTGGAGTGACGGATACGATGCCAGAGGGCGCGGAGGGAGAGAGAGGTGCAAATGCACAGCAGACAAATACGACACCACAGCCGCCGTCAAATCCGTTCGCTATGTTTGGGAATCCTGGCGCTACAGGTGCAGCTGGTGCAGGAGCAGCTGGCGCGAACCCCTTCGCAGCGCTGTTTGGACAAGGGGGAATGGGTGGACTCGGAGGACTTGGAGGCCTTGCAGCTGCCAACCCGTCTACTGCAACCCCGGCAGCTGAGGGAGCACAAGCACCTGGATCGACGCCGAGTCAGCAGCCCCCGGCAAATCCGTTCGCTTCAATGGCCCAAAACCTCATGCAGAACCCCCAAATGATGCAGCAGATGATGGGCGCCATGGGCGGTATACCTGGCCAACAACCACAGGGCGAAAATACAATTCCAGGATCCAACGCCGCAGCCAACGCTGGCTTCAATCCCTTCGCGGCACTCCAAGCTATGGGTATGGGTGGTGGTGCACCCGCTGCCGCAACTGATGATAGAGCGCCGGAGGATCGATATGCGGAGCAGCTGAGGCAGCTGAACGACATGGGCTTCTACGAGTTCGAACGGAATGTGGAGGCTTTGAGGAGGACGGGTGGGAGTGTGCAGGGGGCTGTGGAGTATCTGCTCACGCATTAGTGGATGAGGGAGGGAAAGCAGGGGAGTGCGGATTGGAGAGCGAGATCAGCAATCGAAGTGGGAGTGGTGATGCAAGCGTGATGCGGCAGTATTTAGGGCCAGGATTGGAAGTGCGATGATTTTATGATAGACGGACGCCGGAACGGCTTTCTTTGCTAGCTAGCATCGTGTACAGCTCTGCCTTTCGCTCTTGTGACTTTCAACACTCGCCGAGAAGCAGTACATGTCTTGAGATCGTGTCTCGAGAACGATCAACAAGATTCACCATCGATTGGATCATCATATATGGAAGGTAGCAGAAACAAGCGACATGTTCGATTCGATATGTATGGCTCTTTCGCCTTTGATTGCTAGCTAAGAAATAGCTAGCATCATCATTCAATATATACAGCGCAGCTCTCGCGCAGCCCAAGGACTCTGACAACATGATTTGCCCAATCATAAAAAAAGGGTATCCCAATTCCCAACGCTTCGCGATGCCAACGACGAAACGCCCATCCCCATGCATATCCGATACATTGCATCCATCCCCAGAAACCCGGTAAAAGAAATCGTTAGAGTAAGCATTATACCCTTGCCGGACCTCTGCCGCCCGCTTTCCTCGGCAGCGTCCACGGCACCCCCATTACGACCTCGCCTTCTGAGAAACCCCAGAAATATACACACATGCCTATTATATAATATAGTCCTGCGTTCGTGCCCTGATATAGTAGCAGCGCTGCTAGACTCGATAGCGGATATACGATAAGCCGCGCCTCGATGGAGCGATGCATCGCTGCCAGCGCAGTCATTGCTTTTGAGGATGTATACGGCGGGTTACTTGAAGTGGTAGATGCGGAGGCTTTGTGGGTCTGGGTTTGAGTTTGTTTGCTGGCGTTGTTGGAGGAGAGACGGATGGAGGTTGCAGCTGTGGTGAAGAGGGGGAGGGGCCATTCCCAGCAGAGGCCGAGGAGGCCGAGGAGGAGGTTTATGGTTTGGAGGATGGGGATGGGGTGGACGCTGCCGTCGAGGTTTGTGGTGAGGAAGTCCCAGAATACTTTTGGCCAGAAGAAGCCGGATATTGAGGCGGCGACTTGGTCTGTAGGGGGTGGTTAGTGGGAGGTTTTTGTGGGGGGAGGGAGGGCGGACGTACAGGCTGCGGCTGTGAGGATGATGAGGCGGGCCCAGTGGTTTTTGATCAGTTTGCCCATGTTGGAGATGGGTTGTTGGTGCTGGAGTTGGGGTTATCGCATAGAATCGGGCATTGTCTGTGTATAGAACTGGTAGGCTTCGATGGTATACTGCTTGTCAGACACTTTGGTAGTAGGTGCTCTCAATGAAGAGGTCGCGCGATGACAGTGGCGACGAGGGCGATGGCGACGTCGAGCAGCAGCGAGTGTCTCGTGGTTTGGGACTCGGGAGGTATGTATCAGACGTTTGAGAGATAAAGGATTGGGCGCCATAGATCTAATCCACCCCTCTGGAAGGACCCTTGACGCTTCTCTGCATGCTGGGCATGGCGTTGTGGACCGGGGTCGGCATGGCATTCGTCCCGCAATCGTCAGGCTTCA
>JAABUL010003039.1_pt1 | contig 25966 bp, 18 predicted proteins | sample 5559151 | NCBI WGS metagenome assembly JAABUL01 (sample SAMN10711876, study PRJNA513368) | rock metagenome | isolation source: Antarctica rocks | place: Antarctica: Victoria Land, Pudding Butte sud | reverse complement strand
TCCTCGCGCAGTAACTCCTGCACGATGCGGGCCTTGTAGGCGGAACTGTATTGTTGTCTCATCGTGGTCTAGTCTACCACCTCTAAGCGCCCCCTTTCACTGTCCAGGTTCCTGGGTCCACTATATTTGGTCGCTTTGCCCTTCATAATACCGCGCCCGCGTCATCGGAGCAGGGACGCCAACGTGACGATGCGCAACTCAGTTGAATAGCCGAAACACATGGAGATGTGTCCGTCCGGGGGTAGCTACCCGGCGCTGAATGAGGCAGGCCATGGGAAGGGGGTGGTCACTATGGACGACCAGTAGGGCGACGACAGGTCCAGAGGAGGTTTATCGCCGCAGCGCGGAGGGAACGTCGACGCGGCGTGAGGAGAATAGTCGGGCCGAATGCACATCTCACCTTACATTAGGCCCGACAGTTAAGGGGAGTTGAACCCTATGGTGGATACTATAGCACGCATCACCGCGAAGGTCCCAAGTTGTCAACACCCCAAGCTCGGGGTGACGCTCGCCTTGCTAGCGCTGCTTGTCGCTGCGGTCGGGTACAGCGTCGCCGAATACAGGGCGATCGCTAGGCTCAAGGCGCAGTCGTTCTGCGCTATCGTCCCCGCGTGCGGCATCCGCATCGTATGGTGCGTGGATTGCCGCCGCCTCCGCGTGCGGTGGACAGCGGCGCGCGGACATGGCGCAAAGACTCGGCGTGCGCTAGACCATCATGTCGGGTGCGCCTGGTGCATCCGCCACATCGACGGCGGCGTGCCGGCGCTGACGGTCGTCGAGTACATAGGACGGGACAGGCACCTCGCGCCGAGGTACACCACGATCCACAACGTGGTCGTGCCGCCGGAAGGGGTGTGGCGACAGCGATAGGGTCACAGCGCCGCAACCCGGCGCCGCATCGTTGATAAGCACACGGCGACACCGGTGAAGCAGAGTTTCGCCGAGGGCGACAGGCGACTTCGTGCGCCGCCGGATCGGACTTTCCAGATCACCTTTGCTGCCCCTCGGCGTCGTCTCGATATGCGGGACGCCGCCAAGGAGGCGTCGCGAGTGATAGTGGTCTGACAGCTGAAACGTTTTCCCGACGCTCGGTGGCCGCAGGCCGAGCAGTTCGATGGCGGAACATGCGGCGCCTACATATGGATCGAGCCGGTCGCAGCTGCACTGCGACCGGCTCTCAGTTTACACGGAGGTCGGAAAACCCCATGTACGAGGAAGATATCACCCATCACGGCGCGGCGCAAGCGGCCGTCCACTACGCGCCCCGGTACGTCCCATCCGGTCGCACATGTGCGGCCCGCTTCGCCCACGACCGCGACGGGCACCGCGACGAGGCTCGGTTCCTCGACGCGCTGAGGCGGCACCCGGCGGTCCGGGATGTCGCGCCCGCCTCGACGCGCCAGGACGAATGGGACGGGGTCGACGCCTGGGTCAGCCTCGTCGGTGAGGAGGCGGCCGTCCCGATCGATGTCACGACGCGCGACCGGAGCGCGTCGGGAGCTGCGGAGAAACTGCTCGCGGCGCTGCGGCGGGGCGTGATCCCGGTCGTGGTCGAGCAGGCGACGCTCGACGCTGGGCTCGATCACGAGGCGGCCTACGCCGCCTTCGCCGATTACCGCGCGAAGGGCGACCGCTTCCTGCACGCTCGCCGGCAAGCGCACCGGCGCTAACCTAACGGTTATGTTGGCCCGGCCGTCCCCCCTTGCGGGAGACGACTGGGCTGGGGAGGGATCTATGGCACATATGACAGATACAACTAACACCGTCATCGACGCCCCGGCCGCGCGCTACGTCCACGAGTTGTGCGCCGACATGCGCGGCTTCGGAGACGGCGCCGTCTACGTCTGGTTCGCGCGGGAGGCGCGGACGTGGGACGACGAGCGGACGGCCGAGCAATTCACAACCCTGACGTCGGAGCCAGTGGGAACGCCGGGGCACAACGAACGGGTGTACGACTGGGTGCTCGCGCTCGCGCGGCGGCGCGGTCTCACGGTGCGGGCGTCCGACGGCCGCGCACTGCCGCCGCGGGACATCCATGTCTGGGGCGGGGCAATCGCGGTGTCGGCCTACGCCAACCTCACGACCCTCCAATGGGTCGTCCTGACGGCACTGTTCATGGCGCGAGTGGTCACAGGGGACGCCCGTCCCTCCGACAATGTCGTGGTGGCACGGGCGTACGGAGCCGCCTACTGCACGCTGCGCGCCCTTGGCGTGGACAACCCGAACGCGGCGCCCGCGCTCGTCCTCGAAGGCGTGCCCCCGGAGGCGGTAGAGAACAGCATCGACGAAATCGGCCGTCTCGCGTGCGCTGCCCTGCGCGACATGAGGCCGCTCGACGTGGCCGTGGCAGCCGTCTAGGCGCTCATACAAACCGTCGCAGAGGACCGCCGCTGTTGGGCGACGGAGGAACGCGGCGACCACTATACGGTCACGCTTTGTCCAGGCTCGGCTGGACGCGGTCCCACCAGTGGCCGTCGAAGCCCTGCCCCCTGCGGGTGAGGGCAAGCCCCCGCTGCCGTGGGGTAATTCACCTGATGTCCCACCGGGCGTCGTTATCTCCACCGTCGCGCTAGCAATCGCCCCCCCTTTTTCTCCGCCCCTGCGCTCTCGTGCCGGCCGGGCCGTCCACCCCTGTTCCGCGCGTATCGGCGTGGCGCGACGCGGGGAATACGGCCCGGCATGGCGCGGACGCGACGACGCGACCATGCGCTCGGTCAAAGCATCCGCGCCCTTCCTCCCCCGCGTGGCAGGTCACCACAAACGAAGTCCACGCGCGACCCGCGCCCAGATCGGCGACCTACACGCACGACCAGCGGCCGCGACGCGCGCCCACAAGCCACGGCGGGTATCGGCCAGTCGCCCTTCCCTCGTGAGCATCGGCCACCGCACCCTCGACGGCAGGTCGCCGCCCCGACACCGGGTGGCGCCTTTCCCATTGGAGGGACAGGCGCCGCCCCTCTGCATTCCCATCGGGCACCGTAGCCGACGCTGCGGATGCCCTGGAGGCTCCTGATGACCAAGAGACGTAGCATGACCCAGCGACGCGGCACCCAGCTAGGTTTCGCCTTCCACGACGACGCCATCGGACAGGATGCGCGCGGCCTCGGCTGGTATGGGGATGACTTGTGGCGCCCCGGCTCCTGTCCGATGGCCGAGGCGCTGGCCCATTTCACCCAGGTAAAGCGCGGGATCGCCATCTGGGCCGACGCCGAGTCCCGGTGGGGTGTCGGCGAGATCGCCACCCGTGCCATCCTGGTCCATGTGGCCGGCGAGGCGACCGCCAGGGATGTCGCGGAATACGCCATATCCCTGCGCGACGCGGATAACCCGATGATGCCGACGCCGATCGAGGACATCCGGCGCCTCGTCCGGCGACACGCCGAGCGGCTCGGCGTCGCCTGCGTACCACCATCTGCACCCGCGCCGACTGACGAGCGTATCGCATTCGAGAGCATGACCGACCGCGCGGGCGCGCCCCTGCCGCTCCTGGACCTATCGTCCCTCATCGCGCAGCCAACTGTCGTCCCCTCTGTCGCCGTTCCCACGCCTTCCGAGGACATTGCGAACCGCACCGAGGAACCGGCGTCGATGCCGGGACCAGCGCCCCGGATGAACCTTTCCGCCGCCACCGATGCACGAGTCGCGCCCGTCGCGCCCGTCATTGACCCCATGGCCAGCGCGCTCATGGCGCCAGCACCCCCGCCGCCTCCACCGGCCGTCGTCGAGGCCATGCCAGAGGTGGACATCCCGACGGGCAACAACTACTACCTCGCCGACGTCAGGCTGCTCGCCACGACGTGGCGGGAGCGCGCGCGGGGCAACATCGCGGCCATCAAGCTCTGGAAGGCTATCACGGCCGAGGGGCGCGTCGCGACACCGGACGAACAGGAGGTCCTCATCACGTACGTCGGGTGGGGCGCGTCCGACCTCGCCAATCGGATGTTCCCCACGGCCGCGACCGGCCGCCGCGACGACGAGTGGGAGGCCCTCGCCGCTGATCTCCGCGCGGTCCTCACCCCCGAGGAATACGCGGATGCCTCGCGGTCGACCCAATACGCGCACTATACGCCCGAGGTCGTGATCGCGCGGGTCTGGCAGGGGATCGAGCGCCTGGGCTTCACGGGTGGCGCGGTCCTCGAGCCCGGCGTGGGGACCGGCCTCTTCATCGGTATGACACCGGAACACATGCGCGCGGGCACGCGCTACACCGGCGTCGAATACGATCGGGTGACCGCGGGGATCGCCACGCTCCTCTACCCCGAGGCCGCCATCCTCCGCGCGGACTTCGCCCGGACGGCCTTGCCGCCGATGTACGATCTGGCCGTGGGCAACCCGCCGTACTCCGATGTCGTCGTCACGTCCGATCCGCGCTATAAGACGCTGCGTCTGCGCCTGCACGACTACTTCTTCGCGAAGGCGGTGGACACCTTGCGACCGGGCGGCCTCCTCGCGTTCGTCACCAGTTGCGGCACGCTCGACAAGGGCAACGATACGGCGCGCCAGTACCTGGCCGCGCGCGCCGACCTCGTCGCCGCCATCCGCTTGCCGCGCGGCGTCTTCGCCAAGACGGCCGGCACGGACACCGCCGTCGACGTCGTCTTCCTGCGGAAACGCGGCCCCGGCACCGCCCCAGACAGCATACTCTGGGCCAACCTCGCCGAGATCCCCGCGCTCGTCGCGGGCTCGAAGACGGTCGAGGTCAACGAATACTTCGACGCCCATCCCGAGATGGTGCTGGGCACGCACGCGGTGGCGATCGGGCCCCACGGCCCGGCGTACACGGTCGATCCCATCCCGGGGCGCGACCTTGACGCGGCGCTCGCCGAGGCCATCGAGCGCCTGCCGCGCGACCTCTACACGCCTCCGGCGCTCATCCCGGCACCACCGGCATCGTCGAGCATGGTCATGGTACCGTCGGCATCGTCGGGCATGGTCATGGTACCGACGGCGGCGACCGCGCCGGAGACGGGCCGCTGCCGCGAGGGGAACTATCTCGTCGCGGACGACGGCGCCTTGATGCAGATCGTCGACGGGTTTGCCCAGCCCGTGCGGATCAAGCACAAGGGCAGGGGCGAGGGCATGTACCGGTCGCACGCCCAGACCGTCGCCGCGCTCGTCCCGATCCGCGACGCGGTGCGTGATATCCTGCGCGCGCAGGTCGCTGGCGGGGACGGAGCGGAGGCGCAGCGCCGCCTCCACCGAGCCTACGACAGGTTCGTCCTATCGCATGGCCCGATCAACCTGACGGTGTACCCGGCCTCATCGGACGCAGGTGAGGAAGCCAACGACGCGGACCAGAAGGGCTCGCCGCGGACCCCGAACCTCTCGCCGTTCCTCGACGACCCGGACGCGTATCTCGTGAGCTCCATCGAGATCTACAACGAGGAGACGGGCGAGGCCCGGAAAGGGCCTATCTTCTCGCAGCGCGTGGTCGCGCCGCCATCGCCGCCGGAGATCGTGTCCTCGCACGACGCGCTCAGCGTCGTCCTCGATGAGAGGGGCCGCGTCGATACCGCGCGCATCGCGGAGCTCATGGCGTGGCCCGAGGAAGCCGTCGTCGCTGATCTGGGCGACAGCATTTTCCTCGACCCGGACACTGGACGCTGGGAGACGAGCGACGCCTATCTCTCGGGCGCCGTGCGTACGAAGCTACAGCTCGCGGAGGCCGCGGCCAGGATCGACCCACGCTTCCGGCGTAACGCGGAGGCGCTGGCGCGGGTCCAGCCACCCGACCTCAAGCCGTCGGACATCACGGCGCGGCTCGGCGCCCCGTGGGTGCCCACGACCGTGGTGGAAGCCTTTGCCGAGGAGGTCCTCGGCGGGTCGACCACGATCGCGCACACCGCCGCGACCGGCACATGGACGGTCGTCGGCTACAGCTTCCGGGGGAGCGCCGCCGGTACCAGCGAGTGGGGCACCGAACGACGCCACGCCGGCGTCCTGCTGGAGGACGCCCTCAACGCGCGGCTGCCCAACATCTACGATACGATCCGCAACGACGACGGCTCGACGCGAGAGGAGCTCAACGTCGAGGCGACCGAGGCCGCGCGCGAGAAGCTGGCGAAGATCAAATCGTCCTTCCAGGACTGGATATGGCGTGACGCCGACCGCGCCATGGGCTTGGTCCGGCTATACAACGACGGGTACAACAACCTGGCGCCGCGTCATTTCAACGGTTCTCACCTGACGCTGCCTGGGGCGAGCCTCGCGTTCGACCTCTACGAGCATCAGAAAAGGGCCATTTGGCGTATCCTGACGAGCGGATCGACCTATCTCGCGCACGCTGTAGGCGCGGGCAAGTGCCAACCCCTGGACGCCAAGGTCCTGACGCCCACAGGCTGGAAGCGTATGGGCGATATAGCGGTCGGCGATCGCCTTATCGCCGGGGATGGCTCCGCGACCTTGGTCACCGGAATCTTCCCACAAGGTGAGAGGGATATTTTCCGCGTCTCGTTCAGTGACGGCTCCAGCACCGAATGCTGTGAGGAACACCTTTGGTTGACCCAGACGTACGCCGAGAGGACGGCGACCAACAACGAGCGCAAAGCCAACAAGGACTGGCCATCGGCTAAGCCGAAGGTCCGCTCGTTAGCTGACATTCGAGCAACTCTACGCGATCCTCGACTTGGCGCCAAGAACCACAGCATTCCGATGGTCGGCCCCGTTGCCTTCGATGATCGACCGGTGCCGGTCGAGCCGTATCTCCTCGGAGTGCTCCTGGGGGACGGCAATTTCTCCAATCGTTCGGTGACGCTGATAACGGCCGACGACGAGATGCTGTCTCGCATAGAGCCACTGCTACCCGCTGGTGTCGCCATCAAACGAAGGACATGGGAGGAACGCTGCCCCTCATATGGCCTCTCCTCGACCGTACGTCGAGGTCGCCACATTGTTAACCCTCTGACGAGCGCCATCGACGACTTGGGACTAAGAAGGACGACAGCGGAAACAAAGTTCATCCCCGACGACTACCTTTTCAACTGCGTCGAGAAGCGGCTCTCCCTGCTTCAGGGGTTGCTCGACACCGATGGCTCCTGCTCCAGGCGCGGCCATTCTGTGTACTTCTACACAGCGTCTCCAGCGCTGGCCGATGGGGTAGTCCATCTGGTTCAATCCTTGGGTGGCACTGTGCGGCGTCGCCTCAAGCATCCGCGCTACACGCATGACGGCGAGCGACGGATGGGCAAGCCCTGCCACGTCCTGTGCCTGTCGTTGCCGCCGCTGGTCGCCCCGTTCCGGCTCTCGCGGAAAGCGCGACTCGTACGTCCCAAAACGTCCTATAAACCGACGCGCTACATCGTATCGGTCGAACCAGTCCGGCGAAAGGAGGCTCGCTGTATTTCTGTCGCTCATCCGAGCCACCTCTACGTGACCGATGATTTCGTTGTCACGCACAACACCCTCTCGGTCATCGCGGCCATCATGGAGCAGAAACGCCTGGGGCTCATCACGAAGCCGATCGTGGTTGTCCCGGGGCATACGCTCAAGCAGTGGGCAAGGGAGTGGATGGCGCTCTATCCCGACGCCAACATCCTCGTCGCCGACGAGGCGCAATTCCACAAGAGCCGCCGTCGCCGCTTCCTCGCCCGCGCGGCGACGGGGGTGTGGGACGGTATCGTGATCACGCATAGCGCCAACTCATTCATCCCCGTGCCGACCTGGTTCGAGGAGCGCATGATCGACGATCAGATCGCCGAGTTCGAGGCGCTGCGCGCGGAGGTCGACCCTTCCGACCGGGTCACGCGGAAGCAACTCGAGCGGCAACTGGAGGGCATGCGGGCAAAGATCGACGCGCTCCAGTCGCGCAAGGACGATCTGGTGGACTTGGCCGAGCTCGGCGTCGATCAGATCGTGGTGGACGAGTGCTTCCCGTACGACACGCCGATCCTGACGAATCGCGGCTGGCTCCCCATTGGGCGCGTCGTGGAGGAGCGATTACCGGTGTCGGTGCTGTCGTGCGACCGCGGGAGGGGGCGGCTAGAATGGAAGCCGATCGTGCGCTGGCTGCCGCGCGGCCCGCGAGAAGACCTCGTGCGCGTCGTCCACGAGGTAGGGTCATTCGTCTGCACCGGGGAGCACAAGATAGCGGTGGAGGGCGACGGGTATGTCGAAGCGCGTGAACTCAGGCCAGGTACGGTCCTGTGCGCATTGCGGGAAGCCTCCGCCCCCGAGCAGCCACCCGAGGCGCACGTTCTGCGATACAATCTGCCGGGAAGCGGGGTGGCAACCTCCCACGAAGGCGATTTGCGCGGGGTGCGGCGCCACGTTCCCGGTCAGATGTCCGAACGGCGCCCGGCCGCAAAAGTATTGCACGCCGGAGTGCGCACACGCCGCGCGCGGCGCCGCGCCGAAGAAGGTCGTTGTAACGGTGTGTCCCGGCTGCGGAAAGGAACGAACGATCAAGAGCCAGGGGCCGAAGAAGGATGCGCGGCCACGCTTCTGCTCACGCAGCTGCCACATGAAAGCCAGGAATGCGGAGTCAGGCGAGAAGGAGAAGTTTGTCGAGCGTATCCCCCCGCACTGGGGCAAGCTGAAGGGGCGCGCCAATCCCAAGGTCGCCGCATGGATGCGCGAGAACAATCCGATGCGGAACCAGTCTACGAGGGACAAAGTGTCCGCGTCGATGTCGGGACGGACATTCTTGGCGCGGGGGGGCAATGGGACGACGACGGAGCCGCAGCGCCGGTTAGCGAACGCCCTCGATTTGCCGATGGAGTACGCGGTCGCGACCGCTGCGGTGAAAAAGGCATTCTCGAGCTTGCCGAACGCGTACAAGGTCGACATCGCCAACCCGGCGCTGAGGCTCGCGATCGAGGTCGACGGGCGCACGCATCGCCAGCCAAAGTGGACGTATCTCGATCGGAGAAAGACGGCGGTCTTGAGCGCACTCGGGTGGTCCGTGTTGAGGTTTACGAACGAGGAGGTGATGACCGGGCTGCAGGCGTGCGTGGAGAAGGTGAACCTGTTTACGACATCGAGGTAGCGGACAACCACAACTTCTTCGCGTCAGGCATCCTGGTGTCCAACTGCCAGGAATTCCGCAAGCTCTCCTATGGGACAAATATGGGGTCGATCAAGGGCATCGACGCGGAGGGGTCGCAGCGCAGTTGGGATCTGTACGTGAAATCCCGCTATGTCCTCGCGGAGAAGAATCCCGCGCGCGGGCTCATCCTCGCCTCGGGTACGCCCGTGACCAATACGCTCGGGGAGGTCTTCACGATCCAGCGCTACATGCAGGAGGGCGCGCTGCGCGAGCGCGACCTGCACAACTTCGACGCCTGGGCCGCGATGTTCGGTGAGGTGCGCGCGGAGCTGGAACTCCAACCCTCCGGCAAATACAAGAGTGTGGCGCGCTTCGCGGAGTTCACTAACGTGCCGGAGCTGATCCAGATGGTCCGCTCCTTCATGGACGTCCTCATGCCCAGCGACCTGCGCGATGTCGTCGCCGTGCCGCGCGTGCGGGGGGGGCGGCGCGAGATCGTGCGGTGCCCGGCCACCGACGCCTTCAAGACCTACCAGGGAACGCTTGCCGCGCGCATCGCGGCCATCGAAGCGCGCACGGGTAAGCCGCGGAAAGGGGACGACATCATCTTGTCGGTCATCAACGACGGCCGCCACGCCGCCATAGACCTGCGTCTGGTCGAGCCGGACCACCCTAACGAGCCAGGCAACAAGATCAACGCGTGCATCGACAACATTGCTCGGATCTGGGAGGAGACCGCGGGCGCGCGCTACCGCCGGCCAGACGGCGCCCTCTACGAAACGCCTGGGGCCGCGCAGATGGTGTTTTCCGACCTCGGCACCCCCGCCGTCGAGGCCAAGCGCGGCTTCTCGGTCTACCATTGGATCCGCGACGAACTCGTCGCCCGCGGTATCCCCGCCTCCCATATAGCCTTCATGCAGAACTTTAAGAAGTCCGAGCAGAAGGTGAAGTTGTTCGAGGCGGTCAACGCCGGCGTGGTCCGCGTCCTCATCGGGTCGACACAGACGATGGGGACCGGGGTGAACGCGCAAACCCGACTCCGCGCGCTCCACCACATCGATTGCCCGTGGCTGCCGAGCGATCTCGAGCAGCGCGAGGGGCGCATCATACGACAGAAGAACCAGCACGAGGAGGTGGAGATTTACGCGTACGCCACGCTAGGCAGCCTCGACGCGGCGATGTGGCAGACCCTCGAGCGCAAGGCCAAATTCATAGAGGCGGTCCTGAAAGGGGACACCAGCATCCGGCGCGTCGAGGATGTGGGCGAGTCCCAGTCCAACCAATTCGCCATGGCGAAGGCGCTCGCCAGCGGCGACGAGCGCCTGCTCACGAAGGCCGGGCTCGCAAGCGATCTCGCCCGTCTGCGCCGCCTCAAGGCCGCCCATTTCGACGACCAAGTCGCCATCCGTGGTCACCTCGCCGACGCGGAAGTAACCATCCGGCAGGCGGCGCGGCGCATCACGGCCATCGAGGCCGATCTCGCCCGCCGAGAGGAGACGCGCGGCGACAAGTTCCACATGGAGGTCGCAGGCGCGACCCACGACGAGCGCAGGTCCGCGGGCGCCGCGTTGATCGCATCCGTCGAACGGCACGTCGGCGAGCGGTACCACGGCGTCGCGAGGCTCGGCCGCGTCGCCGGCTTCGACCTCTACTTTAGAGGGGCCGCTGGCGTCACGGCGACACGCTACGGCTATGAGCTCTATCTGGAGCGCACGGATTACGAGCAACCGATCGACATACGGGTGGATACGGGCGAACTCGGCGCGATCGCGCGCCTGGAGAACGCCCTATCGGGCTTCGACAAGAACCTGGCGCACTACGAGCTGGAACGGGCGCAGGCGGAACGCCGGCTCGCCGACTTTCACCCCCGCCTCGGCCAACCGTTTGAGTTCGACCGTGAGCTCACCGAGAAGGAGGCGGAGCTGGCCGCGCTCGACGCCGAGCTCACGCGAGAGGAATGCGGCGACGAGGCCTCGAGCGCGCCGGACGGCACCGCCCTCCACACGCCCACCGACCCCGCGGGAGCAGGGGCCGGGGAAGGCGAGGTCAGTACCCCGAACGACGACGCCTTGGAGCATCAAGCGGCCTGATCGGCGCGTCCACGCCGGCCGGCCCACCTCACACCTCGTAGAAGGATGAGGCGCCGGCGCCCGGTCAGGCCGAGGGCAATGGTGCGGCGAGCGCGCCTGCCGGGATATCCGGGCGCGTGCATGGGCATGGGAGGACAGATGACGAAAAGGACTAGTTGACGCGCCTAGCGGCCGGAGCGACACCGGCCGCATCTTTTCGATAGGAGCACGTCATGGGCGCGTGGGGACACGACGGTTTGACGAACAACCCGTTTCATCCCCACGCGACCGAGTTCAACCGGCGTGACGCCTTGGCGGGACGCGGGAGGCCGCTCGTCCCCATCTTTTTTGGCAATTAAGTAGTACCACTATACTAGCGGGGTGGTCGCCGTGTCACCACGCGGGACCCTGCTCCCACGTTGGGGCGCTGACAGTGTACCACTGCGCCGGTGGGGTGTCCATGAGATCGGCCGTGTGGCAACAAGACGGGTTACAGGCGATCGACGGAGAGTTGTGAGGATGTGCGGAGGCGCAGCATAGCGCGATCGGGCATGAACCCATGTAGGGAGAAAAAGGAGGGAAAGTTCTCATCGTAGGGCGCGTGTGTGGGCGTTGGCGCATAGCCAGACGCCTGAACACTCGTGGCGACCTGATGTCACGGGGAAAAGGGATGGTAAGAGACAACAGACCCCGTCCCATCGCTCCTCGTCGCCAGGTGGGCTCGTCGTGATGCTTGTCGTTGCGAAGACGCCGTTCGTCGGCTCCTGGATCGTAGATAACCTGGTGCGGCACGGCGATGCGCTGAACGACGGGATGCTGTACCCGATGCCGCATCGCTTGGAGGAGGGCCTGCGCGCCTACGAAGCGCACACCGAGGGCGCGCGCACGTACGACACAGCAAAGGCGCGATATCCGGGGTCAGGCGCGTGGTCGCGTTCCCCATCAGGACGCGACCACGTAGTGCTGCAGGCCGCGATTGTAGGCGCGCATCTTGAGGGTATCCAGAGCGCGTTCCTCGATTTGATTGACGCGTTGGCGCGAGATGCCGAATTGCGCGGCGGTTTCGGCGAGCGAGTGCGGGCCCAGATCGCCCAGCCCGAAGCGATAGGCGATGATGGCGCGGTCGCGCGGGTCGAGGAGCAGCATGACCGCGCGCACGTCGCGCGCGATGAGGCGGCCGGTTGCCTCCTCCTCGACGGCGGGGGCGTCGCGATCCGTGACGCCCCCGCCGTCGCCGCCCTCGTCGCATGGCGCGTCGAGCGAGACAATCGCGCGCGCATGATCGGCTGCGTCGCGCAGGCGCACAGGCCCGCCTCCGGGGTTATCACGGCGATAGAGATAGGCTGGCACTCTAATGGTTGCGCCCTGTTCCTTGATTGCAGTCGTCATAGCCTCCCTGATCCACCAAACGGCGTAGGTCGAGAAACGATGGCCGCGCCTGTAGTCATACTTCTCGGCGGCGTGCATCAGCCCTATGTTGCCCTCTTGGACCAGGTCGGTGAACGTAAGGCCGCCCGCGCGATAGCGCTTGGCCACGCTGACGACCAGCCGCAGATTGCACAACACGAGCCGCATCCGGGCAGCGTTGTCGCCCGCGGCGGCAAGCCGCGCGAGGTCCAGTTCCTCTTCGGATGTCAGCCGCGGGTACGCACCGATGTCGCGTAGATACGGAGCCAGCCCCTCGCCCTCGTCCATAGACCGACGGCGCGCGGGCGGCGGAGTCGGTAATGCCCGAGATCCCATGCCTTTCATCTCCCATCCGTCCCGCCAGCGGCGGGACGCATCCATTCTCTCACCCTCGGACCGCCGCGCCCCCGCCGGTCCTTGTACAGCAATTGTACGCTAGGCGCGACATGATCGTGCGGAGAAATAAACAATGGAGGCCTTGTTAAGCCATGGTGACCCGAAAACACCCACACTGTTGTCATGCCCCTTTAGACGATGCTATGAGGCGTGGACGGGCACGCATACGCTCCTCTTAAACGATGCGACGCCGCCACGCCGCCCGCCGCCGCGTACGATGAGGTATGCTGTCGTTTAGTGTCTAGCTTTATGGCAGTCCCTTCAAAGGCCTCGGGGACGTCTATCCGAGATGTGGGGACAGCCATAACGGTCAGTGCCAAGTTGAGCTGTAGACGGTCAGATGAAGCAAGAATGAGTATCCGCGGGCGATGTCGACGTTCAGCCGATGGCCCAACTCTCTCAGACATTATCTAACTAAATCTAACTAGCCATAGACGTTGTGATTAGGATCGGCGGAAGTCGTGATGTACACATCGGTTCGCCCGTATCCCATCTATCCCTCGAGCTCCTACGCGCCGGACCCCGCCCGCATACCGACCCTGGGGGCCTCCGAAGATGATGTCCGACGGGCCCTACTGCGACCGCCGGCTAGCATCGCCACGCGGACGACAAGGCGTTGTCGTCCTACCAGCGAGTCACCGGATGTCGATCACCGGGTCAAGGGCAACCGCCATGGCCACTGAGCGACAGGAGACGGTGACCCATCGCTGTATGCACGCCGGCGTCCACACGCTGCGCGGGACGCGCGCCGAGCAGGCCACACAGCTGGAGCGCCTACGCTTGGTGGATTGCGTGCGGTGCCAACGGGACGAGGCGACAGCGCGTGCGGCGTCTGACGCTACGCGCCTCGCGCTCCCCGGCCTCATCGGCGCCCATGTCGAGGTGGCGGAGGCGCTACGCGAACGCGCGCGACGCGTGCGCGCCGTGGCGGACGCGGCGCACGACGCGTACATGCGCCAGGCTATCGCGACGAGTCAGGGGCCATTGGGCCCGGTCGTGCGAGCGCATGTAGAGGAACGCGCCCGCGCGGCCGGAGAGCGCGCCGCCCTGCAGATCCTCGCGCACCCGCTCGCGCGCACGCAAGCACAGTGGTGGATCGAGGCGCGGGACTTGGACATCGATGAGGTGATTGCTCGCGCGGCGGAACGGGAGATCTAAAGTTCTGAGGTGGCCGGCGACGGACGGATGCCCGACCGTGATGGCGTTAGTGTGGGACTGCGCCGGCCGTGGCTGCGAACCCGATGACCAGGACGATCAAGTCGGTGATCGGGACGCCGAGGACGCCGAGCAACAGGCCGCCGCCGACTATAAACGCGCGTTGCCCCGGTTGCGCTCGACGGCGCGCACGCCCGGCAGCCACGGCCAACAGGACGCCGAGCGCGACCAGGACGGCGCTATGTCCGAGTGAGGGAGGGAACGAGGATCCACCCAGGGACGTTCTCCTTGGCTAACGAGTAAGGCGGTTTATGTGGTTGCAGGGTAAGCTTATGCGGCGTTCCGCCCACCCGCAATCACCCGGATGGGCTAGCATTTGTGCGTTGTAGCATCTATAATGGAGCCGGTAGTCTCCGCACCCGTATGGGCATCCGTACGTCGCGTCGCCTGACGTGTCGGTGTGCGCGAAGGCGAAGAGAGTACCAGTTCGCGCACGTACCCATCGACGGCGTTAGCCGCGGGGGAAGCGCGGAAGTTGTCCGGGAATACGTCCGAGGTGGGCCACAGCCTAGCGGCGATAGGGTGTGTGTCACCACATCCGCGTCAGCTAGGCGCGATTGAAGAATCCGGAGGATAGCTGTGAACGAGACTCTCATGCGGTATATGGTCATGGCGCAGTACGCGGCGGTCGATCTAGCCGCTCGGCTGAAGAAACCCGCGCGCGGCCAGGGGATGGTCGAGTACGCCCTCATCCTTGGGCTGATCGCGATCGCCGCGATCGTCGCCGTCAAGGTGCTCTCCAACAACGCGCAGGCGGCCTTCAACCACATAGGGAACTGCGTGAACAACGCTCAGACACCCACGCCACCGGGCGTGACCCCGACCACCGGCTGCTAGATCCACACGTCCCGAGGGACATGCTGCTGCATGGCGATGAGCGCGGTGTGTCCCCTCCCCCGATCCTCGTGGGGCCAGGCGCAAGCATATAGCCCTGTAGTTCGCGCTCACAGCCTCGCTGAGAGGCACAGCCTCGGCGACCGACTCGCCGGGGCCGTGCGATAGGGCTTACCGTTTGGCGACGCATCCCGGCACGCGATGGTCGTCCAAGATATGTCTGTCGAGTCATAGCGCCCATTGCCTAGCGGGACCATGCCGTCCCTGACCTCGCCTTTTCCCATCGACGCTGTCAAGGTGTTAGTCACCCTTCGACAGCCGTGTCATTGATGGCGACGGTCGAGAAAGGCTCGGGGGGCGGGGGTTACGCGGTATCCTTCGCGGCTATGTCAACCCACACGAGTGTCACCCGATCGTCCTCGCGCGTCGGCAGAGGGACCGGCTCATAGCCGCGCAGGGTGCCCTCGCGGCACAGGGCGTCGAGGGCGCGGCCCAAGGTTCGGCCGGCCTGCCACGAGTCACGGTCGCGAACGTCACCGGCCCCGATCAAGGCCGCGCGTGTCACCGTGACTCCAGTGACGTGGCCGGCCTCACGACAACGCCCGATATACTGGCGCAGAAGCACCGCTACCGGCACCCGGCCACCGGCATGTCGGCCCCGCCGGCGACCGGGCGCCTCGATGGTGGGGAGGGGAATGAGGGCGAAGTCCTCGCCCGGTCGCCCGTCGGGTAGGCGGACGCCGGCGTACCACGCGGGGTTAAGCAGGATCTCAACCTTCTCGGGCAGGGCCTGCTCGAAGACCTGCTGGAGCGAGAACCCCTCGACATCGGCGGTTTCACCATAGCCGACGGCCGCCAGGAGCGGAGCCACAAAACCGGTGCTGCGCCGCCGCTTGCCAGCGCCCTGCGTCTGCTGGATTCCCACATGAGTGAAGTGCAGACCGATGATCGTGCGCGAAATCGCGCGACGTGAGTCGGTATAGTGGGCGCCACGCCGGTCGCGCTTGAACCCGACGCGGTCCAGAAGTTCGTTGAGTTCGACCCGCAGCGCGGGATTGCGGTAGTTCTCGTTAGCCTTGGCGAAAAGCTGGAGCATCACCTGCTCCGCCAGGGGACCGAGCGCGGCACCGGCGATGCGTGCGGCCAGGATATCGCGCGTCGGTGCCTCAACCAAGCGATTCGCCGGCACGCGCACGATGGCCCTATTGGTGCGGGCGATCTCCCACCAGTCGCCCGAGAGGCTACCCGTTTCATTTGTCTCGAGGGGGGCGTGTAGTTGCGGTTTCGACTCCAGATAGTAGGCGTCGATCGCCATCTTGTTATCGTCGAGATCGCGCGCGATCCGCGTGCGGAAGGCCGCCTCTTTGGCACTGATCCACTTCATCGACTCGGGGTCGAAGACCGTAGGCTCGTCGTCGCGCGGCCCAGGGGCCACATCCGCGACCTCCCCGATCCTGTCCATCGCGTCCACCTCGCCCATCTGCTCCTCGGCCCGCACTATCATTGTCCTCTTTTTCTCCGATCAGCGTGCCATGTCCACGCCGCCATGGCAAGGTAATCATCCACATCGGAGTACATACACCGTATTAACCACACAACTCCCATATCAACCACACATAGACCGTGTCGAAGGATGTCGTCAATGAGCCGCGGAGCGCACGGCCGCCCCAAGACAGCGGCATATGCGGCGGGGCGCGTGCCCTCTATGGCGGCGGCGTGGTTAATACGGGACCTATGTGGTTAGTATGGGCGTTACGTGGTTAATACAGTACGTGGCGTGGTTAGTACGGTGCGGCGCATGGTTAGTACGGTACGTACGGGGTTTATATGCCGTACGTGTGGTTTATACGGTTCCTGTGCCGATTGTGTGGATGCCATGGCCCCCTGCGACCCGTGACGAACATTGAGTGCGCTCACTCAGAGCCACGCTTACATCTTCTGACGTCCGTTGGACGTATTTAGCGGCACGACGCCTTGCGTCATACGGTGCATTGTGTGGTTGTAACGGTCTGTACGTGGTTGGTAAGGCTCGTGTGTGGTTAATAGGCCCGATTGGCCCTATTGGCGATTAATATTTGTCATACTCTTCTCATAATCGTCCATTGGGAGGAGACAACGAGAAACCCTGATGGCGCATAACGGTGCCGACGCGCGCCGGGATCAAGCGTACGGAGGCCGAGTCGGGGCAATGAGCATCGGTTTAGCAGGGTTTGCGTCTTCGAACACCACAGGGACGCCGGACACCCTCTTCGACTACTGGCTGCCACGCCTCACGGGCGCGCAGCTGCGCGTGCTCTTATTCCTCATCCGTCGTTGCTACGGCCCGACGCACCAGGTCGATCTGTCCGCCGTCAGGATCAGTTTGCCGCAGTTCCAGAAGGGGACGACCGGGCGCGACGGGCGCGCCACATGCGGGTGCGGCATCGCGAGCAAGTCGACCCTGACGGGGGCGCTGAAGAGCCTGGAGGGTCTCGGGCTTATCGTCAAAGTGATGGCCATGGACGGCCGCGGCGGGTCCGGGACGAATACCTACCGGCTCGTTGTGCGCGATCATCCCGCGACGCGCGCGGAAGATGGCTTTCGCCCGTTGAACACGACCCCCACGCCGGACGATCTGTTCGATGTGTGGATGGATCGCCTCTCCGACGCGGAGCTGCGCGTCCTGCTCTACATCATTCGTCACACACTCGGTTGGCGCAAGGCGCAGGATGCGATCGATCCGGGCCAATTCATGAAGGGTATCAAGACGCGCGATGGACGGGTCGTCGACGAAGGGTGCGGCGTCAAGACGCGCGAGTTCCTATACCATGCCCTCGGCGGCCTGGAAAAAAAGGGCCTCGTGCGCAGGATCCGGCGACAACACCCTACGCTCGGGAACATCACGACGCGCTACGTGCTTCGCTTCGCGGACGATCTTCCCCATGTCCTGCGCGCCGCCACGCGCGCGGCGCCGGATGACATCGACGACGCGGGCGACGAAACGCTGGGCGCAGGCGAGCCTGACACCATAGACGGTGGAGACGCGAAACGAGAGCATGGCCGGGCCGCGACGGCATCTCCCGCACGCAAGGAGCGTGCGCGTAGGACATCAGGCGCGTCCACGGCGGACGTGGAACCACCCGATGGCGAAACCGCGCCTATCATCAAGGGGGTGCGATCCGCCGGCCGAGGGGAGTACGATTTGCCGACCAAGGGAGTAGGATTTGCCGACCAAGGGAGTACAACTAGCCAACCGACCGGGGGCCACTGGGCCGACGTAGGGCAGTACGATCAATCAACCGAGGGGGGGTCGATTAGCCGCCTACACCACCAAACAGACGACCAAGAAACACGTATCCAAAAAACAGACGACCACCAACAACAAGCCACACAGCTTGCCAACGCCACCGGCACGTTCGATGGTGATGGTGGTGGTGATCCAGACAAAGAGAGACCAATTCTTTCGACCGAAGATGAGATCCGCGCCTACACGCTCGGCCCGGATGAAGTCCTGCTCGATCGTGGCGAAGGACATGCGCAGCCGGCCGCGATCGACGACGTCCTGCGGGCAAACATTGTGGCCTCAGAAACGTCGTACGGCGTCCCTGTCCACACCGAATGCTTCTTCTCCCCCGACCATTTCCTGGGAGTTCCGGGCGACTGGACCCCCGATGAAGAACGGCGGCAGGAGCGCTGCAAGGCACGGTACGAGGAATTGCGGGCAACCTTCCGGGAGGTGGGCGCTTTTTCACTCGAAGATGCGCTGGCGCACTATTTCACGGCCGATCTCGTGGCGCGCTACATCGACGCCCCGGACGACGAGCGGCGCCGCATCGCCCATTGGATCGCCTACGTGCGGGGGGAAGCGGGCGAGGGAATAACCAATCCCGCCGGTTTCCTGCGTACACGAATAGAATCGGGCCACTGGCCGCCGAAGGGGAGGGGCTCCGCTGACTCGAAGCGGCGCCGTGTGACGCGGGGATGATGCAGCGACGTACGGTCGGACGCCGGCTGAACAAGCAGGAACACAGATCGCCGGGCTGACGGGTAGGCCCAAGGGATTGCGCGCGCGAGTGGCACCGGTCGATCTCCATAAGGCGGCACGGGAGGACCGTTGCCCGACGGGTGAAAGCGCCGACTGCCGTAGGGGACGGAGCGACCAGAGTTGGCGTTTGCCGACCTTGCCGCCGATGGAGGACACCGTCGAATGCAGCCCCTACGTGTTTGCCCTTTCCACTCCCCTGTATTTTCTCCATACCCAACATTAATGCAGTGATCGACGGCTACGTCGCGATGTGGACGAGATCGACCTCGCGCGACGCTGTGAGCTGACCACAGTGTCGTTGCCGCGAGACGCCTACTATGTTGACCCGCTCGTCGTCGCCAACGGACCAGATGCGTGGGACGCGCTGGTGTCGGGGGTACACGAGCGGTTCCCGGGCCGCCGTCCCCGGCTGACCGCAGCCGGCGACGCCGAACTGTAGCAGAAACTGGCGTTGCAAGCGGCGACTCGGTCATAAGCATGGACGAGGTCACCGAGAACGTAGCGACGCGCGACGATGCTGTCGACAGAGGCGGGCGCGCCGGGCCCCGCACAGCGTTGGCCTACGCTCTGGTGGGCCCGACGCTGATTGTCGTAGGCGACATACTCTCTGAATACCTGCCGCGGGCGCCGCTCGTTCACAATGAGCAGGCGATCCAGAGCCTTCGCGCACAGAGCGAATCCAGCGTTCCGCCATCGCATGCGCGTTCGGCGCCTGGAACGGGGGTGTGGATGATCTCGACGCCCTCGCTCGCGAAGACGGTGTCGAAGTGCGCGGGGAATGTAGTGCGCCGATCGTGGGTGAGGAAGCGGATGGGCGACGCCCCGTCCTCGGCCTGCTACCTTGCATGACGCGCCTGCTGCGCGACCCATGCGGCGGATGGGGTAAGCGTGCATAAGGGCGCGCTTACCCCATGTTGGTCGTGGTGGAAACCGGGTTTCCACTTATCCACAACAAGGAGCAGCTGTGGATAAGTGGAAACCCGGTTTCCACCTTAAGGTGATAGATGCGCGCGCGCGGCTTGGACCTGCTCCTCTATTTGATCCAGGGTGAGCGCGTGTTTGCGCGCCCAGGAGAGCACGCGCAGAAGCCGGTCCGCGTCGTCGGATGTCCCCAGAAGGCGCAAGAGCGTCGTGTCGGGGACAGGCAGTTTGTTGTCTCCCCGCGCCCCGTCTTTCCATTCCCCTTGCGCCTTCCCGTCCTCGATGGGGGAGGAGGTCACCGGCGCGTGCATGGCGAGCGCGACCGCCTCCGCCGCTGTGAGATCCGGTTGTTCCTTGCGGGCCTGCGCAGCCATGCGGACGTGGTCTTCGCTAGCGCCCATGTGGTCGGCCATCTCGCGGAGAGTCGGTACCCCCCCCGCTTGTGCCCCTCCGCCCATGTCGCCGAGTCTCTCCTGCCGCCTGATCTGCCGTATGTCCTCCTTGCGCAGCTTCTCGGTCCGTGCCCGCTCGAGCAGCGCCTGACGCCGCGCGGCGTCATCCTCGCGGGCGATCTCGAGCGCAATGGACGGCGCGAGGGCTGGCCGCGCGATGTCGCGGGGTTGGAGTGCGGCGGCGACATCCTCGTGTTCGATCAGCTTGAGCCGGTTGTTGACGTACGTGTGGCTACAGTGCAATTGCTCAGCCAGCGAGCGCGAGCCCATGTGCCGCAGGTCCATCAATTCCTTGATCGCGCGGGCCTCCTCTACCGCATCGAGCGCCTCGCGCTGGATATTCTCGGTCAGCTGCAGGATGCGGACCTGGACCGCCTCGCTGTCACGCACCAGCACCGGCAGTCGCGTCAGGCCGGCTTGCTGCGCCGCGGCGTAACGCCGGCCGCCGGCCACGATCCTGAAGAGCGTACGGCCGTCATCCAGGACTCCGTCCTCACGCACAAGCAGGGGCTGGAGCACACCGTGCTCGCGCAGCGAGGCGGCGAGCTCGCCGAGCCGGATCGGGTCCATCTCCTTGCGGGGCTGGTCGGGGTCGGGGACAATTTGCTCGATGGGCACGGTGAGCGCACCGACTAGGGCGCGCTCGCTGTCTCGTTGCGCCGTAGCCTCGCGCGGCGGCTCCGGCCGCCCCCCCTGCCCGCCGCGGATCTCGATGGTCGGACTAGTGCGCCGCGGCATGCGCGATCTCCTGCTCCAGGCGCTCAGCAAGCGTGCGGTAGGCCTGGGCGGCGACGCTCTTGGGCTCGTACATCACAACGGGCAAGGCGGCGTTGAGGGCCGCTTTGATGGCCACTGATAACGGGATAGGCGCCGCGACCAGATTGCCCCAGTGCTCCTTCAGGACGGTTAGGGACGTGCGGTCGACGCTGTCATTGCGCACGGCGTTCGGTAGGATGGCCATGACGCGCGCGGACCCCAACTCCTCCAACTCGTCGCGGAGGTCGATCGTGTCGGCTAGGGCGTCGATGTCCTGTTGGACCAGGTCGGTCGGCAGGATGGCGAGGTCGGCCGCGAGGAGCGCCGAGTTGAGCGCGAAGCCGAGATGTGGCGGCGTATCTATGATGATCACATCGTAGCCGGTGAGCGGGCGCACTAGCTTACGCAGGCGGAGCGAGCCCATGGGGTTCTCGGCCAGCGCCAGCGACGCGCTCTCGATCGCCCGATCGCCCGGATAGAGCTGGACGTTCGGAACCGTCGTTTCACGCGCCAATCCATCGAGGCCCTGCCGCATGGCCAGAATGCGCGCGCCGATTCCCTCGACGTCGTGTGCGTCACCGCGTAGCAAGAGGCGCGTCAACGAAGCCTGCGAGTCGAGGTCAATGAGCGCAATGCGCTTGCCTCGCTCGGCCAAGGCGCCAGCGAGGTTGATGGCTGTTGTTGTTTTGCCGGAGCCTCCCTTCCGCCCGGCTACGGCGACGATGGGACATCCAGCGTGTGTGACTGGCACCAGTATAATCCCCTTACTCGTGCATATACTACCACACGCGCGGCTTGCACCGCCGCTTCCTTCATCATCCACTTTTGATACAACGCCTGTTCGCCGCATCGCCGCGCCACCGTCTATCCGCCCTTCGTCGTGTATAAGGCCGAATTGAGCGTGCCGTCCCTATCGCGGTGATGGCCACAGCTGGCGAGGGTTGCAGTCCCGTCGATGGTGTAACACGAGGGTCGGGAGCAAGGGTAGCCCGTCGCCGGGTAAGGCCGCGAGATGGTACGATGCGGGAAGATGGTAGGAGGGGTGCCGCTCAGCCGTCGTGCGCGCCTTCCGCCGGCCGCGTGGGTAGGATCTGGACGCAGGCGCGGCCAACTGGCGCGCTGACCTGTCCCGATGGGGCGCGTCGCGTCATGGAGTAGGAGTGAGGTCCGTCGGAGTGGGCGCCATCCCGGTTGTCGCCATCGCCGCCCTCGGCCTCCTCGTTGGCAGTGTTGTGGACGGGGTCGCCTCGTCGTATCATCGTCATGGCGGGTTCGGCCCGTGGCCGTGCTGCCGGACGTGCCGACGCCCGCGCGGCGGCGTGGCCTCTATCCCCCTGGTTGGCCTCGCGATGACCCGGCGCTGCGTCGCCTGCGGGCGGCCATACGGGGTGCATGCGCTGGCGACACACCTGGCGACGTTGCTCGCATTTGTCGCCGTTGGCGCGCCGCGCGTGTCCTCCTGGCCCGCGTTGGGTGTCGCTCTGTGCGAGGCGGCTGTGCTCGTGGCCCTGTTTTTCATCGACCTGGAGACGCGCACGATCCCGACGGCCTTCGTCGCCGCGCTCGTCGCCCTGGGGCTCGGCGGCGCCGTGCTGGGGATCGGCCCAGGCATCGGGGCTGCGCTCCTCGGGGGCATCGTCGGTTTCGTCGCCTTCGGCGTCCTGGCCATGGTGGCACGTCTGCGGTACGGCGATGGGGCGTTGGGCCTGGGGGACGTCAACCTCGCGTTAGCCACTGGATGCATCGTGGGATATCCGCTCGTCGCCCTCACGCTCGCCGTCGGCGTCGTCCTCGGCGGACTTGGCGCGGCGACCGTCCTCCTGTGCGCGGTCGTGGCGCGGCGGCGCCTGGCAGACAGCTTGCGTTCCGTCATCCCCTATGGTCCGTGGATGATCGCGGCGCTCTTCCTGGTCATGGCCCGGATCATCACAGCGTGAGGGGGATGTGCTTTTTGCTGTAACTCTGGAATGACGCGCCGGTCTGCGTAACGCGAGAAAAGGTAGTGCGTTTGAGGCAGCCAATGCCTGGTGTAAGTCTGGAAAAAGTAGGCGCATGCGCCCTTGACGATGATCCGCGACGGCTGGAAGGTTATTTCTCCGCCGGCTGAAGGTACCTTGGCACCGACTTATACAATTCCCAGGGATACGGCAGATTCCCCTGCTTTTTACAGCGTTACACCAAACTTTTCTAACCGTCAGAGCGATCCGAAACACCCGCCGACGCGCCATTCCATTCCAGAGTTGCAGCAAAGAGCACAGGGGATTCGTGGCTTTCGATCACAACAACCGTGGAATGAACGCGTCGAGTCGGCGTGACTCTGAAAAAAGGGTTGGCGCGAAAAAGCGATGGGAAGACGACACAGCCATCGAGCTGAAGGAGGTGGACAGCGAGTTGGGGACACGCGCCGCGTCCATCTCGTGGGCTGCACGGCGCATTCGACATCCGTGTGGGCCACGCAGCAGGCACGTCAGATGACGAGGTTGGCGGTGTCGTCGACGATGCCATCCGTACTGCGGGCCAATGCGATGAGCGCCTCCTTGGTGGCCTGATTCGCCACCTGGCCGGTGAGGGTCACCGACCCGCCTTGCGCCGACACATCAATCGGGGGCGCGCCCGGTTGCATCTTGGCCTGGATCTCGCGCTCAATGGCCTGGGTGATCGGTTCGTCCGTGGCCCAACCGCTGCCCCTGTTGGTCATCGCGTGCGTCCTCACTCTACACCTATCTGGGGCGCCAGCGGCGATCCCCCCCGATGTGTCCGGGCGTACGAGGCGCCGCCGTGCCATCCCCCCTGGTATCTCCCCAAAAACACTGTAGACGAGGCCGGTGGCGAGCACAAGCCCCACGGTGGCGCCAAGCCCGTGGGTGAACGTCGCCGCGAAGTCGGGCTTGAGGATGATGGCCACGGTCATGGGGACCCAGTAGCCTCGCGGCAGGTCGAGCGTGCGGCCGAGCGCGTCGGCGAGGGCGAAGCAGCACGCCGCCGAGCGCAGCGTGAGATTGGCGCGTAGGATAGACACCGGCGCGCGTGGCCGTAGCGCCGGCGGTCGTGGTGCGTGCAGGCGGGCGCCGTCCTCATCGCCAGTGATGGCGTGTGTCGTGCTCTCCACGGCGGCGCGGAGTTGGCTGGCCAGGGCCTCGACCCCAGCCAGCACGGCGGCGGCGCGTGTCCGTTGGACGCCATCCGCCGCGTGCGTGGCCTGGCTCCGCAAGGCGCGCGCGGAAGCCGCGATGCGTTGGAGCGGTGCGTCCGTGTCGGCCGGTGCGCGCCCCGTGTCCAGCCCCTCCGCGAGCAGGGCCAGCACGTCGCCGGCCGCATTCATGACCGCGTCAATGCGGCGCGGCGGCGTTCCCTGGCCCACCGTGTCGCGCCGCCGGTGGCGCGTGTCGTCCAGGGCGAGTAACGCGAGGTTGATGCCCTCGGCCTCGTCGAGCAGCGTGCGCCACGCTTCCCCCACGGCGCTATGGTCGCTGCCCGCCCCGGTCACCGTCGCGCTGGCGTCCGTGAGCGCGGCGGTGGCGGGCGGTGGGCTATCCGGCCCCCGCGACGCACGCGTGTCGGCGGCGAGCTGCCGACACAGGGCGGCCAGGGCGACGCGCTGGGGTTCGTCGCGCCGCACCGGCCACGCGGCCACCGCCAGCAGGGTTTGGAGCAGGCCGCCCGCCAGGATCAACCCCGCCTGTTCCGCCGCGGCGGTGGGGCTAAGCGGCTGCGCGGCGAACACGACCAGCATGACCATGCTGGTGAGGCCGATCTGCGTGGACGCGGGACCCAGCGCCACGAGCAGGCCGCCGCCGAAGCCCCAGAGCGCGGCGAGCGCCACGGCCAGGCCGTCGATCGCACCCGTGATCCCGCCGACGAACAGAGACACGGCGCTGATGAGGCTGACCAGCACCATCTGGCCGGCCCGCACGTGATAGGGGCCGGGTCAATCGGAGAAGGCGACGTTGAGCGCGCCGATGCTGATGGCGACGCCCACGAGTAGATGCCCTGTCGCCGCCCCCACGGCGAGTGGAGCAACCGTGCCAACGGCGTTGCGCAGGGGCGTCACCCACGCGATCTTCGCGCGATCCACGCGGGCGACGGCGCGCACAAGTGGACGCAAAGACGAGACGACATCCCTAATCACAGGCACCTCACCGTACACTCCCCCGAGACCCCGCGCTTGTAGCGCCGGGGTCGTTGATTGGTCCGATCCCGACCCTCGCGGCTCTTCCTGTGCGGGTCGCGGACCGTATCTGACGGACGCGGACGCGGTCTGTCGCCAGCACCGCCTCACGCCATCCGGACGTTCGACCACCGACGCGCTGGCGACAGGACGGTCGTGCCGGACCCCACCGCCACGCTGTCGTCATGCCGTTTCTTTTACGCCACCGTGACGTCAGGGCAGAGATAGACGTCCTGGATGGCATGGAGCAGGCGCACGCCGTCATCCATGGGACGACTGAACGCCTTGCGTCCAGAAATCAGGCCCGTGCCCCCCGCGCGCTTGTTGACTACCGCCATGTAGATGACTTCAGTCAGATCGGTGTCGCCGGCTGAGGCGCCGCCCGAATTGATCAACCCGGCCCGCCCCATATAGCAGTTCATGACCTGGTAGCGCGTCAGGTCGATGGGGTTGTCGGACGTGAGGTCACGGTACACCTCGCTGCTCGTCTTGCCGAATTTCAGCGCGGTGAAGCCGCCGTTCGTCTCAGGCAGCTTCTGCTTGATGATGTCCGCTTCGATGGTGACGCCGAGATGGTTGGCCTGGCCCGTCAAATCGGCCGCGAGGTGGTAGTCCGGTATCTTCTCAAAAAGCGGGGGCCAGGAAGACAGGGTCGGCGCGGAGGAGTAGCCGGTGGTAGACTTAAGCACGACGCGGAAGGACTGCCCTGGAACTGAGGACACCCTATGCTTGACGCCCCCG
>JAABUL010003037.1_pt1 | contig 25971 bp, 37 predicted proteins | sample 5559151 | NCBI WGS metagenome assembly JAABUL01 (sample SAMN10711876, study PRJNA513368) | rock metagenome | isolation source: Antarctica rocks | place: Antarctica: Victoria Land, Pudding Butte sud | reverse complement strand
TTGTACCCATGGCTGACTCGCTTCACTTCGTCCCCAGCCCAAACTGTACAGGCTGGAGAACGGTGAACTGCACCTGCAGAAGAAATCTGCACCAACTGCTGTGTACAACAAAGAAGCCGCATGCTACACATCAGAGATCCGCAGGTGTGCCCGGTGCTCACCTTCGTGTGATGTTTGCTGCCTCGCCATCTTGGAACCGCACTTGCGCACTGCATAGCGACCGCTTTGTAACATGCTTGACCAGCATCGCAGCCTCCCATGTTGCATGTTTCTAGTCCTACGATCAACGCATCACCAGGTGCAGATTTGTCACCACCTCTGCGGACTTTCGATCCTGGCAATCTCCCCCGGTGATGGTTATCCTTGGCACGTGCAGCGCGTCCTCCTTCTACACCATCTGCAGCAAAATGTCCATCAATGCGGTGAGGCCCGTGTGTGCGCACGTGGACATGGACCACTTTTGATGCGTTCGGCTTGGCGTCGTGCACCGTGGCTCTGTTGTGCATGGGTTCGGAGGTGTGGTTGGCGCGGTGTCATGCACCGCAGCGTTACTGTGCACCGCAGCTTTTACTGTGCATGGGTTCGGAGGTGTGGGTGTCAACTGCGGCACGCCGTGCGCACAGGTTCTGTATGTGCGGCCGGGGCTGGCGCCCTCGCGCGCGCTCGGCGGCAAAAGCAGCACAACCTTTTCTGGGAGGTACACCCGCCTGGCAACATCAGACAGCAGGTGGGCAGGCACGCTTCGGCGGGCTCCAATGCTGCAGCTGCCGTACTCCAGCGGCGCCGGCACCGCCAGATGACGTGCAGCGTCTGCCTGTGAAAACTGGTCTGCAGCAGTGATTTCAGCATATATAAATCCAGCATTAGGACTTCTCTTGACAAACTTAGGATGTTGCCGATGCAGATTGTACATCGTCAAGAACAGCAAGAATGGCGCACGCATCTACGCCCTCAACAAGAGCATAAGCTCAGTCGTTGCGCCCGTGCCGGCTTTCGCCATTCCCGGGGGAACTCGCAGCCCTGTTGACCTGGACGTGGCATGATAGGCGAGCGGCTGCTATCTCGGCTGCCGCAACTTCATCAGAATTCTGTGCCATGGCATCCGCCATGCGCGGGACCATCATTGAGAGGAAACGACTAAACGAGACAGGCGAATGAAGACAAGGAAGGCAAATGAAGACAACGACTTTCGTCCCAGTTGTTGACGTACGAACAGCAGCATCTGAAAGAACGAAACGACAAGAAAACTTCTGAGTGAATGCGCTCGGGCAGCCTCACAGACCTTCATTGCTGCTGCTCGTAGCGGTCAGCTTGATTGACAGAACACCTGCCTGTGCAGAGTCACGGGCAGATCGGTTTTGAGGTGCAGCGAAGAACCACAGTAGCGTTGAACGTCGAGTCTTGATGGCGGAAATGTTTGAGGAGTTTGAATGATTTCGATATCCTGCATGCATGACTCAGTATCGAAGCAGCATTTGCTGCTTCGATATTGAGTTGCAAGCGTCTCTAGAGCACCAACGCGAGCCACACTCCATGAACTCGCAATAAAATGTGATGTGCAGCACGACCATCAGAATCGTCAACGGCTCAGTGCTGCAGACGACGCAGGATGCTCTGCCGGCAAAACTTTTCCACATACACCGCGCTACTGCATGCACCCATTGTGCAGCAACAAGGCCGTGCTTGCATCACGTGGCGGCAGCCGTGCGCAGGAACCGCTGCACCAGCGGCATGAGCTCGCAGCCGGGAAAGCGTCCCAGGCCGCCGGCCGCCGCCGCCGACTCCCCAAACCGTCGCACCCCGTCCCCGCGGCATTCCCTGCTGCTTCCTAGTATAATGCTTCTGTCCGCTGCAGAGAGGGGCATTGCGGTGTCCAACGTCGTCCGCCTGTAGCGCGGCAGCCGCTTTCGGTTGGGGGGCTGGATGCGCTGTGCATGCATGATGCACGTGAGTGGCGCGACAAAAGCTGCGGCGGGCTGCGGCTGCCGCCCGCAAGCCACCTGCGCCGCAGATGAAAAAACGGGAATTGTAAATTCACTCGACTGTGAAGCTTGCCTGGCGTCCATCCGATGGACGCCAGATGATCTACTCAGCATGCTCCACGTCGGCGTGAACGAGCTGCAACTGGCTTGCACCTGCGAATGGTCGCCACCAGCACTGACTGCCGGCGGCGCGTCATGCACATCTTACACCGAGCGCCGCCCGAGGGGGCAGAAGACTCTTCTGGCGCCGACGCCGCCCTTCCCCAGCAGCCGGCAATATGCGTCAGCACAGGCGGAGCGATTGCCGCGGTTCCGCTCGCCGGCCCAGTGTGTGCTGGCGGGCCCTGCAATGAAAGAGGGATAGCAGGTTTGTATTTCTTGGCCCCTACCTGGAGGAAAAGTAAAATGCACAGCTGGGTGCGGGCCATGCAGTTGGACGCGCGCGGAACGAGTTCGTTTAACGCGCCGCATTAACGGCGTTGCCGCCGCCGTCGCAGACATGACACGCGCCGCCGTGCCGGCGGGCCTGCAGGCCAGCATGGCCCGGCGGGCAAGCATCATCGAACGAAAGACGGCCGTGCGCTGCGGCTCTGCGCACGTTGTTAATGCACCAGCTGCTCGTCTACTCGTCTCTGTCCGCATTTGCACCTCTATCGTAATGGCGGCACCATGCTGACCATCCAGGTTCTGGACTGCTGAGTTTGAACAATGTGCATCATGCATGCCCATGTTTGGCAGCATGAGGCACCCAGATGGACATGTGCCGGATGAAGTTCCTTCCATCGCTGCGGCACTTACAAATTAACTTCTAACTTGACAAGTTGAGTACAAGTTAAGCTAATTAGCGGCGACCCGCGAGATTTTGCATGTGCCGCCTGCATGCAGGTGACATGCGGCTGCAACGGCCTCTTCTGTGTGCACAACCGCTGCTGCGTACCTTCGGGCCAGCACTGCAACCACGATGACGACTGCTGCGGCGGCCTCGACTGCGGGCTGCTCCACGGTGAGGAGGCACAAATCCAGTGTTTCTAAAACATCATTCACTTGCCACGCAGAGCGCATGGTTGAAGGTTGAAGTGAACTGAAGACTTGAGAGCATCATGAAAGGATTTGAAGCTTACAAAGCGCATGAAACGGCCTCGTCGTAGCCGTAGAGCGGGTGCTGCATGCTGAGTCGTTGAACGCATGAGGTGCTGATGGCTGCGCTCTCAAATTTGTGCGGCATGTAAATTGCTGTGACTGTGCGCGCTGCAGGGAACACCTGTCACTAAAGGCGTGGGACTGCTGAAGCCCGGCGATGCAATGACTTCCAAGGCGCAAAGACGTGTAGCGTGAAAGCGCCACATGCCATGCAGCACCATGCAGGAAGGACACGTACAATATGATTAATGAGCACAGTGTTGATGCTGCGCTCACTGATGGCGGTCTGACACTCTGGCGGCGATTGTGGCAGCACGCGCAGTCATAAGTATCTAGCTTAGATGGTCGAACAGATTGGAGTCACCTCAAAAGCTGGCAGCTCCCGTCGAGTCCGCCTGCCTGCCGTAGGTGTAGCAGCGGAGCCGCTCTGAGCCCAACAGCATGGTTCCAAGCAAATAGTTCACAGCTTTCCACCTTCTAATCGAGTGCACAGCAATTATCAACCATGTGTACTTGATCGAATCAAATCCAGCAAAGCAGTCAGCAGACTCACGTCTGCCGCGCGTACTGATGTGCCAGACACCGCGCTGATTGTAATCCGGGCCCCGCTTACTGCAGAAACCACCAAACCAGCTGGAGTCCTGAACGCTGCCTGATGGCACATGTGCGCCTGATTGGCAAAACCCTAGAGACGTCCTTCTGATGTCCACCTGAGCCCTCAATGAGCTGCCTGCCTGCCGCCTGTTTGGGCCGTGACAGCAGGTTGTCAGCGGCTGTCACTGCCATGCCACCCCTGATGTAGCATGATTTGCAGAGCTAATGCGGCACATTGCCTTCGTCCAGGAACATGTAGGCGTCGAAGCTAGAGAATTCTCCTTCGAAGATATCTGTAGCATCAGCTGCAGGCGCCACCGCCACTAACATAATGCCAAAGGAGACGTCCTCGCCGCCGTCGCCGGCGCAGCCGGCCTGCTACACCGGCGTCTTAAAGCCGTGTTCAACGCTGCGGGCGGCGAAGGGCAGCGGGAAGCTGGCTAAGGGACGCAGCAGCTGCTGCTCCTGCAGCGCCGCAAAAGCAGACAGCGGATGCGCGGGAGCGCGCCAGCCCCCGCATTTGACCGGTGCGGCGGCGGCGGCGGACTGCCGAGCCAACAGGCGACTGCAATATCTGTTGTGGCGTCCGCCGCCGCCGCCGCTGCCGCCTGAAGACTCCTACATCTGTTGCTACCGCTTGTGGCGCACGCGCTGCGCCAACTCCATGTTGGACGCGCGCCTGCAGGCGTTGACATTCAGGAATTTGTAAACAAACATTGACCAGGAGGCGGACAAGCCAGAGCGGCGGGGCGGCGTCAGCAATAGGGCTGCAATTTGCCGGCAGCTGCTGTCGCAATAACCTTTTCCAGCGACGTCTACACCGTTGGCCGGCAGCGCAAGAAGGTGCGGCCCCTACTGAATTTCTGAAGTCAGATAGCGTTACTAGGCACACCAGGCGCCACACCCCCCGTGTGACTCCCCTATGTGTGCATGAGCCACACATCTGCCGCTGTCAAGCGGCCCCTCTGCTGCTGTCGATGCGGCTGTCCTGCTGGTCACTGGGGCGGCAGCGGTCCCGCGGGCGGCTGCCGCCGCCGCTGCTGCTGCTGCTGCTGCTGCTGCTGCTGCTGCCGCCGCTGCTGCTGCCGCTGCTGCTGCTGCTGCTGCCGCCGCTGCTGCTGCTTCTGCTGCCGCTGCCGCTGCTGCCTGTTATAAAAAGGTAAATCTGAAGCTGTTGACTTCGCCACAACAATGTTGAGCTGGCCGCTAGCTACAACAAAAGTGCTCTCAGTTATTTGCTCGTAAACACTTTTCTCCAGGTGCAGAACGAGCCCAATCCTCGTCAAAATAACGAGAAGCCCTGTCGCCAGACGCAGGTGGGTCGTCCAATCGCCTTCAAAGGATATACCGACCTGACGGCCAATGAGCGTCGCCACATCAAATGCTCCGCAGCGGCACGTCAAATGAGGTCTCTTCATGCTTCGTGAGATGTTGCATCGTTGAAAATTTCTCGTCGAGAAAACTGACCTGCCTTGGGTTGAGACTGTACATAATGCCGCACAGCTAGTGGCGCATGTGCCGTCAGCAGCTGCCTTTTGGCTCTGGATGCTGCCGCAGCGATAACATCCCTGTCCTGCATGTCCGCCGTTTTGCTGCCTGGCCTGCAGAGCAGCCCTTGCCTCCTGAGGCGTGCTGCCGTCATTCACCAGGATCAGCTCTACGCAGCCCCCTCGTTGTGTGGTTGTCAATATATATGTGAGCACACATATATGTGTGCTCACTTCTCCTGAACACGGTTGCACTCACCCTCTGAGTCGTGGGCCTGAATCCAGTGATTCAGATTGTCATCAGCGACATGCACCTTTGTCCGATATTGCAAAAGATGTGTGTAGGTGCGCCTTGACACATAAAAGAAGCCGAGGCTGGCGGCGTTGATTCTGCAGCCGGCGTCAGCCGGTGCGCGGCGGCAGCTCGACACTGGCGCCGAGGAGTGCTGTATTTTCAGCGGACCGGCGCGCCGCATCCGGTCTGGCTGCAGGCGTGACCAAAATCATCATAACGATGCAGTGGAAGCTCGGGAGAGCTCCTACACAGCCCTGCCGGGGCGTTTGGCTGTTGTGCACTGTATGTTGATGAATGTGGCGAGTGCACTGCTGGCTGTGCTTCCAGAATCATTCAATCTCCTGTGAGTGTGTGCTTGGCGGTGCACTGCAGGCAACACCTTGGCGGTCCTGTCGCTATACAACCACATCCCATGCGCCTACTGGAGTTACTTGCGCAGAAGAGCACTGCTTCTGCGGCAGAAGCTTTAGGTTGTGCGCAAAGCAGTTGCAGTCTGTGTAGCAGACTGTCGAAAACAATTTATGAGCCTTCGGCGAGATGGAACATCTGATCAGCTTTCAGATAAACGATGGACAAATCACTTACCGAATGTTAAGGTTTCAGTCCGTCTTTCTGCAAAGTCTGACAAAAAATGCGTCTGCCAAATCAGCCAAAGCAGCTTCGATTTCTACGCGATATCTGAGCTGCAAACACTTTCATGAGAAGAAAACATTCTCTAATGCTAGTACACAACTGTCTCCTTCACAGAATTCCACACAGCACCACGATATCAGCAATAAGCCTCGAATCAGCAAACAGTCACGACCAGCGGCCGCCATATGGCGTAACCAGGCGGCAGTCGACTGGCATCACGTGGCGCCAATTTCGTTGATATGTATGACACACTGCGTGTACATGCAAGGTTCACAAACAGAGGCGCAGTTTCACTCTAAGAGTACGATGTCACTCTCGTACGTAGGAAAGTTCAAACTGAACTGTTCAATCAATACGCATCTACCCACGCACAACTCTAGCAAACTCCAGACATGTCGCCGCATCACTCAGACAAGAACGAGTAAATGGCGATATTCAGGCATTACGTACTACGTAATGCCGACTAGTAGCTACTAGTGACTATAGTCAGCACATTCTGTGGGATTGTCAGCTGCCAAGTAATTGAACAAATAAACCGCCTGGCGTGGACCTCTCCAACATATCTACAGGTTCACGAAGTTGGCTGCCAGCTGGGATTGTCCTGCACTTGCTGATTCAAGTCTCTCCGAAATCCCGAGAGCCTGCTGCTGACATCTACATGACGCCGGTCTGCGCCGGAATTCCTTGGTATGAGCAGATGGGATCTGTGCCAAACTGTGCCATCGGCGGTAGGGTCGTTGCTGCCAGAAACACTGCACGAGGCTGACCATGCTTTATGTGTACATCAAATGTGCAGAATGGATACTGCATCGGCAGATCGGCAGCAGCTTCGGTTCATGAATTACCTAGGTACATGAAAACAGCGCATACACGCCCAAGCAGCTCTGGCAATTTCCGGGCACAGGCCAAGCCTTCTCGCGGCAGGGTCATGCATGATCATGTACCCCTCAAATCTCTTTCTCTCACTTTCTCTCTAGGTATGTACAACAGTCCGTTCAACGTCACCAATCGAGGGCCATGGCACGCGGCCAATGGCAGGCCAATGACTGAATCTCATTTTCGCTTCCTTTGCGAATGAAACCAAATTGGCGGGGCGGCGGCGGCTGCCCATGGGTTAGAAGGCCGCCGGCCAGCTGCAATGCCCATGGGTAAAAAGGCCGCCAACCAGCCGCAAAAAATATAACACAAAGGTTGCTGCGTGGCCGCAGATGAGCTGCAGGACAAGAGCGCGCTACTGTTCAGGCCCCTGAAGACTCCTCAGCCTACGGAGCCCTCCAGCTTGAGGGACATGAGCGATTGCACCTGCGGAGGAGTTTTCACGTCAGATCGGGTAAGCCCACATGCCCACATGAGCACCGCGATGCGCATTTCGCATCAAGCCAGCTCCCCGAGATCTTCTGGCAGGACCCCGTGGCACAAGGCTGCACGAGCAAGACTCTAGTCTTTGCAACACAGTATGCAAACAAGAGAGGTAGGCCGGGAAGCCCTCGGGAACACTCGGGAATTCGGCACAGCAGCAGAGGTGGACTGGGATGCAGCAGCGCTGGCGAGGGCGCACCTCCTGTGCAAACTCCATGGGCAGCTCTTGGAAAACCTCCGCGCAGAAGCCTGGTCGCAGAGTGAAACGACACCCATTAGGTCGAATTCTTCGGAATCAGCAGATGTCTTTGCTGCGCCCTTCACATGTGCCGTCAGCGCACAGCAAGCTGCCTGTGCTTCGTCTCGCCGTCAGGCGCGGCAGCGGGGCAGCGTCTCGCAACTACACGTCAGCACGAGGGTGCCAAGCACAGGCGGCGCAGCTGCGCATGTCCAGATGTGCAGTCTGTGGGCTCCCAGGCGACGCGCCGCCACCTGTCATGCTACGCACTTCCCACCGGACGACCGACAGGCGGCAGACATGTACACAGGCAAACCATATGACGAGACAGGCACCAACAGAAGGGTTGTGAAATAAAAAAGGGTTTTGCGCACCAGAGATGATCATGGCGACGGCCTCCTCCATGGCGATGCCACGCTGCTGGAAGTAGAACAGCTGGTCCTCCCCGATCTTGGAGGTGCTGGCCTCGTGCTCCACGCGCGCGCTCGGGTGCCGCACCTGCACCCGTTTCAATTTTGGCAGATGTCAGCTTGGCTTGCTGCTTGAGCGCTGCGGGGTGGTGAGCTGTTGAAAGTGCACTGCCCTCAGCGCAGCAACTCGTGCTGGCGTTTCTCTCGCCCAGAGAATCCGGAGCCCCTGGCAGCACCCTGTCGAAGTACTCCCAGCCAGGCAGGCTCATATCCCCAGTCCCGCAGGAGCAAACCTGCGCTATCCACAGGCCGGAATACATTGCAGCAGACGTGTGGACAGGGACCATCCTGAGACGCGCGCGCCTACCTGGATGTACGGGTAGGTGTTGGCGGCTGCGCCGTCGCCGATCAGCATGCTGTCGCACTGCGAGTGGTTGCGGGCGCCAGAGGCCGTCGGCGCGATCTGCACGACAGGAACGTCCCTGAGACACCTGCTGCGCGGGAACGGCAACCACATTGCAAATGCAAGCAGCAAGCGGTGCACTGGCCAGGCAGGGTCGCCGAGACAGCAAACGAGAGCAGGAGTCGAAGGCAGGAGAGAGGAAGGCAGGAGAGCGCAAGAGAACTGAAGACAAGAGCTCGACTCCAGAGGTCCGTGTGCGCACCGACACGAGGCCGCGGTAGGCGTTGCGGCTGCGGCCAGCGGAGATGCCCTTCGACACAATGCGCGAGCGCGTGTTCTTGCCGATGTGTACCATCTTGGAGCCTGCGCATGAGATGGAACATAGAAACACGAACACTGAAAAGCCTTACCGAATGTGGCATCGTGTTCCTGTGACGTGTTTCAAAGGGATGCGGGTCACTCTGAACGAGACGCCAGCCAGAGTGGTGGCACCTCCACACCTGCAAGATACTGCAGTGGCCGCCAGGTGCAGGTGTGGCTAGCAAGAACCAACGCCAGAGGCATGAGGAGGAAAACTGCAAAACAAAGGATGGGGCACCTGTGTCGGCCTGCTGCGCGTTGTTCGTGAGGGCCACCGAATAAAACTCGCCGACGCTGTTGTCGCCTTTCAGGACGCACGAGGGGTACTTCCATGTGATCGCGCTGCCCGTCTCCACCTGGTGGAGACCAACAGGCACAGGTGATCACAAGGCCTCCGGTCCGCGCAGATGCCAACAAACTCTGCCAACGAAGCTGACAGGTTTCGGCCGGCCGGAAAGCTGCGAATCACTCGCATAGAGGCAGGACTAACCTGCGTCCAAGAGATCTTGGAGCTCTCGCCGTGGCACAGGCCGCGCTTGGTGACGAAGTTGTAGATGCCGCCCTTGCCGTCCTCGTCGCCCGCGTACCTGCAGAGACGAGAGGATATGCTCTAGCAGTGGGTGTTCAGTGCATCTCTCGGCAGGTGGTTTTTCATTGGTTGGACTGCTGTTGTGATGCACTTGGTGTCCCTGCCAAGAGCTCGCACCAATGCATGTTTTGCTGGCGTCTCCCCCTTTCTCGAGCCCCTGCGGAACTCCGCACGCGCTGAAACAGATGGCTCCTGCTGCAGGCCCAGCTTCACTGCCACCGCAGCAGCCAGCGACGGGGGCCTTTGGGGCAGACGCCACCGCCGGTGGGGGCGACGACACCGGCTTGTCACTGCCACCGGCGGCTGGGGCTTCAGCACAAAGCCCTCTGAGAGAACCGCACCAGTTCTGGACGGTGGAGTACTTGATCTCGGCGTTTTTTGCGGCGGACAGCTCCACCACCGCCGCGTGCAGCGTGTTCTTGTCGAACGCGGGCGCCGTGCAGCCCTCCAGGTAGGACACGTAGCTGCCCTCCTCCGCAACGATGAGCGTGCGCTCAAACTGCAGGGGCAAAGAGCTGGAAGCTTCAAGAGCCAAGAAAGGTGCATTTTGGCTCTCTGTGCAGCCCTCCAGGTAGGATGCATAGCTGTCCTCCGCGACATCGAATATGCGATGTCACGAGCCGACAAATATGCATTTGGTTCCGTACAGCCCTCCAGGTACAACGCATAGCTGTCCTCCTCCGCGACAATGGGGGTGCGCTCAAACTGCGGTGGAATGAGTGAGTTGGTAGTTCAGGTCGTGGGCTGACAGGTGTGCAGATTGTTGTGATGATTTGTTTATGGGCAGCACAGCGCGGCTTCGCAGGCAGAAGGCGCAGACACCCTGTCTGGCATGCGCTTGGTGTGCGGCTGCCATGCCATGCGAGGCGGCTGCATCTCAGTGCATGGGTGCGCACAGACCATCCGCAGAGCTGCTGCAGATGGGAAAGAAACAAAGGGAGATGTAGGACACAAAAGAAGGGCGGTGGCACCTGGCCCGACTCCTCCGCGTTGATGCGGAAGTAGGTGGACAGCTCCATGGGGCAGTTGACGCCCTTGGGGATGTACACAAAGGAGCCGTCGGAGAAGACCGCGCAGTTCAGCGCCGCATAGTAGTTGTCCCCCGGCGGCACCTGCGCAGGCGCGAGGTTTGTGGTCAACACTGGCACGCGCCGGGCGGGGCGGTGTCGAGGACGGCTGACGTTGCTGTCTGGCAGGCGCCACGGAGCAGCAGAGCCTGGACTGGAGAGCGACTGTTGATCGCTCTCTCTTTCATGGAGGCAGGGTGAGCAGAGAGCGCAGCGAGCGGGTTTAGGGTTTAGGGTTTAAAGCGCCCGGCACACCCAGGGGGCACAGGGTCCGCAGGAGGAGCTGTCACAGAATGTACGGTATTGATGAAGTTCCAACGGCAAAGAGCATCTGATGGAATTCTCAACAGGCCCTTCAGATCATTCAGACGGAAAAAAAGAATGTCAGCGGTCAGCGAGCATCTCTAGAGTCGCAGCTCGATGGGCGAGTCTCCCCATGCACAGGGAGCTGGGAACGCACCACGGAGTCCAGGTGATGGTGCACGGGGTCGAAGGTTTTGCCTGACAGCCTCAGGGGTTCGCCCACTGGAGTCTGGCGACCAGCCACTCTGCAACATTTTGCAGAGCATTTCGCAGTCAGATGCCAGCGCACCACGGAGCCCAGGTGCTGGCGCACGAGGTCGGGGTACTCCCGGACGGCCTCGGACATGGAGCAGAAGATGACGCCGGATTTGGACAGCTCCTCCCGGAAAGAAGTCAGGATGGAGGCCGAGTCCCACACATAGTCCATCGCAACCGGCTTCACGTTGCCCAGTCGCTTCTGCGCGGCAGCAGAACATGCGTTTGCGTTCGGATCATCAGAGTTTGCGTTGAGAGCGCAGGCTTTTGGAAGCGTAGAGACGGATTGCGATTTCCAGAGAAGATGGCCGCCTGCAGGCTGCACCCATCACAATCCCAGTGGACCAGGGACCATGAGTGGACTGGCAGCCATGCCAAAGCCCTCTTGTCAGCCCCGACGCTGCAGGGTAGCGCGCATGTGGATCCAGGGGCATCTGCCCCAGCAGCAATAAGCACGGCACTTACTTGTGGCAACAGGCGTCGCTGGTGAGACCCGTGTGCTCAGCAAGGCAGGTGGCAGACATCCAATTGTGGGGCGGGCCGCGCACCTGCTCGCCAATGGGGATGCCCAGCTTCTCCCAGGCCTCCCGCATCTGGGGGTCGATGTCGTCCAGGGAGCCGACCTGCGGCTTCTTCTTCGGCGCGCTGTGGTACCGCAGCGCCTGGTAGTCCGGCTTCTCGTACCTGCCATGCAGTTTGGCGGCCAGGAGCTCAGGTTCCAGAAGGCGAATGCGGGTGTGGCTTGACTCTGGGTTTTGGTTGTGCGTTTTGAGGCCCTGCATCGTGCCGCAGCGCCTGGTAGTCCGGCCCCTTGCAGCAGCAGTCTGGCTAGTATGTGCAGCAGTGAATCCTCGTACATGCACCTCCACAAGACGGCAAGGTGTTTCTATTCTGAATGGCGGAACCTCGGTACGCGCGCGCGCTGTGTGCTAGCTCTCACTGCCTCAGGCTTCTCCCACAGCAGCAAGCCAGCAGCTCCCGCATTTGTGGGCGGCTGAGCCCCTGTGTATGACGGCCAGCTGCTGCAGCTCATGCTTCGTAGCCCCAGTGATCACCTGTTGTCCGACCACTTGCTCCTCGATGGTGAGCCAGCGGCGGTAAGCGCGCAGCCGCAAGTCCAGCACTGAAGCATTAGGCAAGAGAAGCCACCACATGGAAGGCCCACGTGGTGTCCAGCCATTTGAACCTCCACGGTGATCCAGCGGCGATTGGCGCAGCATTGGGCAAGAGATGGACACAACACACAAAGCCCACCTGTTGTCTGACCACTCGGGCTCCTCCATGGTCAGCCAGCGGCGGTAAGCGCGCAGCCGGAAGTCCAGCAGCCACTCTGGCTCGTCCTTCACCGCAGATAGCGCGCGCACGATGTCCTCGTTCAGACCCAGCGGAAACTCGTCGTACTCCATGATAACGTGCCAGCCGTGCTTGTACTCCTTGTTCATCATGGTGCTCAGCTCCTGCGCATGCAGGCGTTGGACTTTTGATGACGCCTGCCTAATGAAAAAAAAATGGCTGCGGCGTGGTCGAATGTGGTGCTCAGCTCCCGTGGTGCTCTGCGCCATGCGCTGGGGCAGGCCCTGTACCTTGCCGCGCAGATGGCGGCGCAGATGGCAAGCAGCAGTTGGGTGCCCTTGAGCGCTTGCTGCGCTCAGCCCAGCAACATGTGCCTCACATAAGCCCTATGCGCATCCTGGCACAGAGGCCTGTTTCAATGGCCTGCCCCGGCGTCAGGACAACAGGTGTCGAAAAAGAGCCACACCCGCTTCTCGTCTGACATTGCAGGCGGTTCCGCCACGGCTGTCGCTGTCGGCGCAGACGGCCTTCGCCCGGCTGCGCCAGACTCGCGCTGCGGGCTGAGGCTGCGGGGCATCGCCGGCACCGCGCCAGGCTGTAGTCGCTCACGTAGGTATGCGTCGCCCTGCGGATGCGCCACCGCCCGGATGACTGTCTGCTCGCGCCACGCGTTCCTGCGGCTCGAGAGAAATAAACCATATGTCAAGCAGAAGATGCAGACGGGAAGGCAACCTCCGGTGCCAGCTCCACTGCTGACACAGATGCAGTGAGCTGCAGCATACATGCGTGCCAGCTCTCCATGGACACAGCTGTTTGAAGCAAGTGTTGGCACGTGAAGCAAGTGTTGGCATGCTAGCAATGTTTTGTCACAGTTCAGGCTGCGACGCAGACGAGGCCGTGGGCAACTGTCTGTATGTGATGAGAGGCAGCTTGCTGGCGTGTCTGCGCTGCGTTTCAGCGCAGCAGGGTGGCAGGGGAAATGAAGCTGCACCTGCTGCGACCAGCGTGGCTACATGGAAATTGCGTGCCGGTGATGGAGACACCTCTGCCGCTGGTGCTGCACTGTAAGGAGCCGTCCCTGCTTACGCGGCTGCAGACCACCCGGCTCAGCGCAGGCACGGCCGTTAGGGCTGCCATTGCTGTAGTAAACCTTCAGTCCAGGTGCCACGTTGTCCACCCTTGAAGATGCTCAGCGCTTGCTTGCGCTCGATTGGTGAGTGCTTCAGATATGGAAGCAAACAAATATCACAACAGGAAGCTGTGCAACTGCGCTCGGCAGCAATCTTCAGGCCGGGTTCTCGACGCCTCGTCGATAGTCCCTGGCTGCCAGGGAGGGTGTTGAGGTGGGACAATGTCGGGGAAAGTAGCTTGAGCGTTTGTCTCTGTGCGCCTCGATCGCGCATTGACAGCCTGCGCCGCCGGCGTCAGATCATCGGCTGTGACCACCGGAATGTCTGCGTCGCGCCTGCGCCTGTTTCACCGGCTAGACGTTGAGTGCTTCTCCTGCACCGCGGGCCAGGGCGCTCGCCAGGCACTTCGGGCAGTGCGGCATGCGGACTATTGACGGTGCAGGCAGTGCACATTGGACGAATCATCGTGCGCACCCATCCGACGCTGCAGCTGCAGCCACAGGTGGGAGGAAATGCAGCTGGAGGAGTTTCACGATCTAAAACTTGACATCATGCCAGTCACCCCCAGCGTCCCTGATCCCCTGGCCTGAAGACATCCTTTGCAACTTGTAAGTACCTTTATTTCCAAAGCTGGGCGTCCAGCGAGGCGATTCGCACAAAGTTGCCAGGGTGATGGTGTCAAAGATATTGCTCCATGCTTGCCCGCCGCTGCAGCTGAGTGCCGATCGCGGCATGCGTATGAAACATGAGCCTGACTGCAAATGACGTGCTGCGCCAGCGTATGCGCGTGCGGCAAGCACGGCCTAGGGTGCTCTCTTGACGCCCCTGCCTACCGCCCCTCCTTGCCTTGTGCCTTCTGGCTAAGGCGAGGTGGTGCACGCCAACCCAAGACTTTGAAGGATTGCAAGACCCTGCACATCCACACGCACGGCGCTAGACAACGTCCTGGCAGCCCACGGCAACTCGCTGCAACCCCGCTATGTGCACAGGTGCCGTCCCGGGGGCTGCGCAATACCGTCGCTACGACCAGGAGCAATCGAGTGGTGCGCATTCGGACACTGGAACACTGCGCCATCGTGCGCAGCAGCAACCTCGCGCCCAGCCACTGTGCTGGCTGAAGGATGCTGCGGTGTTGAGGGCGTGTGTGCGGCTGCGTGCGCCTGCTCACTCACCGCAGTGCATCTTATGACTTTACTACAACCCTTTGGCACCAGCTCCAAACGTGGGCGCATGTTTCAGCCCAGCCGCCCGCCTGCAGGGCTGTGTTGTAGACCTCGGGAATGGCACAAGTATGTTTTCAACAGCAGCCCTGTCCTCTGGCCGCAGGTATCATGACTGGCCGAGCAAGCGAGATCACGGCGAGTCTCCCCAGCCCTCGTGCCCTGTTGCAGTTTCTTGCGTGCGCCGCTGTGTCATATGCCCACTGCGTGCGCCCCTGTGACGCGCTCGGTGGCAGTCCATGCTTGGCCACACCCTCGGCAGTGCGACTTGTGAAGGTACAAAAGCCAGAACCTCAGTGCGTGCGTGCAAGCCTGGCCGCCAGTGTCCACCAAGATACTTCCAAAGTCCCTATACCGCTTGTCTGACGCAACCCTTCACTGCCGCAGGCGCTCGAGGTTGATGCCTATGCCAGCGTTCACGACATGATACACGCCGCTATCATCAAGCACGGCCCCCAGGCCACGCTGCGCGAGGTGAGCGCCAGCCGCCGCCAGCGCCGCCGCCCAGCCTGTAGCCGCTTGCTGCCCTAATACTGAGTCACGTCAATTCCGCCATGTGTCTGTCGAGTCCAATTACTTCGTCCGTAGCGTTGCTGGAAAGTCCAGATAGCTTCGTTTCAGTGGACAACTGTCTTGCAGAAGACATTCCTCCAAATGGAAATGTGCAGATATACCGAGCGTGCGAGGAGCGGGGCCGTATTGCTTACAAGCGCTCGGGCGGCTCGCGCCTCATCACGCACAACGACCACTGGAAGAGCCAGATCCGGCATGCGCTGTACACCTGCAACCGTTTCAAGCGGTATGGTCACGGCGTGCTGACACCATGCCATTAGGCGGCGCCCACTCGTTCGTAACCACGCAAGCCTCTTTCCGCCCCCCGCAGCGGCTGGCAGCCCAGTGTGCTGTGATGTGCTCTGCTTGTCACTGGGCAGCGATATGAAGCACAGCTGTACAGCCTCGCCATCGTCGAGCCATGCATCATTATCAAGGAAGAGATCCCTGAACATCGTGTTGATGCCGCTGCAGTGCCGGGCTGGGGGAGGACTACTGGGCGATCACAGAGCCGTTCCACAACGTCATGCCTGCCACCTGCAAGGTACCCACAACTCGTTTGCGATTTGCGACTGCCACAACCATGGAGTGTCGAGTCAGGATGAACGGTTTCTGTCCTCCTGCCCAAGCATGGGACCTTTCAGTCACTGCATTCGCCAACAGGGTGGATGGACATGTGTACACCCCCTGATGATATGGCCGCAACTCCAGGTGCTCATCCGGCCGGAAGAGGACCCGCGGGGGCCGGAGACGCCCGGGCCCACGACGGTGCGAGCCGCGCAGCCGCGGGGGGCCGCCAGCGCCGCCTCCCGCCGCCCGCCGCGGCCAACCACCGCCGCCGCGTTTGGCGGCACGCGGGGCGCTCGTGCTGCGGCGGCGGCACCGCCGCCGCCAGCCCCCGTCCTGCGAACCCGGCGAGCGACGTCAGAGCGGCCGCACTACACGGCGTCGGTGACGGGCAAGCGGTCCAGGTCAGCATCACCTCATCTATCTACCTCCTTATGTCATTGCATTACCGCCCACCTGGCACCGCTGGGGGTTGCTGAAACAGCAGGCTCTGGCAGCCCAACAACAACAGCCCATGCCACGTCAAAGCAACGCCAGTACTTCCGTCCTATAGTTCTGCAGTTCGGGTTGTGCTTATAATGCCGCACTGCACAAGACACAAAGGTGAACTGGTTTGAGGGAAGCCACCGCCCAAAGCTTCTGGCATTCATTTGGACGCAATCGAACGTGCTCCAACTGAAGTGTGCTGCGCCAGGAGCGCCCGCCCGGCCGCGCGCTTCAGCAGCCCGCCGCTGCCGCACGCACGGCTGGTGGAGGATGTGGCGGAGGCCGCCGCCAGTGAGAGTCCCGCCACCTCTGCCGGTGCCGTGCGCCACGCCGCCATGTTGTCCCGCGGCAGGCAGGCTCCCGGTTCCCAGAACTCTGCCAAAGTGTTTTGAGGCTTCCTGCTGGCGGACTATGCAGTTGTTGGCATGTGCGATGGCATCTTTCTGAGGAGCTGACGGCCATCCTGCTTGGTTCGGCTGACTGCACGGGGCTGCACCTGCACCTCATTCAGCTTACATTTCACATACACCTTTGCCAGTAGCAGTGGGGAGGACGACCCGCTTCATTACGCGAGAGGCCTTCGGGGTCAAATTCTTGATCCCGATCCACCCCCGTTCTTCTGACATCGCCGTTTCTGTCCATGTGCAGCATGCCGGCGTCAGCGTTTGCGGCGCACGGCTCGATGTATCTGCAGAACCCGTACGAGGATGTGTCGGAGGGCGAGGACGAAACCAGCCACACCGGCGCGCTGGGTGGTTTCCCACCCTTCAGCGGCGGCAGCCCCGCCCCGGTGAGCTGCGCGCGCTTGTGAAGCCTGAATGACGAGACTGCCGTCTATTGATTGGTGGCAAGTCTACTTGCAGCACTGTCGGTGCATGTAGCATGCGACAAGGCAGCCTGGAGGCGGCTCTCCTGTCCAGTGATGCCGCGACAGTCGCATGTGCGCATGTCACTGGTTTAGTAGAGCCTGCCTTGCAGCAAGACAGAGTCCTTTCAGTGCTGTTTCCATCTGGCACGATGATGTGCTGCCGCCAGCCTGCAGAGTCTTCATGTGTTTGACGGATACGTGCTCTCGCCCTGCAGCGGTGCAGCAGTTACTCGCTTCATGGCCAAACGCAGCAGCCGCTGGCGACTCCGCGGGCAGCGGCGGCGGCCGCGGCCGTGGCACCGCCGCCGCAGCTGCGCCACGGCAGGCAGCATGGCGCGGCGGCGCCGTCTCTGCAGCAGCCGCGGCTGCCAGACCACCTGCACTTTGGTGGCGCCTCTGGCGCTGCGCACGCGGACGAGCTGACCTTCAACAGCACCATCAAGGGCCGCGCGGCAGGTGGCAAGGGTTTAGGGTCGTGGACACCTTCATAGGCCTGCTCTACCTGATGCATGGAAGATTTGGCATTGCCAGAAACATGTGTTTGTGAGCCATGCGACCACTGCGTCTAGAGTTGAATCTGCCTGCATCTGCCTAACTCAGCCCTGCATCGCCACATTCTGCATTTTTTCGGGAAAGATAGTGTTGCCGCGTCCTCTCAACAGGCAGCGGGCTGCTCAAACGCGCGGGGTCTGCGGAAGCGGAGTCGCCGCCGAATGCACAGCTATACACTGCGCGGCTGCGCTCGGCGGCGCCGGCGGCGCAGCCATCGGGCGGTCTACCGCCGCCGGCACAGCAGCAACAACAACAGCAGCAGCAGGCCCGCGGCGGCGGCGGCGGCCGCGCGGCGGTGCCGCCGTTCCAGCGCGAGGCATCGGAGGCGCCATACCACAGCGGCCAGGCCGGCTCGGCGGTGCAGCCCAGCGTGGACGCTTCAGAAGGGCCCATCAAAAAGCGCTTCAAGGTAGGGTGAAACAGGGTGCAACATTGAGATCTATGGGGTTCCACGGAGTAGATGCCACATTTGCGTTGGCAATGCACAATGGCGCCTTGCGGGCGCCTACAGTCCATCCTCTGCAGTCACGGCGCTGTCACCAGAAGTTCCAACACCGCATCATATCCTGAGCTCCATCCTTGCTGCCCTGCAGGCCGCTGCAAAAGCAGCCGCGGCGGCGGACGCCGCGGCGCAGGAGGTGGACTCGGCGCGCGCCGACTCGACGACGGCCACCGGTACCAACACCGCCTGCGGGCCGCTACTGGGAGCGGCTTTGCACGCGCCGGATGTGGGGAGCGTGCAAAGGCGAGGCGGCTGCGGCGAGACGGCGGGGGCCGCGTCCGTGGGCGGCGGCGCCGCGGCGGCGCCAGAATGCGACTCGCCCTGCTCGGCGGAGCGGCGCGTCGGCGACGGCCCCGCGGCGGCGGCGCTCGCACGCCGGAAAGGTGAGGACGGCAGCTGCGTAGCAGCCCGACGGACTGCTGCAGACCTAGAGGCTGGGGATGCCGGCTCATCTAAAAACGCGGCGCTGGGTCCTCCAACGCCATTGCTCGCCATTCGTCCTGCTCTCTCCGACTTTTGTGGTGCTGTTTAAGGCCAAAATTTGAGCAGCCTAGCTAATCGGATGCTAGCTGTAGACAAAAGTCGAATAGCTAGCAGAGGTTTGAGGTGAGTTTGACGGAGTACCGACGTCGTTGCCCCGCTGGCAGGCCTGCGCACGCGGCCGCCAGACTTTGGGCGGCACCCGCAGCTGCTGCAAGGGCACGGCGGCCCAGGCACGCCCGCGGCGCCGCTGGAGCCTAAACCCTACCCGGCGCTGCCGGGCGTCTCGGCGACGACGACGCCCGCCACTACGGGGGGCGCCACCGCCACGCCCTTCTCCTACGGCGCCTCCACGGTGCGCGTGCAGAAACACTGACAGCCTGGGCACACGTAGCCGGCCACCCTGGACCCCCTGGCTGGCATGGACGGGCATGTGGGGCATTGGCGGCATGCACCCGCTTTGCATGGAATCGTGAGACTCGTTGCTTTGCTCAGCAAGGAAGGTGAAGCTGTTCTGCCTGTGTGGTATTTTGCTTTGCTGGGCTTGACAACAGGCACACTTTACCGGCAGCGGCAGATCAGCAGGGGCTTGGTTGCAGCTGGCGGGTGATATGCCGCCGGCTGCCCAAACACGATGGTGCACATGGATGAACATGACCCCCGCAATCTTGTCGCAGGCGGGCGCCTCCAGTGTCGCGCAGCCGCAGCGGGAAGGCCGCGCGCTCTTCGGCCAGGAGCTATCTGAGGGAGGTTTGCCGCCGGCGCCCGAGCCGCGCCGCCAGCTGCGCAGCCAGGCGCCGCTCAGCTGACAACCGGCGGAGCGCCGCCTCTGCCGCCATCGCGGCGGCAGGCCGGCCCTGCAGACGCCGCTGTGGCGCGGCCAGAGATCCGGCACGGCTTGCGTCAAAGCCTTTGCGCAATGGACACCGGTTTCGGTGTCCCCGCCAGTGCTTCTGGGGGGGAGGGTGCTGTGGCCGGGCCGCCACGGGCGGCACAAGCAGTTGCAAGGCACCTCGAAACGTGCTCCTGGACGACCGCCATGTTTGCCAAATATCAATACGACTAGCAGCAGGGCCTGCACCCGCCCTGCTGGGGCCTGTGAAGCGCCAGGCTGCAAAAGGCCTGCGCACACACGTAACGACATGCAGCGCTGGGACATGCGCTGCCCTAATCTTGTTGATGTTTTTGTTTTCGAGGGAACAAACGGCCCTACCGTGTCACGTTGATGTCCGTCCACAGTTGAGATGTCGTAAGCGATCAGACCCCTGCATGTGTTCAACGCGCTGGCTGTACAACTGCAGATAGAGTTGTGCACCTCTGCGGCACCTGAGTCAGGGCACCTGTTACTGCAGCACCGTCTCATGGCGACTTGATCTGTACATCCATCGCTGCTATTATCGCGTGTCGCAAGAACATTGCTCGGAAGTTTATTGCGCTAGGAGGCAGGTTGGACCGCGCTATTTGGCATATCGGCCCGAACGGGGGTATACTAAGCAGGGGGTATAAGAAGAACACGTTAAAGCAGCTGCTCCTGAACCAGCAAAACGTTCTGAGTGTGGAACGTAATCTTCAAACTACGTCTCACGCGGGCAACGTCAATTGTTTGCCACCAGCAAGCATTCTTGGCATTTGGTGCGCCAGTTTTGGTACGACCTGTCTGAACTCGGTGATTGCACCTGCTGCGCGAATACCTGTCTTGAAGGCCAAGTAGTCGTTCGCAGCGCAAGCCAAGTTCTGGCGGCGGCTGCTGCGGCCGTCTTGGAGCCGTGTACATCGCCCGAACGTCGCCGGTGTGCCTGCTGGCTCCGTCGCCCTCCCAGTAGAGTGATCTGGCACTCAGCTGCGCCGATCAGTGCCGGCTAGTGACTCCCTAGACGTCAAGGTGAACAAGCTGGCGGCAAGAGCCTGGCCGCTGCCTTAACCGATGCATGCCGTTGAAAAATCCCCACGCGGGCAGGGTCGCGGCGCTGATGGCCGAGCGGGCCGCTAGAAGCCGGCCCTTCCGCCAGCTGTGTTCCGGGGGCCCAGCCGCTCGGCGAAGCTGCTGTTTTGTGCGCGCGTCTTCCATCTGGGGCGGATCAGGAGCTCACTTAGAGCGTCCTATCAGCATCATATTGCTGACGCCCGGAGTACGAACGAGAAGTGTGCGGGGAGCTTCGTAACACAGGTTTCGCCAGCAGTGTGTAACAAGAGGGCACACGTCAATCGGTGCCGAGTTAGCAGGCGCCCGCGGAGGCGCCATAACGGGCGCTGCAGGGCATGGTATACTGCGCCACGAGTCAGGGTCAAAGGACGGCAACCCAGTGTACCGTCTTGCTCAGCCGTCGCTGCTTACTTAGCTTCGCCCGCCCCAACCGCCGGCGTTGACGCAACGCCAGATAGGCAGTAACAATTACGCACTTGGATAGGACGCTGGTCGCCGATCGCCGCAGTTCAAGGGGGCCAGCAGCTGCAGTGCTGACGCCTTGCTGGCTTTGCGCCCAAAAAGTGCACAGGCGCGTCGGGCCGCCTCGCCCACTAGCTGCTCAGTTGCTGGGTTAGCATCCTCGAAGGGCCACCTCTTGGCGGCGCAGCTGGTGCGACAGTCGGCGCCTGCGGGCCTGGCTGGTAGCTGATTCTAATCGCATCCCGAATGCACCTTCCCTGCTTTGTCCCAATGTGCTGGCACACACTACCTGCTTTCCTGTCGCAGGTGTGGTCTCCGTGGTGCCGGCTGGGCTCGGGCTGAGCATGTGCAGCGGAGACCACAAGCGGCCTGAAGCGCAGCCGCTGAACGAGGCTGCCGCGACGCGACGCCGCAGCCACCACCGCTGAGCTTTCATGCACGCGCGACATGGCCACAGATCAGCGTGGCCGCCCCATGTGGCGGCCCTGCTGTACACCCTTGCCTGCGCGGTGCTGGGTGGCGCTGTCGCCGCATCTGCCGACCGCAGTGACGATGGCAGCGCACCCTTTCTGCCGGCGCCCGTGCGCATCGAGGCGCCCCCGCCTGTGGAGCCGCCGCCGCCAGATGTGCAGCGCCGGGGCCTGCAGTCCTGGCAGGGCGCGCTGTCAGCAGAGAAGCAGGCATGGCGGGCAGCTCTGCGCAAGCCCGCAGCAGAGCATCGCCTTCGGCCACCGGCGGCGCAGCAATGGCCCTCCTGGCGCAGCGGCCTGATGTCGCGCAAGCACATCTGGCGGACGGCACTGCGCACAAACCTGCCGCTGGCAGTGACAGCACAGTCGCTGCCGCAGCACCAGCAGCATCAGCCCCCGCCCGAGCCGCCCTCCGCCGCCGCCGCTACTGCGGCCGGCGGCACAGGCCTGACGGCCCACACGCTCGCGGCGACTGCTGTGCCCGCGGCGGCGCCCAGCGCTGCGCAGGTGCGGCGGCTGGCGGCCGCGGCGGGCCTGCTGTCGTGCCCGGCGGGTTCAACGCCCATCGGTATCGTCAAGATGCGGTTCATCGGCGCCCAGGCGGCCAACGCCTCCGACGCTGCCGTTGCCGCCGCCGTCCAGGGCTGCGCCTCCGAGCTGCTGGCGCTCAAGGGCTACGAGGGGGTGACGTCGGTGGGCCCCCCGGCGCAGGCGCTGGCGCTCACCCTGTCAGGGCGCAACTGCACTGGTGCGGGGGCGCCTCTTCTCGCAGTACCGCTTCCCATACTCTCCTCGCAGTACCGCATCCAAATGCTCGTGCTGTGCCAGACACAGCCTCTGCCTGCCTGCACAGAGACGGGGCTGCCGAACCGTTAGGACCAGCGTGATGAGCAAGTCCTACGAGCAGACCTCACCGTTTTCAACCGGCTGCCTGTCTGCAGGCGCGCATCGCAGCAATGCGGCCGCTACGCGGCGCCTGCAGCAGGACGGCGGAGCACCACCGACATCGCTGACCGGCACACCGCCGCCGTCGCTGGACCCCGCCTCTGGCCCGGCGGCGGCGCCGACCGACTTCACGCTGTTTGCGTCGCTCGACGCCAATATCACGTACTGTGCGACAGCCGCCAGCTCCGGGCTGGCCGCGCTGCCAGAGTACCTAGTGAATGCTCTCGTCAGCCAGTGCCTCGGCAGCAGCGGCTACAGGGTGGGTCGCCGCCCTTTCTCTGCACTGTGCATGACACCCAGAGTGTCAACACACAGTGCTGACAGCTGACATGTCCTGGCTATCCTGCTGAGTTGCCGCTATGTGGCAGCCATGTGGCTCCACTTCAGCACGTCTTCTTCCGGCTGTTGGATTTGCCATGCACGCAACAATAAATGCTCCAGGCCTTCACCTGCCTGTGGCACAACGACAAGTCGCATCAAGGATGCACAAAGGTACACATGTTTGGGCTGCTGATGCGTGTGTGGCGCCTGCCACAGTTCAAGATTTTGACGACCCAGAATATACTGCTGCCGGCTGCCGGCGCGTACATTGCTTCGCCAGACGACAGCTCCTACAAGCAGGCGCATGGATTCATCGCCACCATCGGGGTGAGAAAACAAAATGCACGAACCTGAATCTGCAACACAAGAAACGAAGCCACAGGGTCCGTGAGCAGGTTCCCACCCGGCACACTCGCCGCCATGCAGCGCATCTCCCCGCAGCCTGTTCATGAAGCACTTGACACACAGAGGGTCTGCTGCCCCATCCTGCAAGTCTGGCATCCCTCGATGGCAAACCAAGACAGACCCGAGTGTTTCAAATGAACTGTGTTGCCCCCCCGCAGCTGCAAGGCGGCCTGGCGGTTGCGCCGTCTCTGGATCAGCAGACCGCGATGCTGAGCGTGCTGACGGACCAGCTGGCCTCCAGCCTCACGGGACTGGCCACCATGCAGTTCCTCAACCTCACGTACTGCCCCGCGACGCGGCAGAACAAGTTCAACGTGGGCATCACGTCTGTGGGACCAGGCGAGCAGCTCACGCAGGTGCGCGGCGGCTTCTGGTCCTTTCATGACCCTTGATAGTCTGCTGGTTATTGCACGTCCACTGGTTCTCCATCGGAGTAGCACAATTGCGTCGGGCGTCCGGCGTATCGAGCTGCTGCCCTGCCAGGCAGTCGTGATCGCAGCGGCGGCCAGCCGCCGCCGGACTCATTCGGCCAATAGATGCCAACAGTCGCTTTCCTGTGCATGCTGGCTTCAGTACTCCTCTCTCGGAGTCTGGCATTCCAAGTGTGGCCTCCAATCCAAATTGTCCCCCTGACAACTTGGATTGCCCCTGACAACATGAAATCGCAACAACTCACATCGGCTTCCGGGCCCCGCAGCGGCTGCGGCAGTCGCCAGCGCGCCTCGATAAGGTGTGGGACTTTGCGGCGCTGGGCCTCAACTTCACTGGGCTGTCGGTGGTGGAGGCGCCGCAGCTGACGCTGGAGGGCCAGCTGGCGGCGCTCGGCGTCAGCCCCAGTTTTGTCGGCGCCCACCCGGGCGGCGCCCCCAGCGGGTGCGGCACAGCTCTGCCCATATCTCTCAACGTTACCAAGGGGACGCAGGCTGCGCTCGGAAATGCACGGCTGCTGCTGGGCATGAGATCTGCTCACTGCCCTATGCCCTTGGAGCCTGCTGCCTTACTGTGAAGCTGCACTTCAAGGCGGCAGCAGGAAAGCAGCTAGTGTCACACCCCGAAGTCTCAGCCCACTGCTCCCTGGCAGCTTCTTTCAGCTGCTTCTTCGCGTGCCGATGGCAGTTTGAGCAGCGCTGACATCGGCCATGGCCACTGCAGGGCGCCTGGGGACGGCGGCGGCGGCGACGGCGGCGGCGGCGGCAGCCGCCTGTCTGTTGGCGCCATTGTGGGCATCGTGGTCGGCAGCCTCGTCTTGGTTGCCATCCTTGTTGGCATTGCAGGTGTTGCTTTCGGCACGCCTGTATGCATTCAGAGGGGCTTGGGACGGGATTCCACCCGGTCCACTGCTTGTGCGTCGTTTTCGGCATAGACATGGCTCTGCTCAACTGATCAGAACGCCTTGCACAGCGCCTGGAGCCGACCTGCCAACATCTCGACAGACCCTGTGCGACCCGATACTCCTTGCCGCCCCCTGCAGTCGCGCTGATGCTGTGGCGGCGGCGCGGAACACCGCCGCGCAGCCGCCGGCGCAGCGGCAGCCCCGGCGGCGGGAGGGACCCGCTGGATCCGCAGGTGCTGCAGATGGCGGAGGCGTGGGTGGGGTATGCTCCGGCGGACCATAACCCGCTGCTGCGACCCGGCAGCGCAACCGCCCGCGGCCGCATCGGCTCCGGTGCGGTACTTGGCTTGGGCGCACCTGTCTCGGGTGCCTCGTCACTGCCCAAACCAAACCAACTGCAGCAGCTGCCCGTTTGACCGTGTATAACAACGGAACAGGAGTGGGTACGACACCGGAATGAAGCGTTTTGCTGCCGCGGAATGCAGGCGAGGAGTCGGCGCAGACGATGGCGGCGCAGGCGACTATGGGGCGCACCGACCTGTTTGTCAGCGGCTGGGACATCAGCCCGGAGGACGTTCAGATCGCGCGCGCCTCCGAGGACGGCGAATCCATCTGCCTCGGCTCCGGCCAATTCGGCAAGGTGCGCGTCGCCAGAGGAAACCGCGTTTCCAAAGCATCTTGGACGGCGCATAGCTTGAAGTTGCGCTGGAAACGGACGTCAGCGTCTTGCTGCCCTGGCGACTCCATTCAGGGGCCTGACACCATAATGCGAAATGCGCCCGATGGGCATATTTGCGCAATCAGCCAGCATCGCCATCCTCGGCGCCCCGCTCCTCCTCCTTTGAATGATGCCCTGCAAGTGGCGCCGGCCGGCCACACACTATTGTCTGGGTGGCCTTTTTCGGGCAAAGAGAGCTCAGGGTGCCTGCTGGTAGGATGTACAGCTGTGTGTCGTGCGCCATCGCAGAATGACACTCATTCACATACACCAATACGAGTAACTAGGCAGTGGGTCGGGGTGGAGTTGGGTCGCTTACTGATGCTTAGTCATAACGTGACATCCACAGCTGCTTGTGCTGCTTCTGCTTCACACGAGACACCGTACAACAAACAAGTAGTAGCACTTTCACCCTGCCAGGTTGCAGCAATACACGCCAAAAAGATGTCGAAGGTGACACGACGATCAGCGATTTGTCCTTTCACCTAATTTGGCTTCCAGGTGTATAAGGCGCTGCGGGCGGGGGTGCAAGATGTGGCAGTCAAATTCCTGCACCGCGCCAACGCGGACGACCTGCAGAAGTTCATCGAGGTCCGTGCTTCTCCAAGGCCTGGAGACCTTGCAGTCC
>JAABUL010003035.1_pt1 | contig 25978 bp, 3 predicted proteins | sample 5559151 | NCBI WGS metagenome assembly JAABUL01 (sample SAMN10711876, study PRJNA513368) | rock metagenome | isolation source: Antarctica rocks | place: Antarctica: Victoria Land, Pudding Butte sud | reverse complement strand
TTAATAACCTTCGCACCGGCGAAGTACAAGTTAGTACACCTGACTCGTTACCTGAGGAGGTTCAATATAACGGCTTTAGTAGACCTATGACTAATAAGAACTAGGCCGTAAGCGAGTATTTATATTCTAGGCCTATATATTAACGGTAAACTTCGGTAGGACCTATATATCTAGAAGACTAAGGTGAAGATAGTAATATAAGAGCTATCTCTCTTAATAGTAGTAGCGTTAATATAGGGAGCGACCCTAAATAGGATGAGGTAAGTATATAGCGCTATAGTACGTCTGGTAATAACCTATATAACCTTAGTATAGTACACCCTAAGGGCTCTTTAAGGAGCTATAGGAATATATATTAAGACGCTTAATACTATCTAAAATTAATATATTTATTAGGTACTAGGAGTATATAGGGCTATTAATATATAAGAAATAGAGGTAGAGAGCGGAATCGCCCTAATATAAATAATCCTAGATTAGGCGGTTCTCCGCTATTAGGCCTTATAAGATATATATCCTACTACTAAGGTTAGTAATATAAGGATCTAGAGGAAGCTCTATAAATATTAAGGCCACCTATAAATTATAATAAAATCCTTAATAGAGGGAAAAAGGGAGTAGGCCCTATAATCCCTCTATATAAATAATTAGGCTAGGTTAGGAAAGAAGATAGTACCCCTAAAATATAATAAGCTTAAAAGGTAATTTAAGTATAATAGGGATTATTATAGAAGATAGTATAAGAGGAATATTAATCTAAGATCTTAGACTAGCGGCGGATAGCTACTTAATAAGGGGTTATATAAGCTAATAGGCGCGTATTATATATAAACCTCCTTAAGGCGGCTAGCTTAATACTAATATAGGTATATACTAAGAAAGTAGGTCTAGCCTACTTCCTATATAAGTAGAGGGTCCTTAAGATTAGCTCGCCTAGTTATAATAACTATAAGTAGAGGAAATAGGATATAAAGTATATATTTATATTTTACTTAAGGTATTAAGACTATTACTAACTCCTTATTAATAGGATAAGTATTAACGACCTCTATAAAATACTTATAATATAGAGGGGAGCTAAGGTTATTAATTAATAGTTCTTAAAATATAGCCCCTTATAATAGTTCTCCCTAATAAGGGAATAACTCTTTAAGGCTAATAGGGATAATAAGGATATCTAGCCTAGATTAAGGCCTAGCTAAGATTTAGGCTAAGTCTTAATAAGATCTAATTTAAGTTTAGCCTAGAATTAGGCTAAGTCTTAAGCTAAATTTAGGTAAGATTTAAGTAAGATTTAAATAAGACCTAAGTAAGACCTAAATAAGATCTAGCCTAAGATTAACCTATTAAAGCTAGGTCTCTAACTTAAGGGGAGCTAGTAAGTTAAACCTACCTACCCTAAAGGTATTATATATAAGTAATTAATAAGGGAGCCTATTATATATTAACTAAATATAATACTAAAGATAATAGATAAGCTATAAGAAGTATTTAGAATAGGTAGAGGTTTTTTACCTATAGGGCCTATAAGTTATAGGACTATGGCCCGAAGGATTTCCTCTAATAAGGATTATGGTTTACGCGATTACTTAGTATATTAAAGAAACCCGCCATTATCTAGCTTCTAGATAAGTGCGTATATAAATAATTAATTAATCAAGGTCTTATTAAGGTATTAAGATACTTAATTAATATTTCTTAATAATTATATTTAATTCTTATAAATCTATACTTAATAAACTAATTAAGTATTCTATTATATATTTTAATAAATACTACCTTTTTATATTTATAGTATTATAACTAAGAAGAGTAAGCGTATTATAGAAAAGTCAAGGAGATAGAGGAGTATAAATAGGATGAGTTTTAATAAGGTAAATAGGCTAAAGCTATTCTTTAATAAGCTTATAAAGGATTTTAATTAATAGAATAAGTAGACTTAGCTACCTTAGAGGAAATAGTATAGTTTTAAATAAGGTATTAATATTATTATCCTATTATTAAGTTATTATAAAATTATTAAATTTTTTTTATAGATAATTAAAATAAAGTTGAAATATTACTAGGGCAAGATTAATTTTATATATTTAAAAAAAAAATTTCAACTACTTATTAGAAATTTTCTAGTTATTATTAAGGAGTTTAAATATAGTAGGCTTCCTATAAGGTACTTAGATACTTAGATCTCTTATCCTTATAAGTTATTTTACATAATTATAGGAATTTATAATATTAGGTAGCCTATTATATTTATAAGTAAGGGCTTAATAATAGGCTATATAGTAAAAATAACTATTATCCTAAAATTTTATAAGATTATATTTAGATATATCTAAATATATAGATAAGAGGATATAAATATAGGCTTAATTAATATAAAGGAATTAACTTATTAAGATAAGAATAATTAAACCTAAGCTTTTTAATAGTATATCATTTATAATACTTAATATAGTAACTTACTTATAAATTAAAGGGATTATAATATTACTATTAGCGTATATAAAGAAATAGAGGATAAAGATATTAGAGAAGATATTAAAATATTAGGAAAGAAGTTATAATAATTTAAGTTAATACCCCTTAAGCCTAATATAAAATATAAGGCTATTAAATTAAAGAGGAAGGAAGATAGTTAAGAGGAAGTAGTATATATAAAGTTAATAATTAAGTTTAAATATATTAAGGTAGTACCTATTAAGCTTAATACTATTAAAAGATAGTAGGCCTTTATATTAAAGGATAAAGTAAAGAAAAGATATATAAATAAAGGGATTCTTAAGGGATTATTAATAATAGTTATTAATAGGATAAATATATTATTACTTTTATTTAATTAAAAGAAGTAAGAGTTTAAGGTAAATATTTCTATTCCTAATTTTAAAGTATCTATTATTTAGACTCTTAAGTTTACCTTCTAAATTCCTATCTAATAGCTTATAAGTATACTAAATTCTTATTAGGAATAAAAAATTAATTTTAATATATTTAATATTTAAACTCCTAAGTCCCCCCTTTAAATTCCTATATAATAGCCTATAAATATACTACTCCCTTATTAGGGATAAGATATATATAATTAAGTAGTTCTCTTAGTATATAACCCTTATAAGAATCCTATTAATAAGATAGATATTAATAGGATTATAATAATTAAATTAGTACTAGATAAATTATATTACTCCTAAGGGGGTACCTATTTATTAAAATATGTAATAGAATACTTAATTAGGTTACTAAGTATAGATATATAAGAATTAAATATAATTATTAAGATATATTAATTAAGTATTTTAGTACTTTAATAAGACCTTATATTTTAATACTCTTACTTAAACTATCTATATCTAATATATAATGAAAATATAAATCTAATATTAAGTAATATATATAAATATATTATAAGTTTAAAATAATTATATTTTATTAAAATTTAAAAATAATTAAGTCCTTTTAAAATATATATCTTTTCCAAATAATTTATTAAGAAATTTTACTTTTTAATAAAATATAATTCTTTAAAAAATAAACTTTAAACTTAGATTATATAAGCTAATTTTATAATAAAATATAATTAAGTATATTATAAGGATATAATTATATAAGTTATTAATTTATAATATCTTATAATATATAATAGCTAGGTAAGTAATTATAAGGTATAAATTATATTATATTTATATTATTATTATTAATTTAAGAACCTTAGGTATTAATAACAAAGTCTAATAATTCTTAATATTAAATAGAAGTTTATTAATTTAATTAATAAATAATAGAGTTATATCGAATTTTAATTATAAAGAGCTAGGTAGGTAAATCTTTAAAGGAGCTCTTTATATAACTATAAAATTATAAAGAATAGTTAAGTTATAAATAGAGAAATCTTAGGCTTTTATATATAATTTTAATACTAAACTTTCTTAATCCTTTATAAATAATATAAAGTTATTTAAGTTTTATATATTCAAATTTTAATATTATTAGGCTTTTATATATAATTTTAATATTAAACTTCCTTAATCCTTTATAAATAATATAAAGTTATTTAAATATTATATATTTAAATTTTAATATTATTAGGATTTTATTTAATAATATTAATAAGGTTTTTATATACTTCTTTAATTTTATAAATATAATATAAAGATTTAATACTTACTTTTTAATATAAGTGTAAATTAATATAAATTCTTTATACTACTAATTTATATATAATATAAGTAAAGTATAATTCCCTATTAATATTCCTTATAATCTTATATTATTAAATATAAATAATTTATAATTAACTCTTTTACCTTATTAACTAATAATAAAGATAATAAGAGTATAAGTTAATTATAATATTAAAACTAGGTCTAGAATAAAATTAATAGAGGTATATTAAATAAGATAATTAACTAAAGAAGAAGAAAAAGGTATATATATAATTTTATTAAGTAGTTATAATACTAAGTATACGCTAAGCCTAATTAGGCCTAATAAGATAATACTATATATAATATATATAAATATACTAGGTATACTTATAATAGATTAAGTAGAGAATAATATAACTTAATATATCTAATATTATTATTAAGCCCTAAATCTTATTAATATAAAAGGAGATTATAAATCTAGTAGAAAATAAGACTAGAAGAAATATACTATAGTTAGGTAAATAATTAATAATAACTTATACTACTAAACTTCTATATTTGTATTACTTACTATATTTGGACTATCTAATTACTATATTTTGTCTATAATTTCAATATAAGATTGACCTTAGAAGCCAAGGATTATCTCCGAGATATATCTTGGTTGTTTCTGTCATGTATTGAAAATTCTAGAATCGTTTTGCATACCTATCGAATGAAGTTCAACCTCAGCTGTAAGGGTTTCTATACCGTACACTCTTACGTATCATCAATTTTACGAGATTTTTGTGCTTCGAATATATATACAGGGGTGTCAGCATTCATGTTCCTTTGGAAGGCGGAGTCATCAATCGGGTAGTTTTATAAGTGATTCCCCTTGCTTATGTTGGGCGCGACCCAACACGTTCCAGTTCTAGCTAGATATGCCTCCTAATTCTTTTTAACAGCTGGCGCCAGCTGATGACTGCGACAATGGACTTGAACCATTAGCACCACTATCGATTAAGCCCCGTGGCTCTATCTCAACGCATATGCTTTGACCTCAGCCGATGGCTGTGCAGGTGGACTTGAACCATCAAGGATAGCAGGGCGCGACGCGTACATCTCCCAGCAGATGACTGTAAAGGTGGACTTGAACCATCAGAAGGTGACGCGTTGAATGTGCATTCCATGCCTGTACTCCATAAGTTGATCAAGAGACAATTTCGACCATATGATGTGACACGTATATAGCATGTGATGCATCGTATATCCTTTAGGATCGACACTGTATAGCGGCTCGATAGCGGTATAATCAAGAAAGGAAAAGTTGAAGCAGCTGAACTAATGTCATTCAATTGGGCCGCGACTAGGAGTGCACGCAAATGTGACTGTAGGAATGGAAGGTAGGTATGATAAACAGAAGAGTAATCGCCGTCTGGGAGAGATCCTTAAAGTCGAAGCCTATGCTGCATAGTTTAGAAAGAATTTCCACATTTGCAGTGGAACTTATAGAAGATCTGATTAGTGGTACTGAACGTGGTGTAAAAGCCGCGACTGCGCGCGAGCATGTATGGTTCGCAAAATCGTCCCCAGAACCTCAATAACAAATGCTCATCATCGAACAATACCAGTTGTACCGCCAGGATGTCATGTCTTTCCATTCGCTGACATCCATTCGCCAGTGTGGTTCTCTCAGCCCCGACGTCTTGACGCCTTCTCTTCCCTCCAACTCTCCACAAGCCCCGGAGCGGCAAGACGGGATCCGTCCACCCAAGACGACTTCCACCGCACAAGGTATTGCTTGCGGGGCCTTCCGCGCTTTTGCCTTATCTCTCTTTCGTCAATGATCTCTCCTTCCCAAATCTGCTGCTCGTAGACAATGTTCGTTCGAGATGTCCGGGACCATTCTATTTCTCCGCGTAGCTCCGTCTTTTCGGCATCGCTTATGCCATCTGCGATACCAGTCAAGCGACACGAAGGGGCCCGAGTGTGTGAGATGTTATGGGAACTGTTAGGTTCGTAGCTGCTCATATCCGACTCGTCCCCTGTCTCCTCAGTCTCCTCGTCGTACGGTAGAGGAGACGAAAAGCGATGACGTTTGTTGCGACGCTTCACGCAAAACTTTGTCCGAGCAGACGATAGAGCTCTTTTCTTCATAGGTCGTAGCAAGGGCGTATCATTTCCCTTGTGTAAACCCGGCAATATTTCTTCTCTGTCGTCCTCTTCGTTGCCTGACTCCAACGTTTTATGACCCCACGAATTTTCTTCGGTACTGGAGGTTGGGCTCAAGCCGGCGTCTGTGCGATCGCCATTGTGAGACTCGCAGATTTTCTCACTCGGCATCAACGGGAGGCCTTTAAAGTACGAAGATGGGATGTTAGAGCTAGCGTGAACGCTATCCTGTAACAGGTTGGATGACTGGACCGATCATCTTCTGTTAGCTCGGACTCACTGACTTGGTATTAACTGATTTTACCTTTCTTCCGATCCCGTTAGAGACGTTACTTGGGTATCGGACGAGGCCGAATCTTGGCGGTGTCCGCCAGCAGTTGAATCCTTGCCATCGTAGTAGCTACTTGGAATATAATGATCGCCCTCTTATTCAGCGTAATTAGAATTATTACTATCCGGTATAATTAGATCTATTATATAGCGTCAGGAGTTTACTTAGTATTATACGTAGTTAATATACTTACTTATACTATTACTACTTTTTATTTCAGGAGTAATAGGCCTACCGTAATCTACCTAAATTAAATATTTTAGATGTCTTACAGGGTATTTACTACTAATATAGGCTTACCTAGCTTAGCTTATCCCTAGGCTATTAGATAGATTCTAGTAGTCTTAGCTAATACTCTAATTAAGGTCGTTACTTCTTATTTTACCTCTAGTATAAACTCTAAGTACTATTTTTTCTAGCTCTAGTCTATTAAAATAATTAGGAAGTCTTCTTAGTAATAAATTAATTACGTTAATTAAGTCTTTTAGATCTTTACTTTAACCTTAAATAACCTATTAACTAAAAGGATTAGAGATCTTAATTAGCCTTCCCTCTTTAATAATCGTAATAATATCTTTATTTAAGGCCTCAAGTACTTCCGTATAAGGCTAGACTATTTGAATATAAGGTTAATAAAACTGAATCGAATCCATGTCAACCACGGATATTGTATGACCGTAAGGCTAATGCGTATGTCTTGTGGAGGGATGTCCGAGGTGAATGTCTTGAGAACGAAGGGGGCCAGGTGAGCTTATATATGCATTTCGAGGTTGTACGCACCATACATTAATGTTGAGGAGCCATTATTGTAACGTCTCTCCCGTTGGCGCTCTTTTTCCTCCAGACATAATTAAAAGCGTGAATTGCCAGGCCTTGTTTGCCTAGCCGCGCCATCCTTGCCTCACAAGGACTTCAAATATCCTCTTACATCCAATGGCGCCCTTGACATAGCTCTTGAATCCAAGTTTCGGTCCCTCGTAGTCTTCCCACGAGCTATGCGGGCTGAGCGATCGCTGCGCACCTCCAACATACCTAAGTATCGGGACTCGTTGATCGCTGATGTATACGCTCTCATGCTGATGCTTCTGCCTAATAAAGGAGTCGTATCCTTCGTAGATCTTACCTAAAGGCCAGATCGACAGCTTAACGCCACGTCACCGGATCTAGGTCCCTGTCACATCCTTAAATTTGTGGTTGGCTTCGTGATCGGCAGCCAAATCACTAAAGGTGTAATCCCTACCGACACGGTAAGAGGCCGAACAATTCGGTATTAATAAGGCAACTTCCCCCTGCATTCTCGCCGTAGTCGTAGCTCCTGGATCTAACGGCATAGTAAGTGATCAGCTGAGCGGCTCCGAAATAGCGGTCGCTGAAGGCCGGTCAACGAAAGATAGTCGAGCAAAGGACGAGGCCTGTAACTAGTCCTAAATCGGTAAAATCGCTGAGCGAGCTAAACTACGGCATTACTATAGTATAGCGAGATAGTAACTAATATTCCGGCTCTAATAATTACTTCTAAGAGTAGTTAGAGTTAGCTAGATTAGAAAGGCTGAAGATAAAGCGTTAGGTATAAAAGCTAGACAGGAAAAGACCTCGCGGAAGATAAAAGGGAGGGTAATTAGTAATAGTTAATAATAAGGGGGTATAGATCTCTAGAGTAAAACGGATAAATAGTATAAAAAGGAGGAAGGGAAGGTAATATAAAAATAGTAAGAGAGGAGCTAGTCTTTATACTTAGAGAAAGTAGTAAGTAAGCTATTATATAAAGCTTTACCTAATCTAAGTATACTAAACTAGATCTAGCGACAGCTTAGCTAGAAGCTAGGAAGCGCGCCTATTTTACTAGGATAGATATTATTATTAAATAAGAAAAATTGATAATTAATTAATTCTTAATAATTATAAATCTTATTTAATAAATATATAATTTAAAATATATATTATTATTTATAATTTTTTTAAATTTATTAAAGATTTTATATATTATAACCTTTAAACTTAAATTATTTTAAATAAAATTAAAGTAAACTTTTAAATCTATAAATTTTAATATTTATATTAATTTAATTTAATATTTTTATATAAATTATCTTAATAAGTTAAAAGATATAAATATATATATTTAAAAGTATTAAGAAATTAATATTAAGTTTAAAGAGTTAAATATAATATAATAATTATATTAATAATTTATATAATTTAATTATATTATCTTATTTAATAATACCTTTAATATCTTTAAGTTATATATAATTATAATTATAATTTTTTTAATTTATATAAAATACTCTTTAATTAAGTTTCCCTTATAATTAGAAATAAAGAATAATATTAATAAGTTTTAAAGAATTATATTATATTAATATTTAATATTTATAGTTATACCTTAAGAAGAGTTAAGGGGAATAATAAATTATTATAAAATTATACTTATTATAAGGATATCTTTTATAAATCTTATTTTAGTTATACTTTAAACTTATATTAAGAATAATATCTTTATTTAAAGCTTAATAAGTTTAAGAAAGCCTTAAAAAGGCTATTATTATTATTATTATAAATATAAATAATTTAAAGAAATAAAAGTTAAATAAAACCTTTATATAATTTATATTTATAATTTATGAAATCTATTAATAATAAAGTTATCTATTTTATAATAATTCAAGCTCTCTTATCTTTTTTATTTAAAATAAGTAATATAGTTATTATAAATTTAAGATATAATTAATATATTTTTAAAAATTATAATATATTTATAAACTTAAGATTAATTAAATCTCTTTATATTATTAAGGATATTAATATTCTTTAATATTCTTTATAAAAATATAAGATTATTAAGCTTAATTATAATATTAATAATTAATTAAAATTTATATTTATATTTATATTTAATTTATAATAAGTTTTTAATTTAAATATTAAAGAATTATTATTTATAAGTTAACTCTTTAATATAAATATAAATATAATTTATTAAAAGAATAATTTATTATCTTTAAAGGCCTTATAATCTTTAATATTAATTAATTTATAAGAATTTATATTTTAAACTTATAAAAGCCTTTAATTTTTAATATTTATAATATTCCTTTTAATAAAGTTTAATAATTATAATATATTTATATAAGATACCTTAAGTAATAAAGTATTAATTAATTAATTATTATAATAATTAATATTAATTTCTTAAAGCCTATTATTAATAAGCTTATCTATAAATATTATACTTAAAGCTATTAAAAAGTAATACTTTATAAAGATATTATTTAACTAAGGAAGTAGTTAATAAAATTTATTTATAATAATAATATTGATTTATTTATTTACTTTAAGGGGCTTTAAAGGGAGTAGATATTTTATTATTTTTAAAGATAATATTATATACTTTTTATTTATATTTTATTTTAAAGATAAAAGTAATACCTTTAAATTATTTTAATATTTTAAGGTTATATTAAAATATTTTATATATTATATTTATTATTTTTAAATTAATAATAAGGATAAGTATATTAATATCATTTTTATTAATTTTTATAAAGATTAAGGTATTGATTATTAATTAATAATACTTAATAATCCTTGAATAAATAATAGAGTAAAATATTTTAGATAAATATTATTATATAAAATATAATTTATCTTATTAAATTTTCATTTTAATTTGAATTAATTAATTTAATTAAAACTATTTAAATAGGTAATTACTTTATACTTTAATTATTTAATTTTAAGTTAAGTAAAATACCTTATAAGGTATAATATAAATATAGATTAAAGTTCTTAATATATAAATAATTAAATTTATAACTTATAATTTATATTAAATTTAAAAGAAATTAGAAGATAAGAATAATAAGTATTATTTATTAAAGTATAAAAGGGATTATATCTTTTACTTATAATACTTTATAAGAAGGTAAGTTATTTAAATTAATAATCTTTACTTTTAAGAGAAATACCCTTAATATATTAATATTAAATAAGATATAAAAATTACTATAATTTAAATTCATAAATAATTATAAATATCTACTTTAAAGGAGAGAATATATAATTACTTTAATAATATAAGATTATTTTAAGTAAAATATACCTAATTTATATAACCTCTTATTAAACCTTCTAGGTATAATAGCCCTTATACTTTTAATTAATATAAATAAATTTCATTATTTAGGTTAAAGACTTATTAATAAGTAATAAAAGATAGATATAATCTTTAATAAAGCTTATATATAAATAATAAAATTAAATCCTTATAAGAAAATGTTATATAAAAAGTAATCTTATTACTATTAAATAAATATATATTAAGAAGTAAATAGGTTTATACCTTGTAATATAATCTTTAAGAAGAAATTATATAATATAAAATATATTAGATTATCTAAGGATTTAATAATATAAAAGTATTAATTATAATAAAACTTTTACCTTAATAATTAAGCTTATAAGTTATAAAGCTATCTTTATATTAATAACTATTATAAATTAAGACCTTAAATAAATAAATATTAAAATATTCTTCCTTTATAATAATATCAATAAAGAGATTTATATTAAATAACTTATAAATTATAAAAAAGGTAAAGGAGTTTATTAATTCTTTAAGGTATTTTATAAATTTAAATAATTATTATAAATATAATATTATACTTTTATTAACTTTATAAAAGATTTACCTCTATTTATTACCTTAAATATATTTATTAAATCTAAGAAGGGTATATTAATTACTTTATATATAAATAATATTTTAATTATAAGATTAAGTAAGGAAGCTATTTAATATATTAAAGATATCCTAAATAATAAATTTAAGATTAAATATATATTATCTTAATATAATAATATTTTAAAATTAATAATTAATAATTAATAAATATTATATTTAAGTTAAGCTATTTATATTAAGAAAATATTATAAGATTTTAATATATAAGAGTATAAATATATTATTATATATATAAAAATAATTACCTACCTAGATAAGATTATAATAAGCTATAAAGTAAACCTATTATTTAAAAAGAATTATTAAAAAGCTATTAAATCTCTTATATATATTATACTTAAAATATGCCTAGATATTATACTTAAAATATACCTAGATATTACTTATATTATCTTAGTCATTAACTAAGATATTATTAACTTAAATAAATAATATTAATCTAGAATTAAATAGATTCTTTATTATTTATATATAAGAAAATACCTATAAAAATCCAGATTTTTATATATATTAGGTAGTTTACCTCTACTAGTACCTAGTAATCATAAGTCTTAGCGTAGTTAGATATATAGATTTAGGTATATAAACTAATAAAACTAGTTATATCTTTATTATTAATAGGCTGATTAATATTATTTTAGGGTGTATATACTCTATAGGCCTATACGTATTATATATACTATTTGGATATATATTATAATAAGTAGACGTTAATTGATTAGTATATTAAAGTATAGGTATAACAGGTAAATTAGTACTAAGACATATAGATTTAGTAGGTATGTCTATAGAATCAGTTATATCTTTATTACTAATAGGCTAATTAATATTATTTTAGGATATATATACTCTATAAGCCTATGTATATCATTTACATAATTTAGATATATATTATAATAAGTAGACGTTAATTAGTTAATAAGATAATAGTATACTTAAGTATACTAGCAATGTCTTAGCGTAGTTAGCTTATGAATTTAGGTATATAAACTTATAGAATTAGTTATATCTTTTATACTAATAAGCTAATTAATATTATTTTAGGATATATATACTTTATAGGCCTATACGTATCATTTATATCATTTAATATATTATAAAAAGTAGATGTTAATTAGTTAGTAGGATACAGGTATAGTAGATAAATTAGTGCTAAGATATATGGATTTAGTAGGTAAAGTCATGGAATTAGTTATATCTTTATTACTAATAGGCTGATTTACATGATTTTTAGTATATATTACTTTATAGGCCTATATATACTATTTATTTAATTTAGATATATATTATAATTAGTAGACCTTAATTAATTAGTAAGATAGTAGAATACTTAAGTAATATCTTAGTAATATCTTAGCGTAGTCATGTTATATGAATTTAGTACGTAAACTAATAGATTAATTATATTATTTATATTAATAAATAGTATAACATGATTTTTATATTATTATATACTAATGATAAATGCGTATCTTTTAGTATTAACTAATTAAAATTATATACGTAGGTACTTAAGTACGTATAATATATAAATACTATTACTAAAAATATTAATATTCTATTAAAACCGGCGCTAGGCCTAAGGTTATAATAAGGGACTTTAGATTAATTAATAAGTATAGATAAGAGTAAAGGTCCTAATTACTAGATTTTCTATTATAATAAAGAGATTATTATTAAATTTTAACTTACTTTTTAAGGCTTTCTTTAAGATCTTGTTAAGTATATAAACTTTAATTAAATAAATAATTATAAGATTTAAAGGTTTATATTAAGTTATATAATTAATATTAATAATATAACTCTTAATTAATCCTTTAAATAATAACTTATAATAATCCTTTTCTTATATAATATTAAATATATTAAATAAATATAAGTATCTAAGGAAGCTATTTAATTAAAAAACCTCTTTAATTAACTTTATATAAGTAATCCTCTTAAAATAATTATTATTTATAAGGATAACTAAGGTATAATTACCTTTATAAAGGATCTTAAGTTTTATATATACTTTATATATATTAAACTTTAATATTATTAAATAAGAGAATAAATTACTATTAAAATTATTAACTTTAAATATATCTTTATTAACTAATAATTAATTAATAACCTTATAAAACTCTTATATAAGGATAGGTTTATTACCCTTTATAAAGGCCTTTACTTAAAAGAGGTATTATAATATAATAAGAGTATTGTTTTAATACTTAAATAATTAATAAATTTTAAGATATATACTCCTAGAATATACCCCTAAACTAATAATAATAATAGAAAGATAAAATATTTTATAATTTATAATTACTTACCTAGCTATTATACCTTATAAGATATTATAAATTAATAAATTAATAACTTATATTTTTATATTTTTATAATATACCTAATTATATTTTAATATAGAATTAACTTATATGCTTTAAGTCTAAAATTTATATTTTAAATAATTATGTTTTATTAAAAAGTAGAATTTCTTAATAAGCTATTTTAATAAAGGTATATATTTTAAAAAGATTTAATTATTTTTTAATTTTAATAAGATATAATTATTTTAGACTTATAATATATTTTTATATATTACTTAATATTAGATTTTTATTCTTATTATATATTAAATATAGATAATTTAAGTAAGAGTATTAAAAATATAAGGTCTTATTAAAGTATTAAAGTACTTAATTAATATATCTTAATAATTATAATTAACTCTTATATATTTTTACTTAATAATCTAATTAAGTATTCTATTATATATTTTAATAATTATTAGGCCTAATAACTTTAAATATACTAGTAGATAGTTAATAAGGAATATTATATATAAATAGGTATTATTAAATAATTAATAGATAAGGTAATTAACTTCTAAGATATATAATAATAACTAGATTAAGACTATTTAATTATAAAATTAGATTAATCTACTACCTAAATAATTAGATTATAGAAGTAGGTTATTAAATAGTAAATATAGACTTATTTTATTGCAAATTTAGTTATAAATCTAGGCTATTTATATTATAAAACTAGATTATACTATTAATTATACTTTAGATTTACTTATAAGTAAACTTTAGGTTAATAGACCTTAGAGAATATTAAATATTAAGATACTATTAATATTAATATTAATACTATTAATATACTTATAATTATAATATAAGTTATCCTATATAAAAGATATATATTAATCTAAGTAATATAAGGAATTTAGAATAATAGTAATTAATTAGGTAACGTAGAAGTTATAATATAGAATATACTAAATAATACCTTTTTAATTAATTATAACTTAAACATTATAATTTTTTGACTCTTAATAACCTAATAATTATACTACTTAATTAAGACTTAATTTAATAGGTTAATTTATATAATTATAAGGCCTTAATTATTATATAAATAGTTTTAATTAATCTATTAGTTAGTATATTATATAGTAAACTTAACCTAGAATTATATCTTATTACCATTTTATAAGTACTAGGTAGTAGAGGTATATTAATTATAATCTAAATATTATATTTTTATCTATATTTATAACTATATAACTACTATATTTAATAATAGTCTTACTAGGTATATAAGTTTATATAAGTATAATAAAATAATTATTATATATACTATTCTAATTATTTTATTAGTTATAATATTATATAGTAAATCTAGCCTAGAATAACATCTTACATCGATTCTACGAGTACTAGGTAGTATAAAAGGGATTCACCTTAGTAAGAATTTGGATTTTTATAGGTATTCTCTAGTACCTTATAGAATATTACTAATGTATTAGATTATAGTAGAAAGAGAATTAATAGACTAACTATATTAAGTTAGTACTTTGAACTTAAGGTAGGTATCTAACTTAAGTCCTAGTAAGTTAATACTTAAAGTTAGAATTAAAAAGTTAAATTAATATTAAAAGTAGATATTAAGTATTTAAGTTAATATTAATAGTAGGTACTAAGTATTAACTTAAGTAATCTAACTTAAATTACTAAGCTTAATAAGATTATTAGTTATTATAACATTTAATTATATTTCTAATATTTTTAATATTATATCCTGGTAATATAAAAAGGTAATATATATTCTTAAGAATTTTATAGATTTACTAAATTAATAAGACTAATACATATATTACTATAAATAGTACTATTTATAGTACTAATAGTACTATTTTTAGTATTTTTAGTTATATTCCTTAAGTAATATAAAAGAGTAATATATTAACTTAAGAATGCAAGACTAAATTAGTAATATTAATATATATAATATACTACCAAAAATAATACTATTTTTAGTATTAATAGTCCTATTATTAGTACTTTTTTAATAAGATTACTAATATTTTTACTAGTATTTCCAGATAATATAAAAAGGTAATATATATTCCCTAAGATAAATAATAAGAATTAGTAATAAAAATTCAGGCCTAAATTTTTTATAAAAATAAAATGTAATATTATTATTCTTAGGATTTTTTTAGTCCTTATTAATAGTTAGTACCTTAGTAATTTAGGTTAATTTAACTTATATTACTAAGGAATTAAGTAGTTTTTAAGTTAGTACCTAAAGTAGGTACTAAGTATTTAGGTTAATTCTAGGTATCTAACTTAAGTATTTAGTTAATTTCAAAAGTTAGAATTAAAACCTAACTTAATAGTTAGTCTATATTATCCTAATAATAATAAAGTATTATATTAAAGTAGCTAAATATTTACTTATAACTAAAATAGTAGATATTATTAAGGTAGCTAATTTATTATATTATAATATCTTCTTAGCCTATAACTAGCTAAAAGATATTATAAGTAATAGGGGAATAATATTTATAAATACCTTTCAAGTAGTAATATATTATTATATAAAGGTATAATAAAAGCTAAGTACTATATTATATCCTTAAATTAATAGATAAATAAAAAGATAGAATAGTATATTAAAGTAATACCTATAATATTACTTAAGCTAGAAGTAAGATAATTAAGTAAAGTTATTATACCTAATAGAGTTTATATATAATTATATAAAGTATATAAGTATTAACCTATCCTGATATAAGGTACTTTATAAGTATTTACTTATATTAGATATTTAATTAATAAAGTTATATACTAGAGATATCCCTTTAATAAAGAAGAGGATAGAGGACCTTAAAGAGAGTAAGAAGATATTAAAGTAATACTTAAATAAGGCCTAAGAAGTATAAGTAAAATATATAAATAAGTATAAAAAGCCTATAATATTAAATCTTAGAAAAGCTATCTTATTAAATATAAAAATATTAAGCTAGCTTAATTGATTAAGAAGCTTTTATAAAGGTACCTAGGACTATTTAAAGTAATTGAATATATTAATAAATAAGCCTATAAATTAGACCTCCTTAAAATATTCTAAATATATCCTATTTTCTATATCTTACTGTTAAAGTCTTTTATAGGTAATAGTAGTAATATTATAAATATTATATAAGTAGAGCTTATAAGTAGTAAAGAAGATTATAAATTAAAAGTTATATTAAATTATAAGATCTCTTATAATAAATTAAGGTACCTAATAAAGTAGAAAGGTTAGTTAAATTATTATAATTAATATATATATAAGTATAACTTAAAATATACTCTAGATATATTAGAAGCTTTTAAGTGAAGTTAAGGAAAGTTATAATTAAGAAAAAGATTTAATTTATTACTACTTATAATAGCTACTACTAAGGATAATTTAGTAGTTATTTATTTTATTTAGGTATATAGTATCTAGGACGGAGGTATTCTACTAGGAAAATCTATAAGTAATTGAACTTATAAAACCGCTTACGCCTACTATATTTTCAGTTTAGTATCCTATATATAAGAGGACTATTTAGGATAGTCCTTCCTAGGTACTACCTACTATATATTAGCGCTATATTAAAGACTTAAAGAAAAGGTAAGAAAATCAGTAAGAAATTAGTATTATAAGGTAGACTTAATCTATCTAAGTAATAACCTTAGTACTATTAACTTATCTCTATTACCTAATAAGATAATATCTATTTTATTAGTAGTATTACTTACCTCCTTATTTACCTTTATTACCTAACGCTCGTCTTTATTATTAATATAAATAAAAGCTTTTAGGAGGTTAGACCTTAAGTACTTAAGGCCTTTATATACCTTTAAGCGGGATAGTATCTCCTCTTATAAGGCTAAAAAGATCTACTATAAGTAATCCTTCCTTTAATACCTTTTATAAAGGTATAATATCTAATCTATTAGGATCTACTTATAAATTAATATATAGTAGTAGGACCTTACTACATCTAATTACTAATACTATATAAGGTCGGCGAAGTTATATAAGAGGTAGTAGTTCTAAAGGTACTATATAGCTATTTAATATAAGATATCCTACCTTTATTATTTAATCCCTACTAAATTAGGATTAAGGGTTATAAAGGGGATTTATTAAAATGCGAGGTCCTACTAAGGCGCTTAGACGCTTAGTTAGTATATTTTAATAGTTATATTTAGTTCTTATATATTTATACTTAATAATTTAATTAAGTATTTTATTATATATTTTAATAGGTTATAAGCTTAGAAGTATAAGTTATAGTTATTATCTATTTTATCTTTTACTTATATAGCTTTAAGGTCTTAGTAGCTTTTAGTAAATATTTAATACCTTTATTATATATAATTATATAAAAAGATTATTTAATATTTATTAAAAGAACTTAATATTTTATTATTATAAATTTGAAAGTAAATTTAATTATTTTATAATTATTTAGGATTTAAAAAATTTATTATAAGGACTTATATATATAATATTTTGATATAAGTATTATTAAATTATATAATTAAGCCTTTAAGTAAATACTTACTTTTAAACCTTTATATATATTAAATATTAATTTAATAAATAGAAACTTTATTAATCTTTCTCTTTATTAAGTATATTAAGCCCCTTAATAATAATTTTAATAAAATTTATTTAATAATAATCTTTATTTTATTATAAAATTAAGGCTTTATAACCTTATTTAACTTATTAAACTTAAAAACTTTATAAAAGAGATTAAATCCTAAGAAATCTCTATTAAAAAGAAGGTTAAGCCTTGATTATTTTATTTTTTATATTTATTTTTTATATTATTTTATATTATTTAAATTTAAAATAAGCTTTTTTAATTATTTTAAATATTAATTATTTTAAATATTTTAGTCCTTAGAAGTTTATATCTTTAATATAAGGATTTTCTATTATAATAAAAGATTTATTAATTCTTCTTTTATTATTAAATTAAACTATTATGAATTAATAATACTTAAAATCTATATTTATTATAATATTATTATTAGAATTTATTAATAATTTAGATTAAAGTTCTTTTTTTATTTATTTAAAGTTATTAAAAAAGAGGTTAAATAGCCTATTATTAAAAAAGATAATAATAATTATAAATTATTATAATTATTTTTAGATTATAATAATTATCCTTAAATTATAATAATTTAAAATTTAAAATAAATAATTTTTTTTATATTCTTAATAAAATTATTATCTTTAATTTATAAATTAAAGAAAATAAATATATATTTTTATCCTTAATCTTATTATATTCCTTAAAATTAAAGTTATTAATATTAGTTATAACCTTTAAATTATTTTTATCTTTAAAATTTTTATCTTTAAAGCCTTTATTTAAAGATTTCTTTATAAATAATATATTTAATTTTATAAAATTTTAATTATCTTTAATAAAATATTTAAGATAAAATAATTAATACTTAAAATAATAATAAGAGCTTTCCTTTTATCATAATTATTATATTTAAATTTAACTTTAATTATAATTATTAAGTTAAAGAAATTAATTTTTAATTAATTTTTAATAATTTTTAATCTTTTATAATAAATATATAATTTAAAATATATAACATTATTTATAATTACTTTAGATTTAATATCTATAAATTTATTAAAAATCTTATATATTCTAACTTTTAAATTTAAATTATTTTTAATAAAATTAATAAAATTAATAAATTTATAAATTTAAATATTTATATTAAAATAAATTAATATTTTTATATAATTTATCTTAATAAATTAAAAGATATAAATAAATATATTTGAGAATTTTAAGAATTTAATATTAAATTTAAAGAGTTTAATAAAAAATAATTATATTAAAAATTTATATAATTTAATTATACCTTTAATACTTTTTAAATTATATATAATTAATATTATAATTTCTTTAATCTAAATAAAATATCCCTTAATTAAATTTCCCTTATAATTAAAAATAAAGAACAATATTAATAAGTCTTAAAAATTTATATTATTATAATATTTAATACTTATAATTATACTTTAAGAAAAGGTAAAGAGGATAATAAATTATATTAAAGTTATACTTATTATATAAATATTTTTTATTAATTTTATTTTTTCTATACCTTAAATTTATATTAAGAATAATATCTTTATTTAAAATTTAATAAATTTAAGAAAACTTTAAAAAAGATTATTATTATTATTATTATAATTATTATAAATATAAATATAAATAATTTAAATAAATAAAAATTGAATAAAATCTTTATTAAATTTATATTTATAAGTTATATTAATAACTTTTTAATTTATAAATAAAGAAATAAAGAAATTATTTACCTTATAATCATTTTAATTCTCTTAACTTTTATATTTAAAATAAGTAATATAATTATTATAAATTTAAGATATAATTATTATATTTTTTAAGATTATAATATATTTATAAATCTAAAATTAATTAAATCTCTTTATATTATTAAGGATATTAATAATATTTAATATTCTTTATAAAAATATAATATTATTAAGTTTAATTAAAATATTAATAATTAATTTATATTTCTATTTCTATTAAATATATAATAAATCTTTAATTTATATATTAAAAATTTATTATTTATAAGTTAACTTTTTAATATTAATATAAATATAATTTATTAAAAGAATAATTATATTATTTTTTAAGGCCTTATAATCTTTAATATTAATTAATTTATAAGAGTTTATATTTTAAAGTTATAAAAGTCTTTAACTTTTAATATTTATAATATTTCTTTAAATAAAGTTTAATAATTATAATAAATTTATATAAGATACCTTAAATAATAAAATATTTATAAAATATTTATAATATTAATTAATATTAATTTCTTAAAACCTATTATTAATAAGCTTATTTATAAATATTATATTTAAGATTATTAAAAGGTAATATTATATAAAGATATTATTTAATTAAGAGAGTATTTAATAAAATTTATTTATAATAGTAAAATTTATTTATTTATTTCAAGAGGATTTAAAGGGAGTAAATATTTTATAACCTTTAAAGATAATATTATATATTTTTTAATTATATTTTACCTTAAGAATAAAAGTAATATTTTTAAATTATTTTAATCTTTTAAAGTTATATTTAAGTACCTTAAATATTATATTTCTTATTTTTAAAATAGTAATAAGGATAAGTATATTAATATTACCTTTATTAATCTTTTTAAAAATTAAAGTATTTATTATTAATTAATAATACCTGATAATCCTTAAATAAATAATAAAATAAAACATTTTAAAAAAAAATTATTATATAAAATATAATTTATCTTATTAAGTTTTAACTTTAATAAATCCTTTTAACTTAAGATTATTTAAATAATTAATTACTTTATATTTTAATTATTTAATATTAAGTTAAGGAACAAATTCTTTAAAATAAAATATAAATATAAATATAAATAATCTTATTTATAAATAATTAATTTTATAACTTATATTAAGGTATATATTAAATTTAAAAGAAATTAAAAGATAAAAGTAAGAAATATTATTTATTAAAATATAAAAGTGATTAAATCTTTTATTTATAAAATCTTATAAAGAGGTAAATTATTTAAGTTAATAATATTTACTTTTAAGAAAAGTATCCTTAATATAATAATATTAAATAAGATATAAAAATTATTTTATTTTAATTTAATAAATAATTATAAATATCTACTTTAAGGGAGAATAATAAGAAATAAGATATTTATAGATAAGATATTAATCTTATAATCTTTATTATAAACTTAATTTAATAATATAAGATTATCTTAAGTTAATTATATTTATTTTATATAACCTCTTATTAAAATTTTTAAGTATAATAGCCTTTATACTTTTAATTAATATAAATAAATTTAATTAATATAAATAAATTTAAGTTATTTAAATTAAAAACTTATTAATAAGTAATAGAAAATTAATATGAAATTTAATGAAATTTAAATATGAATAATTTAATAAAATCCTTATAAAAAAATAATATATAAAAAGTAATCTTATTATCCTTAAATAAATATATATTAAGAGGTAAATAAATTTATACCTTAAAATATAATAAATTATTTAAAGATTTAAATAATATAAAAGGATTAATTATAATAAAACTTTTACTTTTATAATTAAATTTATAAATTATAAAACTATTTTTATATTAATAATTATCATAAATTCAGACTTTAAATAAATTAATATTAAAATAACCTTCTTTTATAATAATATAAATAAAGAGATTTATATTAAATAAATTATAAATTATAAGGAAAATAAGGGAGTTTACTAACTCCTTAAAATACTTTATAAGTTTAAATAATTATTATAAATATATTATTATACTTTTATTAACTTTATAAAAGATTTAAGCTTAATACTTTAATTTATTAACTTAAATATATTTATTAAACTTAAGAAGAGAATATTAATAGCCTTAAATATAAATAATATTTTAATTATAAGATTAAATAAAGAAGCTATTTAATATATTAAAGATACCTTAAATAATAAATTTAAGATAGTAAATTTAAGATTATATATATATTATCTTAATATAATAATTAATTAAAATTAATAATAATAAATATTATATTTAAGTTAAATTACTTATATTAAGAAGGTATTATAAGACTTTAATCTATAAGAATATAAGTGTATTATTATATTAATAGAAATAACTACTTACTTAAATAAAATTAAAATAAGTTATAAAGTAAATTTATTATTTAAGAAGAATTATTCAAAAGCTATTAAATCTCTTATATATATTATACTTAAAATATACTTAAATATTATTTATATTATCTTAATTATTAGCTATTATATTATTAATTTAAATAAATAATATTAATTTAAAGTTAAATAGATTCTTTATTATTTATATATTATAATTAATTTTTAACTTATTTTTTAAGGCTCTTTTTAAAATCTTATTAAGTATATAAATTTTAATTAAATAAATAATTATAAGACTTAAAGGTCTATATTAAGTTATATATTTAATATTAATAATATAACTTTAAATTAATCTTTTAAGTAATAAGTTATAATAGCCCTCTCCTTATATAAGGCTAAATATATTAGATAAATATAAATATTTAAGGAAATTATTTAATTAAAGAATCTCCTTAATTAACTTTATATAAGTAATCCTCTTAAAATAATTATTATCTATAAAGATAATTAAGATATAATTATCCTTATAGAAAATCTTAAATTTTATATTTACTTTAAGTATACTAAGCTTTAATATTATTAAATAAGAGAATAAATTATTATTAGAATTATTAACTTTAAATATATCCTTATAAATTAATAATTAATAAATAGTTTTATAAAATCCTTATATAAAGATAAATTTATTACCTTTTATAAAGGCTTTAACTTAAAAGAGGTATCTTAATATAATAAGAGTATTTTTCTAATACTTAAAATAACTAGTGGGTTTTAAGATATATATCCTTAAAATATATTTCAAATTAAGTAATAATAATATAAAGATAATATAATTTATACCTTATAACTATTTACCTAGCTATTATCCCTTATAAAATATTATAAATTAATATTTATAATATACTTAATTATATCTTATTATAAAATTTATTTATATAACTTAAGTTTGAAATTTAATTTTTAAATAATTACATTTTATTAAAAAGTAGAATTTCTTAATAAATTATTTTAATAAAGGTATATATTTTAAAATAACTTAATTATTTTTAAATTTTAATTAAATATAATTATTTTAAATTTAGAATGTATTTATATATATTACTTAATATTAGATTTTTATTTTAATTATATATTAAACATAGATAGTTTAAGTAGAAGTATTAAAATAAAAGATCTTACTAAGGCGCTTAGATACTTAATTAATATATCTTAATAATTATATTTAGTTCTTATATATCTATACTTAGTAGCCTAATTAAGTATTCTATTATATATATTTTAATAGGATTATTTTATTTATGATATTTATACTTAGGAGGAGGTTATTAAAAAGGTATATCTAGATAATATTAAACTCTTCTTATACTACCTTTAAGACTATATATTTAATTTATATATAAGGGAGAGACTAGGTAATATTATAAATAAGATATAAGTATTATATTATAAGTATTTATAATAGATTTATACCTATCTTTACCTTATAATAAAGTAACCTTTATAATAAATCCCTTATATATAGGGTCTTAAACTTATTCCTTACTATTACTTATACTTATCTAATAGAGGGCTTTTATCCTCTAATTTAATATTAATAGATAATAATAGGACCTTTAATATATTTATTAAAATCTATTACTTTTAATCTCCCTTATAAAGTAATATTATTTATTAATTAAAATAAAATCTTTTAAAAGAAGGTTTAATAAATATACTCTTACTTTAGATTAAGTTTAATATAATATTCCTACCTTCATTTCCTTTATAATACCTATTTATAACTCTTAGCTTAGGTAAGGATTATTTATAAAGCTAGGAGTACTTTATTTATAAGATAATAGATTATATAATTAGATTTTACTATAAAGTATAATATATTAGGAGGTATTATTAATAATTAATAAATTAAATCTTAAATATCTTTAAAGACTCTTATACCTATTTATTAAAATATCTATTATAACTTTAGGTTAAATTTCTTAATATTACCTAAGCTACTACTACTATCCTTCCCTAAATAAATATAATAGAATATTAAAGATATTAAGAAGTTTATTATTATTTTTAATTTATTAAATATTATACTTCTTCCTTTAATCTTTTTTTAATAGGCTTATAAGCCCTAAAGTAGTTTAGGAATATAATCTACTTATTAATTAAATTATCATAATTATAAGTTAGTAATTATAAGTATATAAAGTAAGTTTATTATATATAATAAAGATATCCCTTATTAATAAGGCTTATATAATATCTAGTCTTTAGATAGCCCTAATTATACTTAAAAGGATAATACTATTAATAATTAATATAAGATTTAGGATACCTACTCCTCCTTTCTTAATAAGATAATAAGAGTAAAGATCTCTTATTATCCCTTATACCTTATTATCTTATATTATTTTATAATATATCCCCTTTAATTGATCCCTAACTTTAATTAATATTTTAATAAAGTATAAGGCGTATCTAGGTAAGAATAATATAAATATATTAATTATTATTACTCTCCCCTTAAAAGAGAGGTAAAATCTTATCTAATAATAGGTTAAATACTTAAATGTTATTAAATTATCTATTAATATAAGTACTTATCAAGATACTTAAATATTTATAAAGATTTATTAACAAGATTACCTTTATTTTAGATATTTTAATTAAAGATATACTATTAATATATGAAATATATAATTTAAATTAAATATTCTTTACTTTAATAGTTTATTTATATTTTAAGAGGGCTTTTATAAGTATATCAACCTCCTCTTATAAGTAGAGGATAACTATTATATTATTAATATATAATATAATTTTTAATATATACTCCCTTATTAAGACTTTGTAAATTTATAAATTCTTTATTATTAATTATATTAATCCTTGAATTATAATTATAAAGAGAGGATAACTTAAAGGATCTCTCTATTATATATTATATATTAATAGTATCCTTCTTATATAACTATTAATAAATACCTTAATCTTAGCCTTTTAATAAAATAAGTATATTTAAAAGATAAATTCTTAAGGTAATTTAAGCTTGTTTAATATAACTTAAAGAAATTTATAATTAACTTAATTATAAGCCTTTTCTTAATTTAAGAAGAAGATTAATATTCCTTTTACTCTTTAAGATAACTTTCTAATATACCTATATTTAATAATAAAATATTAAATAGTTTTAATATTATTATTAATTAATCTCTTTAAAAGGAAGGCTAATTATTAAGGAGCAATTATTATACTTAATATATTTATTAACTTATATATTAAGATATTTATAAATGATTTATAATTTATATTTATAATAGATAGGGGTTAATAATTTCTAATATTTATTTATTCCCCCTTCTCTTTATATAAAAGAGTTAAGATATTATTTATTTATTATTTTAATATTATCTTTTATTCTTATATTATATTATAAAAGGCTATTAACTTTTTTATAAAGATTAAAACCTATTTCTTTTCTATATTTTACTTTATTATTACCTTATAAAATTTATTAAGAAGGTTATCTTTACCTAGTAATATTTTTAATATTATTTAATATAT